>Ga0163150_10009728_pt1 | contig 10555 bp, 9 predicted proteins | sample OliLakLV19P2IB_FD_148628 | JGI IMG/M metagenome (GOLD analysis project Ga0163150, IMG submission 148628) | Freshwater microbial mat bacterial communities from Lake Vanda, McMurdo Dry Valleys, Antarctica - Oligotrophic Lake LV.19.P2.IB | ecosystem: Environmental > Aquatic > Freshwater > Lake >...
TGAAATCCGAAAAGTTGCTGCAGCACCGCCTCGAGATCGCGGCCTGCGACCCAGCCGCTGCGGCGCTGAACCGCCAGGCTTTTGCTGCGCTGGCTGCGTTCAACTTCTGAGTTCACCTCAACAATTTGTGGCTGGTTAGGCTTCATCCCACTCACGTCCGGCGCCGTCAACGGCGTCCAGGAAAAGGGAAGTCCGGTCCAATTGAAACGAATGTCCCAGCCCGCCACCGGCCCAAGCGGAAGTGGCTTGGTCAACAAGGACGGATAACGCGTCACAAAATCCGGGGTGCGATACGTCGCGATACGGAGCCGCAACACCGTTTCCATGCGGCCAAAAAAGTCCTGCACGTTCTGCAATCGTCCCGCCCGCCAGTCGTTGTAAAACGCGAGCGGGTCCACCCCGAGGAGGTTCATGCCGTTCCACAGGCCGTGCTCGTTGCGGCTCCCGAATTTCTTGTGCTGATACCACGCTTGGAAATCGCGTGTCACCATCAGCCCGATCTCAAAATGCAGGTGCGAGCGGTCCTTTGGAATCGTGTAACCACCGGAGCTGTGGCCGATAATACCCAACACTGCTCCCACCGCGACGGAAACACCGGGGCGTACGCTGGGCTCAACGCGAGCGAGATGCGCGTACAAGGTATAAATGGCGGGCGTAAGATCCGGATGTTCGAGCACCACGTAACGACCATAACTGCTCGAGCCCGCCGAGAGACTCACATGGCGCACGACGCCCGCCATCGCGGCAACCGCCGAGTCGGTGGGCTCGCCGCGGCGGTCCGTCGCGACCGGCTTGATGTCGAGACCCTCATGAAACTGCGCGCCTGAACTGCGGACACCGCCGAAGTTGCCGGATTGCGGATCACCGGAACCGGCATGTTGCAACCACTGTTCAGGCGGACGCCCCTCGGCCCATCCGGTATTTGGCGTCGGCCAAACCAACTCAATGCGATCGCTCGCCGCCGACGCCGCAGTGGCTGCGGCCAACCACGCGAAAAACAGCGAAACGGCGGTGCGCCACCGACCGCTGCGCGCGAGGATTGCGCCGGTCTCGGGTGGCTGGCACGGCCGCCGCGGCACCTTCACTGGCCAATCCGGCCCTGTTTCCAAATCGATCGTTGATCGAACCACGTTACTCATCCTTTCCGCGCCAGTTCGCGCTGAATCTCCATTGAACTCCGTTTCAACCGCGTCACGAGCGCAGGAAGGTCAGCATCCGGCTTCTCGATGAAAATAAAAATTTTTCCGTCCATGATCGCCCCATCGATCCGCCGCGCCCCGATCGCCTCGTCATCGATCATAAGGACCAGTCGTCGACCTTGGTTCGTACCGGAAAGCCGATAAAAATCCCGCGCCGCCGCGGGCCGAAGCTGAAACATCAGGCACTTGCCCAAATCAACCTGCACGAGCTCGACGTCCAGGATATCGCCTTCGGTCAGGACGGGCTTGGGATTCACCCCCAGGTTCACCGCGCTCTGGGGTAAAACGACCTTCAATCCAGTAACTCCATCCGCTCCTTCCAAGAAGAAGCGAGCCGACGCGAGATCCTTCGGATCGGATGGCCGGGCGGACTGACACGCCGACAGCAACCCGAGCACGAAAGCGAAGAGGATCAGGCGCACCATGACTGCACGTGGTGTGAAGGGGCGTTCCGAAAAGTAGAGATTAATATTTTCCGAGGTCTGGGAACGGTGCCGCGCCGGAGAATTGATTGGCACCCCCTCGCCGCGGCCATGGCGGCTCCCTGGGACCGCGGCCACCCTCGGCCGCTCCGAAGGATCCCCTTTTGCATCCCCATCGAAAATGCCGAAGGTGTCCCGGGCGACGACGGTCCCCCTCGAGCGGATATTTCACACTCAGATTTATCATCGCGAGCCCGAGGAACGAGGGCGTGGCGATCCAGCTAGATGGATTGCTTCGTCGCTGCGCTCCTCGCAATGACAAGGTAATAATAGACGTACCCAGCGGGTAGAGCGTTCACGCCAGAGTGTGAAATATTCCGGCTAGAGCGGGAGCCATCCTCGAAACGCGCCGGAGTCGTCAGCTTAGCTGCAACAGCGTTTTCGAACCGCAGGCAGAACAAATCAGGCCCATCACCGCTCCGTCGTGCATAAGTTCCGGCGGAATCGTAGTCACAATGTCCACGCTCATGCGCTTCAGCTTATGGTCCTTTTTCGAATTGGCCAAAACCTGCCCGCACGACCGGCATTTGAGCGTAGCCGGGACTTGGCGGATGAGGTCGCCAGGGATGCCCTTCACTTGGCCTCGGTACTCGATTCGATCCTCGATCATAGTGCTTAAACGACCGGCTCGGCGATTGCCGAGAAAGCCGACATGACTTCCGCGCCAACCGAGTCAGCCAGCAGTCGACCGCGCTCCGTCAGCCGCACGAGATCGCCCTTCCGGACCAAAACTCCGCCATCCGCCAGCGTAGCCAAGGCGGCGTCCACCGCGGCCCACGGTGCGGCGGGAGCGCGCGTGCGCCACGTTGCCAAATCCACCCCGGCATTCATGCGCAAACCAAAGATCAATGCGTCCTCGGCCAAGAGTTCCGGAGTCAGGGCCACCCGGTCCTCAGTCACACGATCGCCGCGCTCGAGGTGAGCCAGCCATTTTTCCAGGTCGGCGATGTTGCCGCCTCGCCAGCCGGCGTACTGTGAGGCGGCGGAAGGGCCGAGGCCGACCCACTCGTTCATCCGCCACGTGTTGAGATTGTGGAGACACGCATGGCGGGGCCGGGAAAAATTGGAGACTTCGTATTGGACGAAGCCGGCGTCGGCCATCTGCGACCACGTGGCCGTGTAAAGCGCCGCCTCGAGGTCCGGATCCAGCTTCACCCGACCTTGGGAGAGCTTCAGCCAGAGCTTCGTGTCTTCCTCGAAGGTGAGACAATACGTCGAGAGATGATCCGGCCCGAGCGACACCGCCTCGCGCACATCCCCAGCCCACTCCGGGGCAGTCTGACCAGGCAGGGCAAACATCAGGTCCAGATTAACACTGCGAAATCCAACGCCACGAATGCGATCGTACGCGCGGAAAATCTGCTCCCGCGTGTGCTGGCGCCCAAGCCCGTCAAGGAGCTCCGGTTGAAAGCTCTGCGCTCCCAGGGAAATCCGGGTAACGCCCGCATCCTTCAACGCGCGCAGCCGCGCCTCGGTTACCGACGCCGGCGCCATTTCGACGGTCCATTCCACGGGCTCCACGCCACCGAAACGCGGGCGAATCAGTTCGGCCAAACGCGAAAGATCGCCGGGCGACAGCAGGCCCGGAGTCCCTCCGCCCCAAAAAACCGTGGTAACCGGCCGGGACCAGGAAACCAGAGCGGATTCGCGCTCCAACCCGGCAAAGTAGTCATCAATCCGCTGCGCCGTGGGCTGCGTCTGATAGAAAGCACAAAAGTCGCACGTCGAAGCGCAAAACGGCACGTGCACGTACAACCCGAGGGGCGCATCGGTTTGCCCCGTGCGCGCTGAAGGATCGCCACCCACGCGGGGTGTCGTTTCAGCTTTGTCTTGCTCTGAAGGTAGCGCACTCATTACTAACCCATTTCTGCCCGGTTTCTCACTCTAGGATCAAATGCATACCAACCGAATTTCTCCCGCGAGGAAAATCATTGTCTGGCTCGCCGCTTTGGCGTCCCTCGTCTTTCTCGCCGGCTGCGAAACTGTCACGCTGACGAGTCTCACTCCGACGTCGATGCCGGAGAATCCCTCGCAGATTTATACCTTCAGTCTCCGCGTGACGCCGCGGACGAGCACCGTCACCGGCGTAACGCCGCGGATCATCGTCGACGGCAAGAGCTTCTTGATGAAGCCCAGTGCGCTCGGTCAGGGAATCTACGATTTTGAATACCAGGTCCCGGGCGGCCGCGACCAGCTCGCCTACTACTATCTGGTTAATTTCAACATCGAGAGCAGCAACGGCGTTGCCCAACAGGAAACGTACACCGGCGTGCAAAACGTGAAGATCGTACGCCGCTATGTGCTGTCGCTCGAAGCCAATCGTGGTCCCGTCGGCGCGCGCATCACCGTGTTCGGCCGCGGCTTTACCCCGCAGGACGTGATCACCTTCAATTCGGTCCGCGCTCGCACGATGTTTGAATCGCCCAACGCACTCAGCTTCTTCGTGCCGCAGGTCGACCCGAATGCGAATTATCAGGTCATGCTGAATAGCGTGTCCGGCGACTCACCCGTGGGCACGTTCCGCGTCGACTCGAGCACGGTCTCGGTCTCGCCGAGCGCGCTCACGCTCGCGCCGCGGCAGCGCCAGAGTCTGACGTTCACGTTGCCAAACGCCGCTCCGGCCGGTGGCACGTTGCTCGACATCGCCACCGATGTACCGGAAAGCGTTATCATGCCTGAGGTCCTCGTGCCGCAGGGTCAGACGTCGGTCACCGTCTCCGTTGAAGGCGGCAAGCCGGGTAACGGAAGTCTCTTCCTCAAGGGTTTCGGCGCAACCGAGATATCGATTCCGGTTAGCGTCAGCGGACGCTGAGCCGGACTCGTGCAGTTGAACTCATCTTTCAATTGCACCCGAAGCCACTGAAGGGTGGAGCGGGATGTCCCCAGCCCGCTTCCGAATGGCCGCTCGCGCGTTAGCGGCTTGGGGACAAGCCGCTCCACCTGCAATCCATGAGTCCGGCTGATACCAACGTCCCTTGATATTTGGACTGTCATTGCGAGAAGCGGAGCGACGAAGCAATCGAGCTGGATCACCACGGCGCGCTTCGCGCACCTCGTGATGACAATCGTCTACATTATACAGGCGATTGGTATGAGTCGTCGAGCCATGCGTGCGGCTGACCTTGACCGCTTTTTCTGCATGCGGCCGGGGGCGGCCGCGGTCCCAAGGTTACGGCACCTGCTCCTTTAATACGATGAAGACGGGGCGGTGATCGCTGGCTGCTTTCACGCCCGGGCCGTCGTAGATCGTGGCGCTGCCACCCTGAACTGCGGTCCTCATCGCGGCACTAACCAGGATGTGATCGACGCGGGAGTAGGAATCCTCCCGCCGAAACGCGTGCGTCCACGTCTCGCCGCGCGAATCCGCGGCATCGAGTAACTCCGCGATCACGATCTTACCCCGTTTCTGCAGCAGCGCGAGCGGACGACTGTTGCGAGGATCATTGCAGTCACCGAGAATCACAAAGCGGGCACTCGCGGGTTGCGGAAAACGTTCGAGTATGCGATCGCGCACGGCCATCGCCTCGCTCGTCCGCCGCGTCGCCGACAGCGGGTCGTCCGCCCGCTCGGTGAAACGACTTTTCAAGTGAACCGCGAACAGCGTGAGTTCACCTGACGCAGAATCCACCGTCACTTCCAGGAGTCCACGCTTCACAACTTCGCGTTTTCCAAAGTACGGGAAGTGCAGATCGCGGTGGGTTACCACCTGCCGGAGCGGACGGCGCGAGAGCACGGCCAGGTGGCGATCGACGTCAGCGGCATCGCCGAGCGCCGCGTAGGGATACTCCATTCCCTCCACTCTCAGGTCGCGCTGCAATTCATCGAGGAAGGGCTGCGGGCCCATTTCCTGCAACACGAGCACGTCCGCCGACAACCCGCGCAGGACCGCGCGAAGCGCTGCTTTCTGCGCTTCTGGCTTAGGATAACCTTTGCGGTAACCGGCTTCGATCATCCGATCGGCCAGCACGTAATTTTCGACGTTGTAAGTCGCGATGGTGAGCGGATCAGCGGCAACGCCCCCCACCAGCCACCCGCCCACGCCAGCCGCCAGAATAACCAGTCGGCAGAACAAAAAAAGCTGCATTCGCTCCCGCCGCCTGGCTGACGACGTGGCGCGCAGGTTCACGTCTTAGCCAAGGCCAACTCCCGTTCCACGAGTGTCGGATGCGAATAGTAAAAGCCGCTGAACCAGCGGTGCGGCGTAAGATTGCTGAGATTTTTCTGCGCCAGTTTGCGCAGTGCGGCGATCATTGCCGCCGGCCCGCCCATGGCCTCACGCGCGAAGGCGTCGGCTTCGTATTCGTATTTACGCGACAGCAGATTCCCCAGCGGCGCGAACCAGAACGTCACGAGCCCGCTGAGCAATCCGAAGAGCAAAAACGAGGGCGCGATTTCGCCGACGGGGAAACCGAACGACGTATTGAACCAAGGACTGCGCGCGAGCCAGGCAATCACCGCGAAGCCGCTCAACATCATCACGGCCGATATCGCGATCATCTTGGGGATGTGGCCGCGACGATAGTGCCCGATTTCATGCGCGAGCACCGCCTCCAACTCCTCGGCGGTGAGTTGAGAAATCAACGTATCGAATAACACGATGCGCCGGAACCGGCCGAAACCGGTGAAGTATGCGTTGGAGTGTCCGGAACGCTTCGAGCCGTCGATGACTTCGATGGTTTTAGCCTGGAAACCGGTACGGTCACCGAGGGCCATCAGCCGCGTCCGCAATTCGCCCTCCGGCAACGGCGTGAGTTTGTTGAACAACGGCAGGATGACCTTGGGGTAAAGAATCAACATCAGCAGCTGAAAGCCGAACATCAGCGCGAAACCCCAAATCCACCACGCGTTGCCCACCCAGCCAACGAGCGACAGCAACGCCCATAACAACGGAAAGCCGATCGCGAACATCACCAGGGTGCCCTTGATCTTGTCCATCACCCAGAGCCCGGGCGTGCTCTTGTTGAACCCGAACTTCCCCTCGAGGCGGAACTGCTCCCACCATTCAAACGGCAATGACGGCAGCGAAAGCAGTACGCCCGCGAGCAAGATAAACACCGTGCGCGTCCATACCGCATCAGGCCCCGCCCAGCTGACCATGTACGAGTACATGACAGGCAGCACTCCGCCAAAAATCACGAGCGCCAGCACCAACGTGTCGAAAATCGTGGTGATGTTACCGAAGCGCGACTTTTCGAGGGTATACGCCACGGACTTTTGGTACGTCGCAGCGTCCATGATTGCGGCCACGGCGGGCGGCGGCGTGTCGGCGTGGCGCAGCACCTCGGCGCGATTGACCGCGGAAAGGACCATTTCGGCGACCAGCCGGAACCCGATGAGGGCAGCCGTGACCATGAAGACGATGAGCATTGAGCCAATCCATGCGAATTGCCCGGCGTCGCCAGCTCAAACTCACCGGGTTCGCGGGTAGTGTTGTCGGTGGCGGTTTCCCCGGGACCGCGGACGCCCTCGTCCGCATTTCGACGTTTCTGTGTGCAATGAGGTCAGTTGGGGACAACCGACCGGACCGCACCGAGGCGTCGCGTCGTTCCAATCCGGCATCGGAACGATCCGCCCAGGTTCATCCCCGGGACCGCGGACGCCCTCGTCCGGAGTTTGACGGTTAAGGGTGCCATGAGGTCGGTTGGGGACAACCGCCCCTACCAGCCGAGGCGTCGCGTCGTTCCAATCCGACTACTTACAAACCTAAAGATGGTTTGAAATGGTCCGGCGTGAGCGCATCGTGCCTGACCGTGGATGAATCAGACACCAAACTAACCTTTGAAGCAGCCTTGGGGCGGCTTGAATCCATCGTTGAGTCGATGGAGTCGGGGGAAGTGCCGCTGGCCGAACTTCTCGCCAAATTCGAGGATGGCACGCAGCTGCTCAAGGTATGCGAGTCACGTCTGAAAGACGCCGAACTGAAGATCGAACAACTTAAAAAACAGAAAGACGGCACCCTCACCTTCGAAAAATTCGAAGCCGCGCGCGAAGACTGATCCACCCCGTTTCCGCCGCTCACCCGCACCCGATGAAAGAACCCGCTCCCTCGTGCCCTCCTGCCCTGCTTGCCTCGATTCGAGGACCGGCCGACGTCAAGGCACTCACGCCGACTCAACTGCCCCAACTCGCGCAGGAAATCCGGGAGGAATTGATCGCGGTCACGGCCCGTAACGGCGGCCACATCGGCCCGAATCTCGGCGTGGTGGAGCTGACGATCGCGCTGCATCGCGTGTTCTCCTCACCGGAAGACCACTTTGTCTTCGACGTCGCCCATCAGGGTTACGTGCACAAGCTGCTGACCGGTCGCGGGGGCGAGTTTTTCCGCAAGCTGCGCCAAACGGATGGGGCGAGTGGCTTCCTTTACCGCGGCGAAAGCCGTCACGATCCCTTCGGCGCCGGCCACGCGGGCACCGCCCTTTCGGCCGCTCTCGGGATGGCCACCGCGCGCGACCTGCTCGGGACCAAAGAACACGTGGTCGCGTTGTGCGGCGATGCCGCGTTCACCTGCGGCATCACGCTCGAGGCCATGAACAACGTGGTCAGTTCCACGAAGCGCCTGATCGTCGTGCTGAATGACAACGAGTGGTCCATCGCCAAGAACGTCGGCGCGATTTCCTCGTATTTGAACCGGATCAGCACCAGCCGCACGTATAACAAGCTGCACCACGACCTCGAGGGGTTCTTCAAGAGTTTCCCGGTCGGCGTGGAAATGAACCGCGTATATCACAAGTGGAAGCGCGAGACCAAGGACTTCATTGTTGAGTCCTCCCTGTTCGAAAAATTCGGCCTGCGTTATCTCGGTCCGGTCGACGGACATGATTTTGACGCGCTGGTGAAGAACCTCGAATTCGCGAAGCATTGCGATGTGCCCGTGCTCATTCATGTGCTCACGAAGAAAGGCAAGGGACTGGAAGCCGCCCTCGCGCATCCGGAGCGTTTTCACGGCGCGGCCCCCTACGATCCGGTCACCGGCGAAAACAAAAAAAGCACGCCTGGGGCAGCGCCTAATTATCAGGATGTATTCGGGCAGGCGCTCACGCGTTTCGCGAAGGCCGACGCCAAAGTGATCGGCATCACCGGAGCCATGCCGAGCGGCACCGGCCTTTCCCACCTCGCCGCGGCGGTGCCTTACCAGTTCTTCGACGTCGGAATCGCGGAAGAACACGCGGTACTCTTCGCCGCCGGCATGGCGACGAAAGGTCTGCGACCGGTGTGCGCGATTTACTCGACGTTCCTGCAGCGCGCTTACGATCAGGTGATCCACGACGTCGCTTTGCAAAACCTCCCCGTGACGTTCTGCATGGACCGCGCGGGGTTGTCGCCGAACGACGGGCCCACGCATCACGGACTCTTCGACATTTCGTATCTCCGCTGCGTCCCCAATGCGGTGGTGATGCAGCCCAAGGATGAAGACGAACTCGTGGACATGCTGCACACGAGTTTGCAGCTGAAAGGCCCCGGGTTCATCCGCTATCCGCGGGGCGCCGGTACGGGCGTACGCATCAAGGACGAACCGGCCACGCTGGCGATCGGACACGCCGAACTGTTGCGCGAAGGCTCGAACATCATGATCTGGGCTTTGGGCAACATGGTGCAGGATGCGCTCATGCTGGCGGAACGCCTGGCGCGGGAAGAAAGCATTTCCGTCGGCGTCGTGAATGCGCGCTTCGTCAAGCCCCTTGATCGCGCTCTCCTTCTCAGCCACGCCGCGTGCATTCCGCTGCTGGTCACGATGGAGGACCATGTGCTGGCGGGTGGTTTTGGCAGCGCGGTTTTGGAGGCACTGCAGGACGCGGATTGCCCCACGGCGGTCGAGCGTATCGGCTGGCCGGACAAGTTCATCGAACACGGCAGCAGCACGGAAATTCTGCGGGCGCGCGCAGGACTGTCGCCTGATGATATCCACCGCCGCGTGCTCACGCGGTGGCGTAATCTGCGCCCGGAGCAGGTCGAAGCCGACGTTTGAGTCTGAAAAACGCAGTTGAACCACTGATTTTCACTGATGACCACTGATGCAAGCAAAGTTGTGCGATGGAGGTCGTTCACCCGGCAGATGAAGGGAAAGTTCTATCCCATCGATCCGGATCCATCCGATCGGTGTTTATCAGTGCTCATCAGTGGTTACTTCGTCTGCGGAATTTAGGTTGAATTGAGGTGGAGCGTGTTGTCCCCAACGCGCTTGGCTTTCGATCGCCGTCGCGCAGCCCACTCCCGAATTTCATCGACCCAGCGGCTTGGGCCAAGCCGCTCCACCTTCCGGACTCGTCACCACCGGAGTGTGCCGATTCCGTAAACAAAAAACCGCGCATCGAAGGATGCGCGGTTGGAAAACGGATGGAATTAGTCGCGAATTACTTCGACTTCTTCGCCGCAGCCTTCTGCTCGATCTTGCCTGATCCTTTGCACTTGGTGCAATTGTCGCCCGCTTTCGCGGCTTCGACGCAGCACGGATGCGCGCAGATCTTACCGTCGCCAGCGGCCTTGGTGCAGCAACCAGCGACCTTGTTTTCAACAGCAGCAGCGAGCGCGAAGCTAGCCGCGGAGATAGAGATAACCGCAAACGCGATAATCGATTTGGAGAACTTCTTCATGTGTTTTTTGGGGGATTGGTGCGGGCGGCGGGAGTCGAACCCGCCTCTCATGCTTGGGAAGCACACATAATACCGATATACTACGCCCGCATTCTGACGGGGCTAGAGTTGGCCCAGACGCCGCGTTGCGGCAAGTGAAAATCGGCCCTGCTGACGCGACGGCAATGGGGCCGAGGCTCAAACGGGAGGAAAAACTCCAGCCCGCTTTCCTAACGGGCACCGTTCTCGCTAACCATTGGCTAATACCAACGTCCTGTGATATTTAAACTGTCTTTGCGAGAAG
>Ga0163150_10009729_pt1 | contig 10554 bp, 9 predicted proteins | sample OliLakLV19P2IB_FD_148628 | JGI IMG/M metagenome (GOLD analysis project Ga0163150, IMG submission 148628) | Freshwater microbial mat bacterial communities from Lake Vanda, McMurdo Dry Valleys, Antarctica - Oligotrophic Lake LV.19.P2.IB | ecosystem: Environmental > Aquatic > Freshwater > Lake >...
TGTCTTCGCTGTAAAACTCAAGGCGGAACACCCCGCCCGAAAAACGCGAACGCAGTGGTGCAGAAAGATCAGCCACTCGCGTCGTGGCGGCAATAAGGGTAAAGGGCGGGAGAGGGAGCTCAAGCGTACGGGCAGAAGGGCCTTTGCCTATAATAATGTTAAGAAGACCGCTCTCCATGGCAGGGTAGAGCACCTCCTCGATGTTTCGATTCAGGCGGTGGATCTCGTCGATAAATAAAATGTCACCAGCACTAAGATTGGTAAGCAGTGCTGCAAGATCACCCACGCGTTCAATGGCCGGACCGGAGGTTGAGCGCATCACGCCGCCGAGTTCGTGAGCAATTAAGTGGGAGAGAGTAGTCTTGCCGAGGCCCGGCGGGCCATAAAAGAGGATATGTTCAGGCGGATTGCCGCGCTCGCGTGCAGCACTAATCAAAATATGGAGGTTATTTTTTACACTGTCCTGCCCGATGTACTCATTCCAGGAGGCGGGGCGCAGGGTTGTGTCTAGAAAGGCTTCGCTTGACATGTATTTGTTGGTATGCTAAGCTGTTGTTAGTTGAACTTCCCTAGGAGGGAGTTTTCTTTTTTGTAACGGGCTCGAGTGCATACATCTCTAAGCAATACGTTGAACCTCCGTAAGGACGTTTTGGCTACCCCGCTTCGGCGGGGCGTGCGGAAACTATCCTCAACAGTGGTCCTGCTTTTCACTAGATTGAAATGGTTATTGCTTAGAGGTGCTTGTTCTCGAACGCTCTCTAAACTCTACCTTGTTGTAGAGGCTCCGCAACGTTGACCGTGCAATATTTTTGTCTCCGACCTTGGTTTAGGTAAGGTCTACCACGCGACCAAGTTCCTCAAGCGAGGTTACGCCGCGCAATGCTTTAAGAACCCCGTCTTGTTCCATGGTTGGGATGCCTTGCGGTGCCGCCGCTTGGGCAATTTCACGCTCAGAAGGTTTTTCGCGAAGGATAGTCTCTATAGGGCCGTCCATAAAAATGGCTTCAAATATGCCTATACGGCCTTTATAACCACGACCCTGACATTCAGGGCACGCTGAAGTGGAGGCTTCATATACATTTGAAGTGTCGGCCGGCACAAGTGCCTTGTTTACCACTCCGCCGAGGATTCTGTCGATAAGCTTTTTTTCTTCTGCAGTTGCGGGGCGCTGTTTCCGGCAGGTTTTGCAAAGTGTGCGCACGAGGCGTTGTGCCATGGCGACATTGATGGCGGAAGAAAGGACTTTTTCATCAACCCCAAGGTCAATAAGACGGGGGAATGAACCTGCGGCGTTGTTGGTGTGAAGGGTTGAAAACACCAAGTGGCCGGTAAGCGCGGCATTAATGGCCGTGGTGGCCACCTCGCCGTCGCGGATTTCGCCGATCATTATGATGTCTGGGTCCTGGCGCAATGACGAACGCAATCCGTTTGCAAACGTGTAGGTCTTTTTGTCTACCTGGGTTTGCACCAAACCTGGGAGATGGTACTCGATAGGGTCTTCAATGGTTATTATTTTTGTACCGGGAGAATTTACCCTGCGCAAAAAGGCATAGAGGGTGGTGGTTTTGCCGCTGCCGGTAGGACCGGTGTTGAGTATCATGCCGTTTGGCTTTTCTATTTCTTTTTCGATACGCTTACGCAAGTCTTCTTCAAGACCAAGCTCTTCAAGCTGTACGCCAATTGAGGCAGGGTTCAAAATACGAAGCACCAAGGTCTCGGCATAGTTGCCAGGGAGGATGCTGGTGCGCAGTTCAATCTCGCTCCCTTTAATTTTTATAGAAAAGCGGCCGTCTTGAGCTTCGTCCAGAATGTTGAGCTTAAGGCCCGAGAGGAGTTTCAGGCGCGAAAGGGTGAGCCGGTATGTCTCGTGGTCAAAGGTGAGCACGTCTACAAGTACTCCGTCGAGCCGGTAGCGCAGGCGCACATGTTCTTCCTCTGGCTCAAAGTGGACGTCAGAGGCGTGGGTAGCGAGGCCGCCCGCTAAAATAACTTCGAGTATGCGGGTAATGCGATAAGTGTGCTTAAGCGTAATGGCTTCACTAATAAGTGCAGAGATATCTTCGAGTTTTGTAACTTTGGTTAAAAGCTGTTCAAGCTCTTCGTTTGAAAGTTCAAACACGCCAGCCTTAGTTTCAGTTGCATAGGAAAGGTCGGCATAGCGCGCGTAGGAGCGCTTTAAACTCTCTTCGGATGTAATAAACATGGTTACCTCGTAGCCAAGCCCTTCTAGTTTTTTTACCAATCCTTTTACTTTAGGGTTTTCAGGGGAGCGCGCGGCAACGGTGATGCGTTTACCCACCCGGCCAAAGACCGCAGCTTCTGCCTCGCGGGCTTCCTGCTCGGGTATAAGCCGCAAGGCATCGGTGTTTATGGCAACCAGAGAAAGGTCGACGTAGTCGACGCCGTATTTCTGCGACAAAAGCTGCGCGAGCTCTTCCGCTTCGCGTTTACGCAGAAACTCAAATCGCTTCTGCTCTTCCTGGTCGTTAAAGACCACCATACTCATATATTGTACACTAGGCCCATGGCTGCTGTGGCGCTCGAAAACATTTCTGATATAGCAAAAGAGACTATACGGCGTTTGCCGATAGGAAAAAGCGCCGCAGTAGTTGTGGCACTTGAGGGGAACCTGGGTGCAGGCAAAACTACATTCGTGCAGGCGCTGGGGAAAGAGTTAGGGGTAACAGATACAATGCAAAGCCCTACGTATGTTCTTATGAAATCCTACCCGCTTCTACACGAGCAGTTTAAAACCCTGGTGCATATAGATGCCTACCGGCTAGAAAAGCCGGAAGAGTTTGCAGCGCTTAGGCCAGAGACGTTCTTACAAGATCCAGCGAATCTGATATGCATTGAATGGCCGGAAAGGGTTGTGGGGATGCTCCCCACGCCAGATATTATTCTGAATTTTTCTTCAGAAGGAGCGGGGGAAGGCGAGCGGCAGATAGACATCGTATGAGCAAAACCGATAAAAAAAGATTAGTGCTCCTCGACACACATGCAATTTTGCATCGTGCGTATCACGCGCTGCCCGAATTTTCGTCGAGCAAGGGCGAGCCAACGGGTGCGCTCTACGGACTTATCTCCATGTTGGTAAAAATTATTACCGATCTGGGGCCCGACTACATTGTGGCGGCATACGACCTTCCGGGCGGGACCTACCGCCACGAGGCGTTTGACGGCTACAAGGCAAAACGTGCAAAAACAGAAGACGCGCTGGTGTCGCAGATAAACCGCGCGCGTGATGTCCTTAAAGCCTTTGGTATTCCGCTCTATGAAAAAGCGGGCTTTGAAGCCGACGATGTCATAGGCACGATTGTGCAAAAATTAAAGAATACACATGATGTTGAGGTAGTAATCGCTTCCGGCGACATGGACACGCTCCAGCTTGTTGATGGTGACAAGGTGCGCGTCTATACGCTCAAAAAAGGGCTCACTGACACGGTTATCTATGACGAAGAAATGGTAAAAGAGCGTTTTGGCTTTGGACCGGAGCTTCTGCCCGACTATAAAGGGTTTCGCGGCGACCCCTCTGACAATATCCCTGGTATTGTGGGGATTGGGGACAAAACAGCAACAACGCTTATCTCGCAGTTTGGCTCTGTTGAAGATGTTTACAAAGCGCTCGACAAACATCCGGACTGGTTTGAAAAGGCAGGCATTAAAGGTAAGACTCTCGAAAAAATTAAAGAGGGTAAGGAGGCGGCAGAGTTTAGCAAGATGCTCGGTACCATACATCGCGACGCACCCATAGACTTTACGCTGCCTGAACAAACGTGGAAGGAGGGCGCAGAGCCTGAAAAAACATTTGACATGCTTGCCGAGTTTGAATTCCGTTCGCTTTTGCCGCGGGTTAAGCAGGTCTTAGGCGGCTCCGGCAGCAGCGCTTCCGAAAAAGCCCTCGGTTCTCTGGCCCCCGGCCAGCAAGACTTTTTCTCCAGCGCCGCTGCCTCCGCTGAAGAGGTCCCTGAAGACGAACTTCAAAAAATCCTTCTCGCCGTTTCAGTGCTTGACTCTAATATTGCAAAGCCCGATATCGAGGACGTGTATCGTGTGGGGAAAAGCAGAAAGTTTGAAGAAGCGGCAAAAAATATCCTTGCAGAAATAAAAGAAAAAGAACTTGAGTTTGTATACGAAAAAATCGAACTCCCCTTAATGCCAGTCTTGCGCGCGATGGAGAGGCGAGGAGTAAAAATCGACCGCGACTTTCTTAAAAAACTTTCTAAAGAGTACACTAAGGAGCTCGAAAAACTTGCAGCGCGTATTTACGAACACGCCGGCGGGCGGTTTAATGTAAACTCTCCTAAACAATTGGGAGAAATCTTGTTTGATAAATTGGGCATTAAACCCGAACGGCAAAAAAAGACTCCAACCGGTGCGCGCTCTACGCGCGAGGCAGAGCTGGTTAAGATGAAAGACCTGCACCCTATTATTGAAGACATTTTAAGTTACCGCGAACTGCAAAAACTTCTCTCGACCTACATCGACAACCTGCCGACCTTGGTCGACAGCGAAGATCGTGTACACACCACGTTTATACAAATGGGTGCGGCAACCGGCCGTTTGGCAACGCAAAACCCCGGGGTTCAAAACATCCCAATCAAAACCGAGCTTGGTCGCGCGATACGCAATGCGTTTGTTGCTGACAAGGGCTACCAGCTGGTTGCTTTTGACTACTCGCAGATAGAGCTCCGTATTGCCGCGTGGCTCTCTAACGACCCAGGCCTTACCGAAATATTTAAAGATGGCCGCGACGCCCATACGGAAGTTGCGTCAAGGGTATTTCATGTACAGCCAGGGGAAGTAACCTACGACCAGCGGCGTGTCGCCAAAGTGATTAACTTTGGCATTCTTTACGGTATGGGTGTGAATGCCTTGCGCGAGAGCCTTGGCACCAGCCGCGCCGAGGCGCAGGAGTTCTATAATCAGTACTTTGAGGCCTTCCCCCGGCTCGCTGCATATATAGACGAGGTTAAAGGGCAGGCGGGGCGGGATGGCTACACCAAAACCTACTTTGGCCGTCGTCGGTACTTTGACGGCATTCACTCTCCAATACCGTATGTGCGCGCATCGGCAGAGCGCATGGCAATCAATGCGCCGATGCAGGGTACGCAGGCCGATATTGTAAAACTGGCGATGGTAAAAATTGATGACATGCTTAAAAAAGAGGGGTATGCAGATGCTGTGTACCTCTTGCTCCAAGTGCACGACGAGTTGGTGTTTGAGATAGAAGACAAAAAAGTAGAAGAGCTTGCGCCAAAAATAAAAGAAATTATGGAAACTATTGTGCCTGCCAAGGACCGCCACAACATCCCGATTATTGCCGACGGCAAGGTAGGGAAGAACTGGGGCGAGATGGAGAAGCTAACCACATGATGCATGTAATCGTCGGCAACGTTTCGGCAAAAACTACAGAAATTTCTGTTGAAGAACTGTTGGCGCAAGCAACTACTCCGGCGCTCTTTGGCGTACAGACGTTTATATTTGCAGGTGTGCTCACAGGCGAGAGTGGAGAAGAGGTGCTCGAAGAAGCAAATGCATTTAAAGACTCACCGCACACGTTTGTATTTGAGGAGGAAAAACTTTTAAAAAAGCACACCGATGCACTTGCTGCAGCCGACATAAAAATAAAAGAAGTTAAGGTTAAGAAGCAGGAGTGGAAGTTTGATCAGTTTGGCTTAACGTTTGCACTGCAAGCGCGCGACAAGAAGCGTCTGTGGCTTGGGCTTATGCAGGCATTCCGTGCTGGAGAAAAGGCAGAAGCAGTTGCCGGACTTTTGGCGTGGAAGGCGAGGGCAATGAAAGACGCAAAACTCTCCCGCGAACTTACTTTCATGTACCACGACTCTCATCGCGGGGCAGGGGACCTCGAGTTATTGCTTGAGCGGTTTGCCTTAAAACTCTAGCGGAATAAGGGTTTTTGTTGTATTTTGTTTCTATCCCGCCCATTTTCGGTGCGGCATCCGCCCATAGCTCAGTTGGTAGAGCGGCTCCCTTTTAAGGAGAAGGTCCTAGGTTCGAATCCTAGTGGGCGGACTAGATAGGCACAAGCAAACTGCTTTGCTTGTGCCAACGTGTTTAGATACTACGCAAATAGGCGAGATCGTCGAGAGTTACGGCCGCACCGATCCCTTCTTCGCAGGCCCCAAAGTATCCTCCTGTGGATGTTTCTGAGTCTGTAAAAAGATCTTCCCCTAGTTTGATTTCATAGGCTCGGACGATGTACTCAAGTATCGACTTTGTGCCAAGGCTGCCGTCTGCAGGCGGTGTGTCAAAGCCAGTCTTGTCTATAAGGCCACCAAAGCGTCTAAAGATGTCTACTATGAGGCTAATATCTCGTTTGTGATAGCCACAGTTTTTCTCCGGCACTTGTTCAAGATAGTAGCCTTTGCCGGTGGGGGTAAATCCATAGTAGAACCAGCTGCGCTGGATTTGTTCACCGTTTGGTTTGCGCGCCACAAAGTCGAAGAGGTTTGGCGCAATATTTCCTTGCTTAATGCTCGGGCCGTAGGCAAGCTGGTGAGCGCCCTCAACTGCCGCGGCACTGTATTTGTCTGCGTAGGGGACAAGATCTGCGCTACCAATCGCGCGTAGGTCTTTAGAGAAGTCCCAGAGGTCGCGAACAATTTGTAGGTGCTTGTTGAGTGTGCGGCCCTCGGTGGCGCTGCCTTCGTCGTTAGTGCGAGAGTGAAACCATGAGCACTTTGCTCCTGCTTTGTTTGCACAGTTGCGCTGTGAACGCAGTCCCTTGTTGTTTGTGAGAGCAGTGATTGTTTCCATCGAAGCAATACCCACTGCTTTGTAGGCTGCAGTGTATTCAGGATTGGCGCCGGTCTTGCTGAGCATGGCGCGGTGAGTGTTCATGGCCCAAACCGCCATGTCAGACTGACCCATACCATCGTATGGTTCATTTTCAGCACTCAAATAAATAAGTCTTTTAATTTTACGTAGATCGAGTTTTTCCTGCGCGCTTACAAGGTTCTTAATTGTCCAATCTTTTGTTCCAGCGGCATCAGAGAACTGAACTTTTTGGCGAGAGAGTACATAGAGCATCTGGTAGTACACAAAATTGTGAATGGGCGCGGTAGCAGGCTGTTTGCGCAAGGCTTCAGTAAGGTCCTCAAGGCAGGGGTTATTTTTGTGCCATACATCATTGAGTTTAAAAACGGTGCGTTGTGGTGCCCCATCGATCACTCTAAAAGTGGCTGTTTCAGTACCGCAATCATTATCAGCAAGGAGCCCAAGGTCCTCCGCAAGTGGTGCGGCAGAGGCAGTGTCGGTTGAAAAGGTGGTAAAAAGGGCTCCGCCTATTACGACTGAAACAATCGCCGTTATACTAGAAAGTGAACCAAGCTTCCAGTGCGAGTGAGAGAGGGCGTGTTTCCGGCGAGCAGAGCGCTTACGACTCATATAAAATTATTTAAAATAGTAAATACACCCCTTTATGGTGTGTGGAGGAGGTCTTTATTGCAAGCAGTTCTATCCCTATTGTGCGCATCATCGCCTGGGTCCGATGTGCAAAGAAGTCATATATCACGAAGATATTTGATGTCATCTGCAGTGAGTTTGTCATCTTCGCATGCGCTAAAGTCACCCCCATTCTCAGTTTTTGCGTTCTTGTAGAGGTTGTCTGCCTTCTTGATCTCGTACGAGCGTACCAAGTACTCTAGGATCGACTTGTTGCCTAAGTCGCTACGCTTCTCCGTGAAGCCCTCCTTTTTCACCTCGCTGCCCATTGCTTTGAGGTTTCTTACAAGAAGGCTCACGACCAGTTGGTGGTAGCCACAGTTCCTATTCTTGCCTGCGTCGTCAAGATAAAAACCTTTGCGGGTATCAGAATCTATGCTGTAGTAAATCCAGCTGTCCTGTATCGCTTTGTCGTTTTTGTAGGGTACGTAGTCAAAGAGAGTGGGGGCTTTGCCGGTTTTGACGCTCTCGCCGTACACAAGTTGGTGCATACCCTCAACGGCGGCGTTTTTGTACTCGTCTGCTTTGGAAGCAAGAGTATTATCTTTGAGATTTTCCATATCCTTTCCAAACGTCCAGAGGTTGTTAGCTGCATATATATGCTTGTTCATGGTCCATGCCTTTTTAGGGTCAACGTCTTCGTTGGTTTTTGAGTGGAAGAATGAGCATTTTTCATTCTTCTTTTCTTTACAGTTGTCGCGAGAGAGTAAGCCGCCAGCGCTTACGGGTGTTAATATCGTATCCATTGCACCAAACGCTACAGTTTTATACCCAGCTACCTGCTTTTTGTCCGCTCCGTCCTTTTTTGATGTCAGCCTATACATCTTCATTGCCCACCCTCCAAGGTCCGACTGTTCCATGGAGTCATAGGGTTTTCCTGTTGTGCCGGTCCACACCACACGCTCTATTTTTGTTGTGTTCGAACTCCGCATTTTTGTCGAGTACCTTGCTGAGCTTCCTTTCGTTCGTACCGTCGACAAAACGCACTTCGGGGAGCGAGAGCACATAGAGCATCTGTAGTAGGTAAAGTTGTAGATAGGCTGGTCTATTTTTTGTTTTTCAGCTGCCTTAAGGAGGTCAAGAAGACAGCTATTACTGTCATGCCAAGGGCCGTCGAGTTGATAGACTTCATACGTTTTATTGCTCCCAGGAGCCTTGAATTTGATGAGCTTTCTTGACTCGCACTTGTTGTTTTTTTCTAGTCCAAGTTCGGTGGCTAGCGCGACTGCGGCAGTGTTAGACGTTCCTGACACTATTCCGCTCGACGCCAGTACGCCGCCAGTAGTAAAGGATGCAAATGCAGTGAGTGCGGAAAGAGTGATAATTTTCCACCGAGGGTGGGAGGAAGTTAATGTAGGTGCGCGACGCTTACGTTTCATGAGAATAGTCTAAATAAGAAAAGTTCTTATGCGTCAATAATGGTGCAGCGTCTCTTGGACTACAAGCGATATTGTCCCCACCTATTTCAGGTAAGTGAGAGTGAATAGGGCTATTCCTGCTGTAACCGATACATTAAGTGACTCTTTTTTGCCACGCATGGGGATCTCTAATATTTTGTCGCACTGTGCGAGGGCGGTCTTGGGAAGACCCTGCACTTCGTTGCCCAACACAAGAGCAAGTTTTTTAGGTGGTTTGTATGCAAAGAGAGAAATTGAGTGTTTATCTTGTTCAACTGCGGCTATCGTGTAGCCCTGTTTTTTAATTTGTTTGACTGCTGATGCAAAAGTCTTTACGTGCACCCACGGCACGGTGTGCTCGGCGCCAAGCGACACTTTAGTAAAGTCTTTGCGCGGTGTGCCAAAACGGTCGAGTGGGGTAGGTGTGTAGCCCACCAAATAAATCTTTTCTATGCCAGCCGCGTCTGCCGTGCGGAAAATACTCCCCACGTTGTGGACGCTTCTAATGTTGTTGAGTACAAGTATCACACACCCACTTTAACTACAGTGGCAAGTCAAATGCAAATGCACCTGCACCGGAAACTAAGAGCGAAAGAAAGATGGCAAAAAGTAAAAGCGAAGTAGTCCACGGCAGGGGTTCAGCTTTAAACAAGCTCTTGGGGAGTAGGTAGCCAGCAACAATGCCCGCAATGCCGAGCAGTGCGGCATATTGTGTGTACCAGCCCAAAAAGAGCATGCCGCCCACTAGTGCGTGTGCAGCTGCCAAAGTCCTCGAATTCGGCCCATTGGTTTTATAGTGCGCGTAGGCGCCCGTTAATAACACCGCTGCGGCAGCGAGTCGTAGGACAGTTGGGGCAAAAAAACCGAGCCATAAAAGGTCAGGAAATGGATTAAGCATAATTATTGTTGATTATTAATAGCGGGGTTGGTTTCACCAAATTGAGGACCGTATGCGTCACCGGTGCCTCCTACTTCCTGTGGAGGGGAGAGGAAGAGGCCGCGCAGGTCAGCGCGCTCGGGGCCGCCTTGTATCCACCACAGTGCTATAAGTATGGCGAGTCCACCAAATACAAACCACACTATTTCATACGGACTTTCGGCGGGCTTTTTTTCTTCGGCCATATATTAATAATACTCTAACTTTTTGAGTTCAGAAGATTGTCGAGCTCTTCCTCGACCACCTTTTTGTCACTCCACTCCTCTTTATAACCGTTTGCGCCCATGATGTACGGGTCGGTACCTTTGCCGGTAATTAAAACAGCGTCGCCGGGCTTTGCTTCACGCAAAGCTTCGCGTATGGCTGCGCGCCGGTCAAGAATAATAAACGGTTTCTGTTTTGTGAGCCCTTTTGCGATCTCGTTCAGAATAGTCTGCGGGTCCTCGTCATACGGGTCTTCGTTCGCCAGAAAAACGGCATCAGCGTATTGTTCTGCAATGTTTCCCATGAGCGGGCGCTTCCACTTGTCGCGTCCGCCGCCCGTTGAGCCTAAGAGTGCAATAATGCGACTGCCCTTAAAGGTCTCGTACAAGGCTTTGAGCGAGTCGGGAGTGTGGGCGTAGTCGACAATCACCGTAAAGTTTTGGCCTTTGTTCACGCGCTCGGCGCGACCAGCAATTGGCTCTATGCGCTCAAGCGCGCGCTTCGATGCTTCAAACGGTATACCCATGGCATCGGCAAGGGTGAGTGCCG
>Ga0163150_10009730_pt1 | contig 10553 bp, 6 predicted proteins | sample OliLakLV19P2IB_FD_148628 | JGI IMG/M metagenome (GOLD analysis project Ga0163150, IMG submission 148628) | Freshwater microbial mat bacterial communities from Lake Vanda, McMurdo Dry Valleys, Antarctica - Oligotrophic Lake LV.19.P2.IB | ecosystem: Environmental > Aquatic > Freshwater > Lake >...
CTCAGCGTGTCTTCAAAAATCCATTTGCGAATATCAAAACCGCCGTAATTTTTGCCGACGAGGTCGCCGAGTCCCCGCTGCCGGGATCAAGATCAAGATCAAGAGTATGATTAAGAGTTTCACGCCGGGCAGAGCCTCTCAACTACCTTCTGCCGGGAACCAGTTTGAGTTTCAGCTCTTGCTCACCCCGTTTGACGACGATTGTGGTTTCCTGCCCCGGCTTGAGAACCCCCAGCATCAGACTGTATTCGTTTACGTTGTCGATTTTTCGCCCGGCCAGTTCCACGACGATGTCTCCTGGTTTCAGACCTGCCTGGTCGGCCGGCGATCCCCTGGTAACATCGTCCAACAGCGTTCCCAGAATGCCACCCGAGTAATTGGGCAACGTTCCCAGATACACCTGCATGCTGACACGAGGCGTATCTTCGGCGACCTGCTCCTGCTTGACATATGCGGGCATTTTCTCACCCGCTGCCAGTTTGCGGGTGATCAAACCCATCAACCTGGCAATTTTGGCGGCGTCTTCGTAATTCAGTTTGTCGGGCGTGTCGCGAGGCGTGTGATAATCGGTGTGGGACCCCGTGAACGCCGACAGGATGGGTACACCGGCCCGATAAAAGGAACTTGCGTCCGTTGGCAAGTTTACATCGTCACTCAATTTCAGATTCAACCCGATCGTGGCGTTAAGCTCGGCGGCTGATTTCCAGTCGGGCGACGAACCGATCCCCTGCAGAATCAGCGACCCGTTGTAACGGCCCACCATGTCCATATTCAGACAGGCCCCGATCAACGGTGAAATATCCTGATTCTCGGGCGCCTTCTTTTCCCCTGCCGAAGAGGCCGCAGTTGCAGCCGGCGGATGGAATGCGTCCATAAACTGCTTGACCGATTCGACATAATGAGCTGATCCAAACAACCCCAGCTCTTCACCCGACCAGGCCGCAAAAATCACGTCCCGTTTCATTTTCAGTTTGCCTTCGGACTTTTGCCTTGCCAGGTATTCAGCAACCTCCAGCATCGCCGAAACGCCCGATGCATTGTCGTCAGCTCCAAAATGAATCATCGACTCCTCGTCCTGGCGGGCCAATGACCCGCTGCTGCGGCCACTTCCCAAGTGATCGATATGGGCCCCGACAACGACGGCTCCGAACAGCGCCGGTTTGTCGCCAGCCTGCAATCGTCCGACGACGTTTCGACCCCGTCCCGTTTTCTGTATTACGGAAATATTGGCGGACAACGCGATACCCGGGATCGCAAAACCCATCGCCGGATCGCCGGAGTCGAGACTTTCCTGAAGCGTTTTCAAATCCTTCCCGGCCGATTTGAGCCATTCCCCGGCAACTTCATCGGTGACCGACAACACGGCGATGCTGGTCCCGGCCAGCGACGAGTCCTTTTCCTGCGGCACCAGCTGTTCCCGCGCCATTGATGTCGGTCCACTGACAAAAATGATCCCCTTCGCACCCCGATCGCGCACATCCATCGCCTTCTTGCGAAGATTGCTGTGAAACTGCAAAAACTGCCGCCGTTCGACCGACGTGTTTTCTGGCATGTACCTCAACGCCAACACCCATTTGTCCTTGACGTCCAAATGCACAAACGAGTCGTATTCCTCCTGGCCTTCTTCGGCCGGAGCTGTAATTGCATAGCCGGCCCATACGACCGCTGCCGAATCAAACTCGCCGGATTTCGTAAACGTCAACGGACGCCAGTCTTTGTCGAGCAAATATTTCCGGTCGACGCCCGACAGTTTGTTCTCAGGCCCCATCTCAGCCCCGGCGGGAAATTCAAACTCCTGATACCACGTTCCGTTATCGCCAGCCGGAACCAGACCAAACGAATCGAGATAGGCCGCGACATAGGCAGTCGCCTCCCGCTCGCCAGGCGAACCGGTCATTCGGCCCGCCAGTCTCGGGTGGCAGAGAAAATCAACATGCTTCATCATGTCCAGCCCGCGAAAATCGGGTGATGTAGTCGCAGCAGCCACTTTGCCCGTCGATTCGGCCAGGGCGATGTCGGCAGTGTCGACCACATCGCGGTCCAGTCCCAGGGCCTTTCGGGCCGCTTCATGGTCCCAGCCTGCAAGGTAAATCTGCGACTGGTTTTTGTTGCGGTTGGAGGTCCACGTCAGCTGTTTTCCGTCCGGTGTAAAACTGGCCAGCCCATCAAACCCGTCGGTCCCTGTAACCCGTACCGGTTCGGATTTCCCATTGGCATCCACCAGGTACAGCTCAAAATTCGCCATCCCGTGTTTGTTGGTCGTAAAGACCAAATACTCTCCAGACGGATGAAAGTACGGTGCCCATGACATGACGTTCATGCGGGTCAGTTGCCGCTGGTTGCTACCATCGATGTCCATCGAAAAGATTTCGGCCCGGGCTCCGTCTTCGGAAAACCGCCGCCAACAGATTTTTTTGCCATCGTGCGAAAAGAACGGTCCGCCGTCATAGCCTGGGGCATCGGTCAGTTGCTTCAATCCGGTGCCGTCGGTATTCATGATGTAAATGTCCATCATGTAAGATGCATCATTGGCAGTGATCTCTTTTTCCCGGTCAGTCAATTCACGGGTCCAGGTCGCCCGGTTGGATGCAAATGCCACCAGTTTTCCATCCGGCGAATAACTCCCTTCGGCGTCATAACCACGGGCGTCTGTCATCCGCCGGAGATCGCCGGTTTCCAGGTCGCGCTCATACAACTCGTAATGCTCATCGTAGTTCCAGGAATATCTGGGCTCATTTCCTTCGGCCCGCAGCCTCAACAGATCCTCCTGTTTTTTCTTTGCGTCCGGGTCTTCATGAGTCGACGCGAACAATACATGACGGCCATCGGGATGAATCCATGCACAGGTCGTCGTCCCCATTCCCGGACTGACTCTCTCCGTTTCGCCTGTGTCAAAATCCAGCAGATAGATCTGGTAGAAAGGGTTTCCCTGTTCCCGTTCACTTTGAAAAACCATTTTCGTGCCGTCGGCAGAAAAATAGCCCTCGCCAGAACGAAGTCCGTCAAAAGTGACTTGTCGCGAATCGGACAGAAAGCGGGTTTCGGCTTCGGCACCGTTATCGGTAACAGAACTGGCAACGACACCCTGCGCCGGGTCCTGAGTCCAGCCATCGCCGGTGACAGGAAAAGCCAGGCAGCCCAGGGCCAATGAAACCAGAACGGCCGGTGATTTGTTGAACATGTTTGGGACTTGAAAGGTCATGGGAAAATCAGGCGGAAAAGACCAGGAATCAGCAAATTGCCGGACAGCGGACTGAAGGACAAACTCCATCCGCATCGCCCCAGAATAACAGATTCCCCGTTTTTGATCCCACTTTCACGCCCGGTCCGGTCAAAATGATCCGTTTCGAAACATCTGTCCGTCAGATACCATTTAGATGTGTTCCAAAAAACCACGCGACGAAGTTACGCACCCCGGAAACCGTAACCGGCGGCGGGATGAAAAACAGGCGTTTGAATCTGCAACCGGGTCATCGATAACGGCCGGACTTGGGTAACGGCTTTCACTAAAAACACCTCCAACCTTTTGTTCCCGATGCGGCGTTCAGGCCGAATTTCGAAGAACCGCCACGCCGTCCACAACCAGGAGAACAAGACCGATGGTCGCACAAAGAAATTATGATTGCGTTGTGATTGGCTCTGGCCCGGCCGGAGGAACCGTGGCCTGTCTGGTCGCCGAGCAGGGATATTCCACATTGTTGATTGAGCGTGAAAAAATGCCCCGCTTTCACGTTGGCGAATCGCTGATGCCAGAAACGTTTTGGGTCTTCGAGCGGCTGGGCATCGTACACGAACTCCAACGGGTCGGCTTTACCCGGAAAAACGGTGTCCAGTTCGTGAACAGTGATGACCGCGAAACACGACCGTTTATCTTCAGCGAATACGATGACAGTGAAGCAGCAGTGACGTGGCACGTCCAGCGGGCGGAATTTGACAAGCTGCTTTACGATTCGGCCTACAGCCGTGGCGCGTCAGTCATGGACGAAATGCGGGTCATGGACATTGATCTGAAGAAAAAGTCCCCCCACAAAATCACGGTCCGTGATGCCAAAGGAAAAGATTTCGACATCTCCGCCAGGGTTGTGGTCGATGCTTCGGGCTTGCAAGCCCTGATCGCAACCCGGGAGGGGCTGAAGGAAAACTATGACGACCTTCGCAAGGCCGCCATCTGGGGCTATTTCGAAGGGGCAAAACGAAACGGCGGAAACAATCCGGAAGTAACCTGTATCCTTCACACGCAATCCAAAGACGCCTGGTTCTGGTACATCCCGCTGTCGGACGGCACCGTCAGTGTAGGCCTCGTCGGTGACAACGAATTCATTTTGAAGCGTGGTGGTTCGCCCGAAAAGACGTTTTTTGACGAAGTCAAAAATTGTCCAGGAGTGGGAAGACGGCTCCAGGACTCGACTCAGAAAGGAAGGTTTTATATTGCAAAGGAGTTTTCCTACCGGACCACGCAACAGGCCGGCGACGGTTGGGTACTGGTAGGGGACGCCGGAGGATTTATCGATCCGATTTACAGCTCCGGAGTTTTTCTCGCATGTACCTCGGCGGCCTGGGCGGCGGATGCAATTTGCGAAGGACTCGGCAAGGGAGACCTCTCCGCACGCCAACTGGGAAAATGGACCCGGCGATACGAAACAGGAGTCGATTACATCCGCAAACTGGTGCGGGCTTTCTATTCCAAACCATTCAGCTTCGGCGATTTCATCAAGAAATTCCCCAACCACCGGCAAAACCTCACCAACTTGCTGGTGGGAAAAGTTTTTGACGGAAACCCTGGCGAAATCTTTGTCGATATGGACCCATGGATCGAAGAACTGAATGCCGGCGACAAAATGGCAAAGACCTAACCGGATTCACAGTTGCTAGCCGTCACTGCGAATGGGCAACCACAGCTGGAACCGGGAACCCGGGTTGCCCGGCTGGAACACCAGGCGTCCACCCAGGTCCGTAGCAATTCGTTTGCACAGCGCCAGACCAAGGCCTACTCCTGGCGCGGCTCCGGCGGATTCGCTGTCCGAACGGGAGAAGGCCCGAAACAGCTTTTGCAAACGCTCTTTGGGAATTCCCCCGCCGTGGTCGCTGATTTCCAGCACCACCGAATTGCCCGATTGCGTTACCGACAACCCGATCAGGTCTGACGTGCCGTTCCGGCCGTACTTGACCGCATTGTCCGTCAAGTTGACCAGAACCCTCTCGACGGCCTGGACATCCGTAATGATCTTTCGTCCGGTTGCCGGTTCGTCGATCCCCAACTGGAGACTCGCTCCCGATGATTCCACGATCCGCTTCAGGACAGGTACAACGCGAACAAGCAAATCCCGGACAAGGACCGGCTGCCGGCAGGTCTTGTTGGCCCGGTTTTCCAGACCCGCATAGTCCAGAACGTTATCGACCAGATGCCCCAGCCGCTCCGATTCCGTTTTCAGTGTCCGGATATACTCGTCGCGTTGCTGAGGATCGGTAACCATGCCGTCAGCAAGCATCTCGCTGTACATCCGGAACGTCGTCAGCGGCGTTCGCAATTCGTGGCTGACCGCCGATACAAACGTCGCCCGGCGTTCACTCAATCGCATCACTCCGGCCAGTAACACCGCCAGCGCAATCGACGCAAACAGGGTCGTTGCTGCGGCCGTCAACAACGCCGGCCATAAGCCGCCCTGGGCGAGACCAGACTGTTCCTCCAGCCCGGCGGACGCTGTCGAATCATCAGGCAGGACCATTTCGATCGGCAAGGTAGTTGATGTGCGTGCGGGATTGGCATTCTCCACATCGGTCACCGCGACAAACTCCACCCCTGAAAACAAATCAGAAATCTCCGACTTGAGGAATGCATCCAGCCGCCCCCAGTCCAGCCAGCAACATTGAACAAGCGGTTCACCGGACGTATCGACCCGCCGCATCAACAACAATTGGTCCTTCAACCAAACCGGACGCATCATTCCGACACGAAGGTTTTTGTCGCCGTTCACGTCCCGGTTGAAAACATTGTCAATCGACGCATTCATCACGACGTTTTGGGAATACCTGGCCCTGGATCCATTTTCCACGTTGGACCTGGATTGTACGTAGGCCGCCATGTCCTGCCCTGGTTCTGCGTCCTGGACCATTCCGGACCGAAGCAGAATTTCGCTGTTCAGGGCCCCGGGTGGGGCCAGATTTCCGGCCCACAACGGCACGTTTTGAGTTGCGTCCGCATTGTTTCCCAACGGGCCAGGACGATTCTGCTCCGCCAACCAGGGCTGGTTGGCCGCGAATTCGGTTTTGTCAGTTCCCGGACAGACAACACAGCCGATCTCATAACTGACCAGCGAACGGGCTTCGGACAACAACAGTTCGCAACTCCGGATATTCTCGGGACTGACGCCATAGTCCACAGCCTGTTCACAAAAACTCCCTTGCGGTGACTGGGGTGAAACCAGCGAACCGTCCGGGTTGATCTGAAAATGAAGACGGATCAGATCCGATGGCGATTCCAGCAACGGTGATGGCCGGAGGACTGTTGCCGAACCGGTTGTCTCCGCCGGACCCGATTCCGTGATGCCCGCCCCGGCACTCCGGAAGGGCAGATAATCCATCGGGTCCCGCGCCGATTCCTGGCTGATCAGCATCGACATCAGCGAATCGATTCGCCAAAAGGCACTGTTCACCTTTTCTTCAACCGTCAACGCCGCTTGCCCCTGTTCCAATTTGGCCAGGGCCGCATCACGCTCCCGTTCCATGCGCACGGTCCGCATCGCGATCCACGTCAGCACCGACGCCAACAGCAATACGCACAGGGCAAACGCCATCCAGATTTTTGGAGCTGTTTTCATGGTTGAATTGACAGGGTCAGGACGACTGCCCCCCCTCGAACATGTAGCCCTTGCCCCGAACCGTTAACAGAATCGTTGGAGTGGCGGAATCGTCACCCAGCTTTTCCCTCAGCCTCGCAATATGCATGTCAATCGTACGGGTGGTTATACCACGAGGATTCAAACCCCAGACATTCTCCAACAACTCCTTCCGGTCAATTGCCCTCCCCGAATTGCTGGCCAGATAACGCAACAACAAACACTCCCGTTCGGAAAGTTCCCTGCGTGTTCCGTCCCGCTGCCGGAATTCCCGCCGTTCAAAATCAACCCGACCGGTCACCAGGTCCAAACCGGCAACATCCGTCGGGCGATGACAGGAACGCCGCAAGACTGCTTCGACCCTGGCCAGCAATTCTTTCATGCTGAACGGCTTAACCACATAGTCGTCTGCCCCCGCCTGCAATCCGGCGATCCGATCCGGTTCGTTGCCCCGCGCCGTCAGAATAATGACCGGAAGCGTCGGCAAAGCGGCGCGAATCTTCCGGAGCACTTCCATTCCCGGCAGCCCCGGCAACGCCAGATCCAGCAGGACCAGGTCCGGATTGCGGGCCAGTGCCATTTCCGCACCCGCCGCTCCGCATTCGGTATCAATCGTCCTGTAGCCGGAAAACCGCAGCGAATCGACAATTCCCCGTCGAACCGCGCGATCGTCCTCTACCGTCAATACCAATGGTCCATTTCCGCCAATGTCCAACTTTCGAATTCCGGCGGTTTGTGTATCTGTCACCATGGTTGCCTTTCCCCAATCAGTTCCGGTCCATTAATTCACTGCCCTGATTGACCGGCGATAGGCTCTCATACCATCCTATCGCAGGAAATGCCGGTCAACCACTTTTTTGCCAGCGGCAGACCGGCCGTTTCCCAAAAACCGGAACAGCCGGTTCAGTCATGCCGGTTCTTGCAAGATTCATTCCAGCCATTTCCATCAGGGCAGGATCCTTCAGTTTTGAAACGATCGAATCTCCTGATTCTACCTGGCCGAACGCGCTCTTCCGGTAACAGTTCTGTAACAAGCCTTGTGGATGGCCGCGCAAAAAATTCGCCCCGGTCGATCCTGACTGGGGCGAGGAATTCGTTCGTAAGGCAAAGTTCTGGCCGGTCTAATCGACGTCCGTAAATACCGTCTTTACGGTTTGAACCAGATTCTGGGATATCACCTGGCCATTTCCTGAATCAATATCCATCGTCATGTCCTGCTTCATCTCGGTCGCGACAATCCGTCCGGAATTGTTGTCGAAGTGAATGAAGCCGGAATTCTTCTGGTCTACCACATCGATCGTAATATTGCCGGCGGACTTGTCCAGGACAAATTCCATGACGATATCCATTCCGATCCGGTGCAGTTCTTTCGAATCAACGATCTCTTTCCCTTCGTATTTGTAGGTGCTGGTCAGCGCAAGTTTTCCAAACGGCAATTGCATTTCCGACTCCCGTTTCCAGGTGTCACCACTGCTGACCGTTTCCGGAAACGAGGGGGATGCATCCCGGGTCAGTTTCTCAAACATGTCCTTCCCCATCATTCCGCCCGGCGCGGACTGCTGGATTCCCCGCAATGCTTCCTCCGGAATCACGACGCTGACGACTTCGCCCGTTTGCTTCATGGTGGTAACCGTTTCGATTCCCAATAGCGGCTTGTAGGCTTCCGACATCTGCTTGGCCGCGCCGCTCAGTTCTTCCCTGCTGTCGGAGTCGTAAATGGTTTTTCCCTGCGTCGGGTTGTCGATTTCAACGACGGCCCGATCAACCCTGGTTTTGACCGTCGCAAGTCCTTCGCTATCGACCGATTCCACCAGCCAGGTCATCCACGTCTTCGTGCCATTCGTGACCTTCATTTTCTGGCCCATCATATTCATCACAACAGTCATGTCCTGCTGCATGGCCACGGATATCTTTCGACCCGGCTTGAACTGCCATCGCAGCTGGACGTTTTGGGCTTCCTGAATTTTTGGCGTTGCGTCGTCCTGGGCGAGCAACCCTTGAGACGGAAACAGAATCAGCGCCAAAACAAAAACTGGCAACACAACAGCCTGAATAACGCGCATGGAAATGGCCCTGAATAATATGGTGGACGTGCCGGTAAAAACTATACGAACCGGTATCCATACACAAGCAAATTTGAGTCTATTCCCGCAATTCCCTTAAATAGAAACACAACCACCTGCCGCCCTTCGCCTCCGGCATGGTACTTTCAAGCCGTATACAGGTACTGGCGTGGCAATCCCGTCCGGACAACTCCAGCCTGCGGCACACTGGCCTGTCAGAATCCGATAAAGATCGAACTCCCGCCAAATCCGCCACACCCCCTGCCGTAGCCCGGGTAAAACGGTTGACCGTGACCATACCCGCCATACCCGCCCCATCCGCCATTGCAACCGTAGTTGTATATCGGCGCAATGGGAGCGGCATAAACCGGACGGTACATGTTATGGCCGTAGCCGAATCCGGGTTGGGCAAAACCGTAACCTGCATACGGATTGCCGAAATTCATCCCCACCGCCACACGCGAGACGTTGTACCCACCGCCGCCGTAATATCCTCCACCGTAATGACAATGGCCCTGGGCAGAGATAGGGGCTGTGGCAAATGCCATCAAACCGGTTGCGACACAAAGTGATACCAGACGGACCATTTTCAGGACTCCTCGAAGTTTGGACCGGGAACAAACGGAACCAATCGACTTTCACACATTGCATTATACCCCGCAGTTAACGCGAGCACCGAAATCAGCATTTTTTATGCCAGAGAACTCCGCATCCCTTCTTTGGGGATCTGTTACGATTGCGGGAAATAGCCGGTTTCGACCAATCGATTTCATCACCCGGTATGGGGCTGGCAGAACTCGAATTCGGTGACCCGGTTCCGGTTTTTGCTGTCTGAGATTGTCCCTGTTAGGCGACTTCAATTTCCAAAAAAGCGATTCATGACCAATCGTCTCCCACCCGGACAGCAGCTGGCGGCTCCAGGCAAATGGCCAATTATTGGCGAACGAATGCCCGCTCCCATTACTGAAGCCTGGACCCTGAAGGTGTCCGGGCAGGTTGCCAACGAATTGAATCTGGACCTTGGTCAACTTGCAGAATTGCCCCAGCAGCAAGCAACGCTCGATATTCACTGTGTCACACGCTGGTCAATCTTCGACATGCGGTTTTCCGGAATTCTGCTCAACCAGCTGCTTGATCTTGCCCAGCCGTCATCGAAAGCAAAATTCGTATCGTTCATTTCCCACTCCGAACGGGGGCACAGCACCTCGTTGCTGTTGAATGATGCGATAAAACTGGAAACGCTGATCGCAACTCACGCCAATGGATCCATGCTGGGAACGGACCATGGCGGACCGGTTCGCAACATCGTTCCGGGCCGGTACTTCTACAAGAGTGTAAAATGGCTCCGGGAGATCCGGCTGTTGGAACAGGATGAACTGGGGATGTGGGAACGGGAATCGGGTTACCACAACACCGCCGACCCCTGGCTGGAACAGCGTTACATGGCTCCCACCATCGACAAACGGACTGCCGCCAAATTGATTGACAGTCGCGATTTTTCCGGTCGGGACCTGCGCAGTATCCATTGCAACGACCGGGACCTGGCGGGACTGAAGGCGGTCAAGGCGCAGCTCCGTGATGCCAATTTCCAGAGGGCGAACCTGCCGGGTGCCGATTTCTCGGAAGCCAATCTCTCCAACGCCCACTTTGAAAT
>Ga0163150_10009731_pt1 | contig 10552 bp, 9 predicted proteins | sample OliLakLV19P2IB_FD_148628 | JGI IMG/M metagenome (GOLD analysis project Ga0163150, IMG submission 148628) | Freshwater microbial mat bacterial communities from Lake Vanda, McMurdo Dry Valleys, Antarctica - Oligotrophic Lake LV.19.P2.IB | ecosystem: Environmental > Aquatic > Freshwater > Lake >...
CCCAGTATCCTGACGCGTGCGGTTGGTTCACTACGCTCGTCTCCAAAAGGGAAAACCTACCGGCCATCTACCACACCCTCACTGCGGCTCGAACCGCCGAGGTTCGCACGGTGGAAATGGCTCAAGGACAGAAGAAAAGCCGGATGGTCGCCTGGCGATTTGAAAGCTCGCGTTGAGCAGGCCCCCGGGTGTTCGTTCCTGCGTCTTTGCGGCTCGTTTCCTCCTGGGACCGCGGGCGCCCTCGCCCACATTTCGAACAGCGACGTAGGGATGCGCCCAGCGGCCCACGAGTTATAATTAAGCGTTCACAAGGTGAAACGGCCCCGACAACGGCTCATCCGCATCCTTATACCAACGTCCTTGAGATTTAGACTGTCATTGCGAGAGCTGGCTTAACCCGGCGTTGGGAGGAATCGCCCATGAACACCCCCGATTGTCATTGCGAGCGAGGCTTGCCGAGCGTGGCAATCCATCGGGACGCATGGATTGCCGCAGTCGCTTAGGCTCCTTCGCAATGACAAACGGTAGGGGTTCATTAGCGAGAAGCGGAGCGACGAAGCAATCGAGCTGGATCACCACGGCGCGCTTCGCGCACCGCGTGATGACAATCGTCTACATAATACGGGCGATTGGTATTATCGCGGCGGCGGCTGCTGACCTGAAGCCTCCCGCAGCCGATCCTTCTTACTCTTCCGCTTGCCCTTGATTCCACCCGTTCCGGCCGGCTGCGGCACCGCGCTTTCAACGGGCTCGAAACCTGCGATTTGCTCTCTCAGCACGGCGAGTTTGTTCCGCTTCTCAATCAGCGCAAAATGAGCGTGGGATTCGGCGCTGACGAAACTCACCGCTACGCCCCGCTCGCCGGCTCGGCCCGTCCGGCCGATCCGGTGCGTGTAGTCCGTGGGCGAACGCGGGAGATCAAAATTCACCACCACCGGCAGATCCACAATGTCGAGCCCGCGCGCCGCCACATCCGTGGCCACGAGGACTTGCGTCGTCGCGGCCTTGAAATCCGCGAGTGCGCCCAACCGCGCACTCTGGCTGAGTTCGCCGTGCAGCGCATCTGCCTTCAGGCCCGCGCGTCGCAGCTTGTCCGCCACGTGCTCCGTCGCGTATTTGGTCGCCACAAACACCAGCACCCGACTCCAGCCTTCTGCTTGAATCAAGTGACGCAGCAATTGCGTGCGGCGCGGCGCATCGACTTCGATGGCGCGCTGCTCGATGTCTGGCGTCGTTTCCGGGACGGCTGCGATTTCAATGCGCACCGGATCTCGCAGTAAGTTTCGGGCGAGCGTCTCGACTTCCGGCGGGAACGTCGCGGAAAACAACAAGGTCTGCCGCTTCGCCGGTAACCGCCCAACAATTCGCGCCAACTCATCCGTGAAGCCCAAGGCCAGCAGACGATCCGCTTCGTCGAGTACGACAGTGACGACGTTCCCGAGTGCAACGGCGTTGTGCTCTACCAGATCGAGCAATCGTCCGGGCGTGGCCACAATGATATCGGCCCCGCCACTGAGCGCCATCATCTGGGGATTGATCGAAACTCCGCCGTAAACCACCAGCGCTTTGAGCGGCTCCGCGAGAAATCGCCCGTAACGCTTGATCGACTCGCCAATCTGGACCGCGAGCTCGCGCGTGGGAACCAGAATCAGCGCGCGGACGAACCTTCCTTCAGGCCGCCGCGTCGCCGATAGGCGCTGGAGCAACGGCAGCGCGAACGCGGCGGTTTTCCCTGATCCCGTTTGGGCCGAAGCCCACACATCGCTCCCGCGCAAAATCGCGGGGATCGACTCCACCTGGATCGGCGTCGGCTCCTCGTAGCCTTTTTCAGCAATGGCCCGCAGCAGGGGCACCGACAGGTGCAGCGAAGTGAACGTCATGGGAGAGGTCGAGCGGCGCGGATCAACTCAGCCCAACCGCACCACGAGGGTCTGGCCGGCAACGGTGACGCGATCGCCGGCTACGAGTTGTTTGCCCTTCCGGGTCTCGATCGAGCCATTGACCCGCACTGCACCTTCGACGATCAGCTGTTTCGCCGCACCGCCGCTCTCCGCGAGTCCGCTGAACTTGACGAACTGGGTCAGTTCGATCGGCGTGCCGCGGACAGTTACGTCGCGCGGTGCGGAAGAGCTCGGAGTCGTCATCGTACGCAGATTCAAGCTGCGGCATTCGGGAGTCGAACTTTCAATTCGGTAGCAGTGATACCGGCATTCCTGCCTGTACCGTCGCTGAGAATCCGACCGCGAAGCTACAGACAGGAATGTCTGTCTCACTCGGACGCCGAAACCAGGCCTCGTATTTTTCTCCGCGATTTCTCCGTTGAGTAAGGATAGCTCCGTACCCCGGGGATCCGGACGGCCCCGGAAAACTCACTCACCCTTCGCACCGGGCTACTTCACGATTTCGTCTGCCCGCAGTTCCCGTATCTTGATGTTCTTCCATCGAACCTGGTAGGGCCCTTTGCCGGCCGCGACGCTGTGCACTTGCAGGCCGATGAAGCCGCTGGCGTCGAGTGTATCCCGAAAGTCAGCACACGCCACGCCGTTTACCCACGAGCGGATGCGGTCGCCCTGCGCGACGATCCGATAGTGGTTCCACTCGCCGTCTTTGAAAGCGGCAGTCGCTCCGGGTTTCTTCGTCAGGTCGTCGTGCCACTTCGTCCACCGAGCTTCATCCCAAAAGTTACCGGCCGTGCCTTTACTGCTCGTCGTGATCTCACACTGGTAGCCGTACACCTCGCCTTTGTCCCGCAGCTGGTTCTGCTTGGAAGCGAGCGGCGTTTTCTTCTCATAAACGTGGCTGCGAATTTGAATCCCGGAGTTCAGCTCGGGGTCGCATTTGACGTCCAGTTGCAGCTCAAAATCCGCGTAGTCCCGGGGCGGACAAAGGAAGGTATTTTTGCTCTTTTCCACCGTGGTGCCGATGATCATGCCTTGATCAACGTGGTACTTCGCACTCCCGCCGCGCACGACCCACGATGCGATGGATTTGCCGTCAAAGAGGTCGATCCACGGGGCCCCCTTGGCCGATTGGGCGATAAGGTTGAGCGACGTGGCGGCGGCCACGGCCGCGATCAAGGTGATCCGGATTAGCGTTTTCATGGGGCAGATTCAGTCTGGCGCCAGAGGGCGCAGTGTCGAGTCGGAGCTGCGGAGGGCGTCCGCTCAGGGCGCATCTGCCGGTTGGCGGTGGAAGCCACCGCGGCGGCGAAGGGACTCGCCGCCCTACCCATCCTGACTTTTGAAAAAGGTATCGATGGGACTCGCCGCCCTACCCATCCTGACTTTTGAAAAAGGTAACGATGGGACTCGCCGCCGTACCCATCCTGACCTTTGAAAAGGTAGGGCGCGGACTCCGCTCCGCGCCGGAGCCGGAACCGCCAACCGGCAAATGCGCCCGTCCGCTCAGCGCTCCGGCTGAACGTCCTGCTCCCACGCGGCGAGCAGACCACGCAAGCGCCCGGCGAGGGCCGGCTCGCTCGCCAACAAATCGTTCTGTTCGCCCGGATCGGCCGCGAGGTTGAAGAGCCATTCCAGTCGCTGATCGCCGTCCTGTCGCGTCACGAGTTTCTTGGAGTCGGAGAGGACGGCCCGCCACGTGCGATCGCCCCGTCGGGCGCGCCAGAAGAAATCGCGCGGTGGCGTTTCGCGGTTTTCCATCAGGTCCACGAGTACCGGATACCCGTCGAGCGTGCGTCCGGCCGGGGGCTGGGCTCCGCCCACGCGCAGAAACGAAGCCGTCAAATCCATGAGGGTCCACGGCCGATCGTCCACGCGCTGAGCGGGCAGCCGGGCCGGCCAGCGCGCGAGGACCGGCGTACGGATGCCGCCTTCGAATAACGTCTCCTTGTAGTCACGCCACGGCGCGTTCGATCCGGGCAGCATCGCCCCGTGATCGCTGGCGAACACGACGATCGTGTTCTGCTCAAGGCCGCGCGAGCGGAGCGCAGCGAGCACGTCACCCACTGCCGTATCCAGATTCTCAATCATCGCCACGTAGTTAGCCCGCGTGCCTTGCAGCCATTGTTGCGCCGTGGGCATGGGATCACCCGGCCGGTGGGGCGGCTGGAACGGAAAGTGCGGGGCGGTAAAACTCAGGTAGAGGAAGAACGGCCGGCGATCCGCACCGCTCGTTTGCCCGCCGATGAAACGAATCGCCTCATCGCGCAAGATATCGGTCATGTACCCGTCCCGCACCAGCGGCTCCCGATCCCGATAAAAAACCGGCAGGTCGGAAAGCTCGCGGTGACGATAGTAATCCACATTCCCGCCGAGAATTCCCACAAAGCGATCAAACCCCTGATCGAGCGGGCTGAATTTCGGATCGTAGCCCATGTGCCATTTGCCAATCACCGCGGTGGCGTACCCAGCCGCTTTGAGCCCGGGCGCCAGCACCGCCATCGTGGGCGGCAACCCCAACTCATTTCGTTCGCGCAGCCGGATGGCTTCATCGTAACGCCCCACGTTTCCGGTGCCAATGGGGCACTCCATTCCCCCCGCGCGCTGCGGATGGCGCCCGCTAAGAATCGCCGTTCGCGCCGGGGTGCATTCCGGACCATTCGCATACGCGCGCGTGAAGCGCACGCCGTCGCGCGCCAGCGAATCGATCTGGGGCGTTCGCACGTCCTTCGCCCCAAACGAAGCCAGGTCACCATACCCCAGATCGTCCGCCAGCATGAACACGATGTTCGGACGCTCCGCGGCCATTCCGATGCTCAGCGCCAGACCTCCCAACGCCACCAACCAACGCGCTACCCCGAAAGAAACTGAACGCAGTATCGGTTTCATGTTTTCGCGGTAAGGCTGACTTGCGGCGGCTGCCTGATCCTCATTTCGCGATCGTGATTTTCTTGATGACCGGGGGCGTCAGCGGCTGACTGAGCTGCTGATCCGGCCCGCGCTGAGTGGGCGTTTCCGCCAGGATATCCACAACCTCGATACCGCGCGTGACCTGGCCAAAGATCACGTACTGCGGCGGCAGCGGGTAATCCTGGTGCATGATGAAAAACTGGCTGCCATTCGTATTCGGTCCCATGTTCGCCATGGCGACGACGCCCCGCAGGTAGTTGCGCCGATAAAGCGGGGAAGTTCGGTCAATGCTGTCGTCGAAGAATCCTCCCCACGCACTCTCACCACCCTTCCCGCTGCCCAGCGGATCCCCGCCTTGAATCATGAACCCTTTGACGATGCGATGAAACGTCAGACCGTTGTAGAAGCCACGCTCCGCCAATAACCGGAAATTCTCCACGGCCCGCGGGGATTCGGCGGCAAAGAACTCGACTTCGATTTCGCCTTTGTCGGTTTCGATCACTGCGCGTTTGGCCGTGGTACTGGTGATGTTGGCGGAGACTTTCGCGCCCTCCCCCGACCGGCTGCACCCACCGGCCAGCAATGCAGCAATCACCCCGACGAGGGAAAGAAACCTGGCGAACCCGGAACAGCGAAAAGGAAGACGTGGCATACTCCCACTAGCAGTTTCGCCGCCCGGTGAGTCAAGAATGCACCCGAGCTACCGCCGATCGCTGGCACCTGGCGCCGCGGTCATGGGGTGAGATTGGCACTGGCGTCCTGCGCTTCGACCGATGAACTAACGTCATGAACTTACTGGAAGCCGAACAGGATTTCCTGCGCGATCTCGTCAAAACCTCCCGCCAACGCGCTCATCACGTCCGCTGGGTCGACCGCGATGGCACGGATCGTATCACCACGTTGAGTCAGACCGAAGTGGTTCGGCTGAATTCACTCGCGCACCAGTTGGGCGTCAGCAAGGACGCGGTCCTCCGCCAGGCTGCGCATCTCCCGGCGGCGGCGAAACGGCCGCCGTCCGCTGGCGCGGCATAGTTCCGCCGGCATTACCGTCTGATTCTAATTTCCGCAGAAGGAGTAACCACGGATGAGCACTAATAAACACGGATCAAATAGATCCAGATCGATGGGAAAGATCCCTTCACTTACCGGGTGAACCGCCGCCATCGCGGATCTCTGATTGCAGAAGTGGTCATCAGTGAAAATCAGTGGTTCACCTGCGTTTTTTAGACTGCTAGCTGTCCGGCCGTCAGCCTGGGCTGGCGGGTCCGGCCGGTGGAGCCGGCCACTTGCCGAAACCGACCAAGCGGTATTCTCTCCCGCATGCTCCGGGTTACCCTCCTCGCGGTCCTTTTCGTTTTCTCCACCGCGCGAGCTGATCCGCCGCCGGGCTACTACAACCGCGCCGACGGTCTTTCCGGCGGCCCCCTTAAGGCGGTTCTGCACGAGGTCGTGCGCGGCCACGTGGTCATCGCCTACGCGCAACTCCATGCTCCACTCGCGCGGCTGCACGAGGATCCCGCCAACTCGAATAATGTCATCCTGCTCTACTCGGCCGACTCGGCGCCCAAAGGCACTGACTTCATCTCCGCCTCGTGGAACCGGGAACACGCCTGGCCGCGATCGCGCGGTAACGCAGACCAAGCCGGCCCGGACGAATCCGATCTGCACTACATCTGGCCCTGCTACGACGCGGTGAACTCCGCCCGTGGAAATCTTTTCTTTGACCTCAGTCAGCGAATCGATCCCGCCTTTCGCTCTCCCGCTCATCCGCTCGCGCCGCTGACCTCACTTGATGGGGACTCATGGGAACCGCCCGTCGGCCAGCGCGGCGCCCTCGCGCGCTGCCTCTTCTATGTCGCCGTGCGTTACGACGCGACCGAACCCGCTACCAGTGACATGGAGCTCGTCAGTTACATTCCAACCGGAAACCAGATGGGCAACTTGAACACCCTGTTACGCTGGCATGCGGAGGAACCCGTAACCGCCGCCGAGCGTCGTCGCAACGACCTCATCTATTCGGATTACCAGCGCAACCGAAACCCCTTCATCGATCACCCGGAGTGGGTCGGTCTGATCTGGGGCACCGCCTTGGAAAATGGCTCGGGCTCCCACCCGCTCATCTGGGCCGAGGCACCCGTGGCCAACGCCTCCGAGCAGCCGTCCTACCCGGGTGAATACAAAATTACGCTCGCCCAGGCAGCCCCGCCCGCCGGGCTTCGCCTCGCTTTTCGGCTGACCGGCTCGACCGTTTCGGCGATTGACTACACACTCGCCGGTCCCGGAGTTACCTACGACCCAACCCTTCCCGGCGGCACCGTGGCCATTCCCGCCGGCGCGACCTCCGCGCGCATTACACTCACGCCCTTCAGCGATGCCGCCCCGGAGCCGGCGGAAACGGCCACGCTGGTGCTGCAACCAGGTCCTGGATACACGGTCGTGCCGAATGCTTCGCAGTCGGCGACGATTACCGTCAACGACCTGCCCGTGCTCCCCGCCGTGTGGCGCTTCGACGCCGGAGCCCCCTTCAGCAATCCGCTCCCCGCGGAGACAGGCAACGCGCTGCTTCGCTTCGACTCCTGGGGCGGCACGCTGACCAGCTTCTCGGGAGTCACGGGCGATGCTCTCGCTCTCGTGGGCAGCAGCGGCAACGGCACCTCCGTGCTCATTGCGCTCTCCATGACGGGGCACCGCGACTTGGCGGTGGGCTTTCAAACGCGCGGCACGGCCAGCGGATTCGATTCAGGCACGTGGGCCTGGAGCACCGACGGCGTTACGTTCACCCCGATGGCCGGCGTGAACACCGGAAGCACCAGCTCCACGTTCGCGGCGCGCACCGTGAATTTTAGCTCGGTCACCACGTTGAATAACGCACCCGCGGTCACCCTGCGGTACACGCTTTCCGGCGCGACCAGTTCAGCGGGCAACGTGCGCATCGACAATCTGGCTCTCACTGCCGCGCCCCTCACCGCCGCCATCAACGTCGCGCCGCGAATCATCCGCACGAGCCCGGACACCGCGGCGCCCGTCGGCAGCACGCTCAGCTTCTTCATCGAGGCGATCGCGCAGCCCGCGCCGACGTATCAGTGGTCCAAGGACGGAACAGCCATTTCCGACGGCACCTCGGCAACCCTCACGCTGCCGCTGGTGACGGTGGCGGACGAGGGCAACTACACGGTCAGAGTTTTTAACCCGCTCGGCTCCGTGACCAGTGGGCCCATGGCTTTGACGACCCGCCCCTCGGTTTCACGGCTGATCAATGTCGCGACTCGCGCCGTGGTGGGCGAGGGCGACGCAGCGTTGATCGCGGGCTTCGTCGTAGGCGGCTCCGAGTCCAAGGAAATCCTGATCCGTGGCGCCGGACCGGCGTTGGCGGCGTTCGGCGTCGCCAACGCTCTGTCCGACCCGACGATTCAGCTCTATCAAGGCGCGCTCTTGATAGCGGGAAATGATGATTGGTCTCCCACTGAGGCGACGATCCATCAATCCGCCGGAGCGTTCCGGTTCACGTCGGGCAGCAAAGATGCCTCGCTCGTGCGCACGCTCTCACCCGGCAGCTACACGGTGCATCTGAACCGTGCGCCGCAATCGCCCCCAAGCGCGGGCGTCGGACTCGTGGAAGTGTTCGAACTGAATGGCAACGCCGCCACGACGGCCGCGCGCCTCATCAATCTGTCAACGCGCGCGTTTGTTGGCACCGGCGAGAATATCCTGATACCGGGCATTGTGATCGGCCCGCTGTCGACCACCAGCGCGAGCGGCACACGCCTCGTGCTGATTCGCGCGGTCGGTCCCGGTCTCGTGGACTTTGCGGTGCGCGGACTCTTGGAACGCCCGCGGATCCGCGTCGTGTCCGCCAATGGCACCGTCATCGCCGAAAACACCGGGTGGCAATCCGCGGGAGATCCGGCCGCGCTGGTGACGGCGACCCGTCGCGCCGGTGCTTTTCCGCTGCAGGCAAACCGGGCTGACAGCGCGCTGCTGATTCCATTGCTCGCGGTGCCCCACACGATCCAGGTAAGTGGCGCGGACGGCGGCACGGGCGTGGCGCTGGTCGAAGTCTACGAGGTCCCTTGAGCCGTATGGCCGCGCAACAACCGGGCGTCTCCAACCGTACCCCTGCGATGAGCCCGCTTCAGTAGAGCTCAAACCCCCGACTGGTGTGATTTTGACTTTGGCGCGGCAGCGCCTACCCCTCGGAAAAGTCCAAATCTCATCTGAGATCGGTATCACTCATGCCGCGATGTCGGGACGATATCCCGCGGTGCATCAGCTGGTGTCGTGGGCTCCAGCGTTCCGAATTCCACTCATACCGCGGGCGGGTCAGTTCGATCAGCGCCTCGCTCATAAACGGCTGCACGAGCCTGGGCTCGGCCCCGAGCAGGGCCGCGAGGCGCAAATATCCGGCGGATTGCGCCGCCTCTGACAGCGCGACCACCTCAAGCTCCGGATGCTCCTGCCTGAGGTCCGCGAACTCTTCCTGCGTTCCCAGCGCGTCGTGGACAAGGTCCGTCACCACGACCTCAATCCGGCCGCCCAGCAAAAAGGCCGCGGCGTTCTGCACGCTGTCCGCGGCCAAGGTCTGGTGACCAGCCCGAGCCAGCATCGCTGTGACGAAGCGACGTAGTTCCAGATGGGATTCAATGACAAGGATGGAGCGCATAGGCAGTGGCGGGAGATCAGTTCGCAAGTAACGAAGCTCCAGCGTGCCCGAAATCGCGGTCCGCGTATGTCAGCGTCTAAGGAAAATCACGTGTCCGGGTTCTTCCTACACGCCGGCACATCGCTGCGCGCGCGAGCCACATTCTCCTCGGCGCTCGATCGCACAGGGAGGCCATGGCGTTCTGCGTAATACCACTCGCACCTGAGATTTGGACTTTTCCGGGGGTAGGGCCTGACCTCCGAGCGGGCCGTTGGCAGTCGCATTCACCGAGCGGCCGGCCCGGAGGTCAGGCCCTACCCGCTGCCGCCTCTAAAGTCCAAATCACACGGGTCGCTGGTATAAGGGAAAACAAATTTCATGTGCTGGACTTCCGGGCACGATCCGGCATCGGCGTGAAAGGGGACGATGAACGCCTGCTCCATTCCGGACAGATACCAGCTGCAATAGCCGCCTGAACGTCGGTCGGCGACTTTCCTGACCTGCCAAACCTGGATGCGAACTTGCGTGCGCCCGCTGGGGCGCCCGCTGGGGCGCTACGCTGGACCGTGTAAGCCCGTTGTTGGTGTTAACCCCAAAAATATACCCCCCATGCGCATCTCAAGGTCCGACATACCCGTTAAGATCAATGTCCCGGGCGCCGTCGCCCGTCAAAAAAACGACTTCGGTGACGCGAAAGGTTACGGCAAGATGGCCGGCGAGTACTTTTCGCTCGGAGCCGGCACCGATATTGCGCCGCTCTTGAAAGGTCTCGAGAATGATCTCTGCCAATCGCCGCATTGGGGCTACCTGATCGAGGGCGAGGTCACCGTCACGTACACCAACGGAACGTCAGAGGTGGTGAAGGGCGGTGATCTCTTCTATTGGCCGCCGGGCCACACCGTGCGAGTCGGCCAGGACGCCGAAATCATTCTTTTCAGTCCACAGCATGAACACGGTAAAGTGCTGGACCATTTGCTGGCGCAGCTGAGCCCGGCGACTGGCTGATTGCGGCGCGCGCCCGCGGCCGAGTCCCGTTTAGAGCCAGCGTCCGGGAGACCAACAGGCTCCGGCCCCATGGGCGATCGGACAACGTAAGGCCGACGTC
>Ga0163150_10009733_pt1 | contig 10552 bp, 9 predicted proteins | sample OliLakLV19P2IB_FD_148628 | JGI IMG/M metagenome (GOLD analysis project Ga0163150, IMG submission 148628) | Freshwater microbial mat bacterial communities from Lake Vanda, McMurdo Dry Valleys, Antarctica - Oligotrophic Lake LV.19.P2.IB | ecosystem: Environmental > Aquatic > Freshwater > Lake >...
CTGGATATCGGAATACGCTTCCAGCAGCCTACGAATTCCGGCCCGAACGAGTGTGTGGTCGTCGGCAAGGAGTACGCGCAAAGCGATCTCCAATCGCGAGCATGCAGCCACACTACCTGATGCGGCGATTTGAAGAAAGAGGAGTTCTCCGCCCCGCGCGGCGGAGCCCGCGCGACACCGGATAGACGCCCGCAGCATTCAGTTTCCATCGTCTGTGAGGCGGGCCACGCTGTTGCGTCCGCTACACGCAGCGCCTTGACGGCGAGCGCTTGAGGGCGCAATCGCCGAGTTCGCCACGCCCGCCTAAAGTTTCGCGCACGCGTGCCGATAGCGATTTTTGCCCACCGACGAGGGGAGAACTGCGGTCATGAATCACAAGACTGAGCGCCTGGCTGCGGCCGCCGTGCAGCCGTTCGACCAGGGGCTGGCGCTCGCCGTCGGCGTCCGTCTCGCGGATACCTGCGACATGCCCTTCAAGGAGCATGTCGGATGGGCACGCGTCCCGCGCAATGTCGTGGCCGAAAACAGCCGGGCGCATGCTCCGGCCTACCGGATTGATAGTGCGAAAATCGCCCGCACGCGAGCGCTACCGAGAGCGGCACCTACGTTGTCGACGCCGACGCCATCGCTTCCCGGCTGCTCGATGTCGAATGGGTGCTACAGCGCGCACCCTATGCGGCTTTGTTCACGGTCGGCGCATCATGGCGGGGGTCTTGACGTGCCATGAATGCATACGCCGAAGGCGATGTCCGGTAATCCTGTTTCTCGGCCGTCAGACCGAACCGAATCGTGATGGAGCCTCATCCAGGCAATCGAGAACGTAGCGACGGCGCAGAACTGCTCGATTTACTCGCCGACGCACTGCAGGATCCGATGCTGGTCTTCGACGCCGGCAGGCGGGTGTTGTATGCCAACGACGCGGCGATCCGACTCGGCACTCGCCTGCGCCCGGATTCGGTATGGCGCGATTCGATCGCCGACTGGCATCCGGAGCTGGTTTCTCCGGCCGCACTCGCGCGCGTCGCAGCGGATGGCGAATGGGTCGGCGAAGTCTTCCTGCAGAGCGATCATGCTCCACCGCTGGTGTTGCTGCTGCAGCTCGTCGCGTTGCGTTCGGGCGAGGCGTTGAACTACGGGCTCGCCGCCCGCGACGTGTCGGCGGACTACGCTCTGCGAAGCGAGCTCAGTAATCGCAACGCGGAACTAAAATAAGCTATCGCAAACTCAAGGGTGCGCAGGAGCAACTCGTTCAGTCGGAAAAACTGGCGTCCATCGGCCAGCTGGCCGCAGGCGTCGCGCACGAGATCAACAACCCGACCGGCTACGTTCACTCGAATCTCGCCACGCTCGCCGACTATTCGCGCGACCTGCTGACGCTGATCGGTGCATATGAGGAAGCCCTGCGATCGCCCGGCACGGCGGCCACGGCCGAGATAGGTGAGTTACGCCGGCGTTTCGATTTCGATTTCGTCGTGGGCGACCTGCCGGCGCTGCTGTCCGAGTCGCGCGAGGGGATCGAGCGGGTGCGTAAGATCGTGCAGGACCTCAAGGACTTCTCACGCAGCGATCGCGGCGACGGCTGGATTCTCGCCGACATCCATCGCGGCATCGATTCCACGCTGAACATCGTCTGGAACGAGATCAAGTACAAAGGGCAGATCGTCAAATCATTCGGGCAGTTGCCGCCGATCGAATGCCTGCCGTCCGAGCTCAATCAGGTATTCATGAACATACTCATGAATGCCGGACAAGCCATTGGTGACCATGGAATCATCACGATCAGCACCGGCGGGGATGCGGAGACGGTTTGGATCACGATTAGCGACGACGGCGAAGGGATGCTGGCGGCCGACCTATCGCGGATCTTCGATCCATTCTTCACGACCAAGCCGATCGGGCAGGGCACCGGTCTGGGTCTTGCGATCTCCTATGGCATCGTCGCCAAGCGCAACGGCCGGATCGACGTGACGAGTACGCACGGACAGGGCTCGATGTTCCGCATCGTCCTGCCGATCAGACAACCGCCCGACACCGGCAACGATCGCTGAGGAAGCTCCCATGCTCGGCGTCCGCTGGTCGACGACGCACCGAACACTGAAGCGCTCCGGATGCCGCGCCTGACGGGCTTGTAGTTCCTGAGCCGTTTCATACAGCTTCAGCCACACGCTGCACGCATGATCCGGTCGGGAGGCGCCGACCGCGACGTCATCATCGACGCGCTCAAACGACACACAGATTTCGCGCTTCCGAGACAAGCCGCGGGGCGAAAATCGGCTGCGTCAGGCAGTGGTCGCGCTGCTGCACCAGAACGCGAGCGCAATCGACGACGCGACCTTGAGCCGCAGCTCGTGCCCCATCGCTATGATCGCGCGGACGATGGCGGCAGTGCCGCTCTCGAGCGCGACTGCGCGCACAAAACTCTGGTCGATCTTGAGTTTTCCGATCGGAAAGCGCCGCAGATGGGCGAGGCTCGAATAGCCGACCCCGAAATCGTCGAGCGCCAGATGCACGCCGAGCTTGCGCAAGGCGCTCATGACGTCCGTGGCTCGATTTGCACTATCCATTAATGGCGCTTTCGGCAATTTCCAGCTCGAGGATGTCGGGCGGGAGACCCGACGATTCGAGCGCTTCACAGACCTCGTCGATGAACGAGGGCCGCTCCAATTGCAGCGCCGAAACGTTGACCGCCACGCGAACGTCGTGGCATGGCATATCCTGCCATCCGCGCGCTTCGCGGCAGGCCTCGCGAAGAACCCAGCGACCAAGGTCAACGATCAGCCCCAGTTCCTCGGCGAGGCCCGCGAACCGTTCTTGCTGCACGAGCCCCAGATCGGGCGTGTTCCACCGCACGAGCGCTTCCAACCCAATGATGCGGTTGTCGTGGCTGCTCACTTGCGGCTGATAGTGCAGCGCTAGCTCGCCGTTTCGAACCGCGTCGCGCAAGCGTCCGCCGATCGCGAGTCGGTCGCGCAGTTCGTTCGCTTGTTCGTTGCTGAAGTGGTGCACCGAATTGCGCCCGTTACGCTTGGCGCGCATCATCGCTGCTTCGGAATAGTTGAACAGATCTCCCGGCAGCGACGTATTGATCGGGTAGCTCGAGATGCCGATCGACGCGCTCAGGAACATCTGGTAGCTGGATACGACGAACGGCGGTTCCAACGTGTCACGCAGGTGGTCGGCGAACGCCAATGGGTCGATCCGGCCCTGTGCATAGCGCAGCGCAATGACGAACTCGTCGCCGGACACGCGCCAGAGCATGTCGCCGTCAGCCACCGCACGCTGCAGGTGCTGCGCGACGAGACGCAACATCTCGTCGCCGGCGCGATATCCGATCGTCTCATTCACCGAATGGAACCGGTCGATGTCGAGGTAGAACACGCTGACATGCTCGCCGTGTTGCTCGGCTTCACGCAGCACCGGTTCGAACGACTCCGCCGCATCGACGTAGCGCGGCAGCGACGTCACGATGTCGTGCCGCGCGAGATACGCCAGTTCGGACTCGTAGCGATGTCGCTCGGTCAGGTCGATGCTGACGCCGATGCAGTGCGTCGCTTTACCCGCGGGGTCGTACACCGGCGCGAGGGTCAGCTGGTGCCAGAATAGGGCGCCATCCTTGCGATAGTTGCGCAGTACGACGTTGCATTCAGCGCGGCGTTCGATGGCCTGGCGAATCGTATCGATTTCCGGCTGGTTGGTATCCTCGCCCTGCAGGAAGCGGCAGTTGCGGCCGACGATTTCATCGGCGCTGTAGCCCGTCAGCCGCATGAATGCCGGGTTGACGTAGATGGCCGGCATGTCGGGACGGCCGAGGTCCGCGATCAGCATGCCGCTCTGGCTCGATTCGAAGGCGCGCCAGCAAGCGCGTATGCTCTTCAGCGGCGAATCTGGCCGTCACGTCGTTGATGAGAACGAGTCTCGCCGGACGATCTTCGAACTCGATCCAGTCGGCGAACAGTTCAACATTGATTCTGGTGCCGTCGCGCTTGATGTGCCGGCTCGGCGTCGCGCGACCGGCTGGCGTCGCAGAGCCTTCGGCCAAGCGCGGAGCGTCACGCCAGTTTTCGACGCGGATGTTGTCGAGCGTCATCGCGAGAAAAGTTTCTCGGTCGTAGCCGTAGTGCGCTATCGCCGCGTCGTTGACCGCAAGAATTGCCAGTGTTTGCGCATCGTATACCCACATCGGAATCGGGCTGCGCTCAAACAGTAGCCGGTGCCGTCGCTCGCTCGCTCGGACGGTCTGCATGCGGTCCGTGCGATCCAGCGCATATCGCACGCACCGCCCGAGCAGTGCAGCATCGATCTGGTTCTTTACGAGATAGTCGGCCGCGCCGGCTGCCATGGCCGCGACGTCGACTTCGTGGCTGCCTTGGCCGGTCAGCAGAATGATCGGTGCGGTCACGCCGCTGCGTCGCGCCTCTTCGATCCAGGCGAGTCCTGTTTCAGGGCTGATCAGGTAATCAACCAGATATACGTCGTAGCCGTCACGGCGCGCGATATCCATGCCGCTGTCGAAACTCGGCGACCAGGCGACCTCTGCGCGAAAGTCCACGATTTCCGCAAACATCGCGCACAAAATCTTCTTCGTCGTCGACGACGACCAGGACGCGCACTGGGTCGCTGTGCGGAAAACCCATTACGCGGAACCTTCAGGCAGGTCGATGATGGAAAACCGATAGTGTCCGAGTGTCAAGCCGATCTATACGAACGCCGGGAAGTTGCCCAGCTTCTGAATAAACCGATTGAAGCCCGCGTGGTACGAGCGCGCGATATCTTCGTCGGCCGACGAGGTCGTCCGCACGATGACCGGAATGTGCTGCAACGCCGGATCGGACTTGATCCCGCTCAGCGCTTCGTGGCCGTCGACGCGCGGCATGTGGAGATCGAGGAGGAAGAGGCCAGGCATCGCGTAAACGGAATCCCTGTAGCGGGCGCGGCGCTCAAGGTAGTCGAGCAACTCGGCGCCGTTCTCGACGAAATATAGCGGATTGTTCAATTGCGCGAGGCAGAACGCATCGACGCCAGACGGCGATCGTCGTCGGCCATGAGCGCAGGGAGCGACGGGTCGGGCTTTGCGAGGGCGAGTTTCATTTGGATTTCTCTTCGACCGTATTCGGTGCCGACGGCGCCGGTCGGGACATTGGCAACTCGACGACGAACTGCGCGCCGTGTCCGGTTTTTCCGTGCGCGGACAAGGTGCCGCCGTGGCGCTCCACAATTCGCCTGGCGATAGCCAGGCCGACGCCGGATCCTTCGTACTCGTTGCGACCGTGGAGTCGCTGTAATGGCGCAAATATACGTTCGCGACTGCGGTTGTCGAAGCCGATGCCGTTGTCGACAACTCGCATGCGCAGCAAGGCGGGCAGGTTCGCGCCGGCCTGACGCACGATTTCGGCACGTACTGCGATTTCAGGCCGACGCCCGGGACGATGAAATTTCAGCGAGTTCCCGAGCAGGTTCTGCAGCAATTGGCGCATCTGGGTGGGGTCGGCCTCCACGAACGGCAGCCGGTCAAAAACAACGACGGCGGCGGTTTCGGCGACGCGAGCCTCAAGATCGACGAGCACTTCATTGAGCACGCGGTCGAGATCGACCTGGATGACCGTCCGGCCGCGCGTCGACAGGAGCGAGTAGGCGAGCAGGTCGTCGATCAGGTGCTGCATGCGCTCTGCGGCGGAGCGCATGCGTTCGATGTAGCGGACGCCTTCCTCGTCGAGCGCATCGGCGGCATGCGCTCGCAGCCGGTCTCCGAACGCGCGAACCTTGCGCAGCGGTTCCTGCAAATCGTGCGAAGCGACGAATGCAAATTCCTGCAATTCTCTATTATTCTCATGAGCTTCACGCAGCGCGCGCTCAAGCTCAGCCTTAGCCGCCAGTTCGGCGGTGACGTCGCGTACTATGGCGTAGACGCCTACGTTCGTTCCTTGGACGACGATCGGCAGCGTTGCCGAAACGGCGTTATAGCGCTTCCCGTCAGGTCTCACGCCTTCATATTCAATGCGGCGGACCTCGCCGAGCGCGGCTCGCCGGACCGATTCGGCGACTAGTTCGCGACATTCCTCGGCGACAATGTCGGGCAGGGTGTATGTCGTAAGCGCTGCACGATCGAACCCAGTTGCCGCCTCGGCCGCCTCGTTGCAGTCGATGATGCGGCCATCGAGGCTCTGCGCGAATACGGCCTCCGGAACGTAGGCGAACAGCGACCGCAGGCGTTGTTCGCTCGTCGCCAAGCGCTGATGGGAGCGGTGCGACTCGATCGCGATCGTGGCGATCGAGACGACGCTCGCGATTTTTCTGCATTCCTCTGGCGTCGGTTCGCGGGGCGAAGCGTAGTAGATCGCGAATGTCGCGATCACGTTGCCCTCCGAGTTCAGGACCGGCGTAGACCAACACGCGCCTAGATGAAATCTCGCCGCGGCGTCACGCCAGGATTCCCATAGCGGGTCGTTCGCGATGTCCTGCACGATGACCTGTTCGCGCCGCCACGCCGCCGTGCCACAGCTGCCAGCGCAGGGGCCAATCTCAATGCCATCGATCAGCTGCGAGTATTCCGCAGGCAAATGGGGCGCCGAGGCCGTGCGCAGCCGGCCGTCGTCGCCGAGCAGCAGGATCGAACACAGGGCGTTCGGAAAGCGGGTCTCGTACAGGTCGACGATCGCTGCGAGCGTATCAGCAAGGGCGACGCCGGTCGCGATGCCGCGCAGCACCTCTGCACGCGCGATCGTCTCCTGTTCGATGATCTTGCGTTCCGTAACATCCTGGCTCGTCCCGGTGATGCGCAGCGGAATGCCGTCTGCTTGCGCGACAAATCGGGCTTCCGTATGAATCCAGCGGACGGCGCCGCCTTCCACGCATATACGGAAATCCTTGCTGAACGATTCCTTGCGCGCCATCGCATGTTCGACGCTGCTTTTCAGTCCGTCCCGATCGTCCGGATGAACGAGCAAGGCAATGGTCTCGACATCGGGTGGTTCGATACCAGGCTCGAGCCCGAACAGTCGAAACATCTGCTCAGACCAAGTCCGTTGGCGCTCGCCGATTGACCGCGCAAAGTCGATTTCCCAACTGCCGAGCCGCGCAACGCGTTCGGCTTCGTCGAGCACCGCGCGACTGCGCGCGAGCACATTGAGCTGCACATTGAGATTGCCGTGCGCCGTCTTCAGTTCGTCGATCAGTTTCGCCCAGCCGATGGCGATCGAGAAAATCTGCGCGAACTGCACTAGCACGACTTCGTCGTCTGCGGTGAAATCACCGTCGTAACGATCCGACAGCTGCAAAAAACCCAGGAGGGCTCCGGATCGATCACGCAATGCAACCGACAGCAGGCCGCGCAACCGCGGATGCTCGTCGGCGCGTTCGCCAATACCGTGCCGTGCCGGATGCGCGTTGAGTGCCTCGTCCGTCAGGCGCAGCACACCCTGCCGGTGCACGCTCTCGTCCATGAGGCCAAGGCCTCTTACGTGCTCGCTGAAAGCGCGCCAGCGCGCATATTTGTCCGACAGTGAGACAATGGGCGCGCTCGTCCCGGACAGGGACTGCGGCAACATGTGGATGGTTCCCATATGCGCGCCGATGGCTTCGCGAACTTCCTCGACGAGCACTTGCAGAAGGTCAGCATCGCCGAGCTTGCGGTTCGCGATCAGCGAAACATAGCTCAGCACACGCAACTGCGACGCCTGGCGTTCCGCACGCCTGAGCGCTGAGGTCAGCTCTCCCTCCTTGTGTTTGTTCTCGCTGATGTCCTGCACCGTGCCCGAAAGCCACCCGACACCGGGTGAACCTTCGAGCAACGCGAGAGAATGAACATGACGCGTGCTGCCGTCCGGCCACAGCATCCGGTGTTCGAGATCGAGACTAGCGCGCCGTGTGCGCAGCGCTTCGTAACCCGCTGCGACGGCGAGACGATCGTCCGGATGCGCGGCGGCAACAAGGGCGTCGAAGCTGGCCTGGACCTGATTGGGCTGGACACCCAAGATGTCATAGAGGGCCTCGCTCCAGGTCATATCGGCATCGACATCGTCGCAGTGCCAAATGCCGAACTTCGCAATGCGCTGCGCGTGCACAAGCATCGCCCTGTTTTTGGCTACCCGCTCGGCGGCTTGTCGTTCGGCGCTGACGTCGCGCAAATACAATGCGATACCCGCGGGCTGGGCGAACGCGCGCACGGAGATGGCGCGATCCGGCGGGAGTTGTGCGACTTCGAAATCCGCAGTGCGCTGTTCGTGCATGGTCGCCGTCAGTTCGTCACGGTATCGCGTCAGGACAGCGCTTGCCTGGAGTGTTTCTCCGACGATCGCCTCGGGATCGACGCCCAGAATCCGCGCCGCGCTGCGGTTGATGAACGTGAACTGCCAGGATCGGTCGATCGTGACAAAGCCGTCGGTAATTGTGGACAATATTGAATCGGTGGAGTCGCGCAAATGCAGGAGGGCCGCACCCGTGTCGCGGTGCGCATCGACTTCCCGGCGCAGGCCGTTGCCCACAAGTTCCGCCGTTGCCGCGCTTTCACTCGCGTCACCAGCCAGCCGTAGCGCCAAAATGAGCAGCACTCCAACACCGAAACCCGCCAGCAGAACGACTTCAGGCAGGCGCGAAGCAGAAACACCCAGTACGGACGGCCCAGGCGCCGCCAGGAGCGTCATTCTTTCGTCGCCTGCCATGATCGATGCGCTTTGCACGCGCGCGGCGATCCTTCCACCGCCAGAGATCGTGAACAAGACGTCGTTGTGACGGCGCAATTCGATTGAATATTCGTCCGAGATCGCTTTGATCCCGAGTGATGCTAGGCTTCCGACATCGACGACGCTGTCGAGCTGTCCTTCGGGAAACTGCCAAGTTTGCACCTTGGCCGCACGTCCGTTGATGCGTTCGATCGAAGCGCGCGGCGGATGCGAGGCGAGAGTGTTGCGCTCGAGAAATTCTGCCACAGCTGTATCAGCAGGCATCGTTTGCCAAGCCGTCGCGCCGCTACGCCAGCGCAGCGCGAGTAGTGCAGGATGATCACGCAAATGGTGGGCTGCGTCAGCGCGGAACAGACGTTCCGACATCCCCGAAGCGAGCCGCTCTCCGAGCCGCACGAGCGCATCGTCGACTGACCGCAGATCCGATTCGAGTTGCTGCGAGACAAGGGATAGCACCGTGCGTGTGGCAGCGTCGACGCGCGCCTCTTCGCGTGGAATCAGTAGCAGCCACCCGCTGACACCGGCAGCAACCGTGGCAATGCCAAAAATGACCGGAAGCCAATTTCTGCGTCCAGAAATGCCGCGCGAAGCGAGGATCATGGCCACGCCCAGCGAGCCGTGCGAGAGCGTTACAAGCCACGACATCGCGCCTTCGCCCGTCCACGAACGCATGCGCGCGATGTCGAAAATATGCCCTGTGGCACTGAGAAGCGCGATGAGCGTGGCCATGATTCCGCACGTCCACACGATCGAGATGCGCAGCCTAGATCGCGGCGAAGAGGGCCACAGCAGCAAGCCAAGACTTTCCCAGACCAACGCAAGCGCGGAGTTAGGCAGAGAAACGAATGCGTGGTGTTTGGTCGGGTCGAAAGCTTGCGCGAGAAAGCCGTCGGGCTCGACCGTCAACGCGCCGTATTCAATGAGAAGTGCCAGCGCTCCGTAGAGAAGTGGCAGCACTGCCAGCAAGCGGGCAAGCGTCAAGGCGCCGGCGGTAGCGCACCACAATGCGGCAGCTATGGAAGCAAGTGCCATCGCGGTATAAGGCCGAAACATGATGTTTGAAGCCGCGCCTACGAGCGTTGCGTCGTAGGTCCAATCGATGAGTCCTGCGACAGCTATCGCGATGACGGACGCGGACAAACCCATGATCACGCTATTCGGCGCGCGAGCCACGACGATCAACGCCATGGCTATCCCGGCAATCGAAGCCGGCGCGATCCTGCTCGACACAACCAGCATGCTCAGCAATGCGCAGGCAGCAATTACGCCGAAAATCAGCACGCGAGGCAGCTGCGGGAAATTCGTAACTTCGCGCGGTTGTTGACTGTCCCGCATTCGCGAACGTTCCCTGGTGACGATGCACGAGGTTGCTCGGAAATAGTACCACCGGACCCGACAGAATGGTTGCCGTATGCGCGTATGTGCGCGCGGCAATGCAGTCAAGCCCTCCATCGTGTTCGTGACCGCAAAGCCGCGCTTCCTCGTGCGACTCACGCAGCCGAAGTCGCGCATGCGCACGCTGCTGCAGTAGCAGCAGCGCCGCGCGCCTGCGGCACCGCACGGGTTCACCTATGACGCGATGCGGGCCAGGCTAGACGCCGTTGAAACGAAGGGCCGTCTGCAGCAGGCGCTGGCCACACGGCGCGCCGCCCGCGACGTTCGTCGCAACGGCGGCGGCGTCGTCTAACCGGTCAACGCGGCCCAGGAGTCTGCGCGGCCAAGTCTGGCGCGAACTCCAAGCGACGACCGCGCTGGCGCGGGCCCAGCCTTCATGCGCTTCTGGGTAAAGACCAACGGCTGTCCATCGAGCGTCACCCCGTGCGATACGCCGACGAAGCCGATGCTACCACCCGGGCGACAAGCGCCACGGTGGG
>Ga0163150_10009734_pt1 | contig 10551 bp, 7 predicted proteins | sample OliLakLV19P2IB_FD_148628 | JGI IMG/M metagenome (GOLD analysis project Ga0163150, IMG submission 148628) | Freshwater microbial mat bacterial communities from Lake Vanda, McMurdo Dry Valleys, Antarctica - Oligotrophic Lake LV.19.P2.IB | ecosystem: Environmental > Aquatic > Freshwater > Lake >...
ACGTGGGAGGGTCTCGCGCCCGCGCGCGGCGCAGAAGGGCATCACGAACGTCACGACGGTCGAGGGCGAGATCGAGGACCTGCCGCTGGCCGACGCGTCGTTCGACGTCGCGGTGTTCTCGCAGGCGTTGCACCACGCGCAGGATCCGTCGCGCGCGCTGCGCGAAGCGTGGCGCGTGCTCGTGCCGGGCGGGCGCGTGCTGGTCATCGACCTCTTGGCGCACAACGAGGAGTGGGTCCGCGAACAGCTCCAGCACCTGCACCTGGGATTCCAGGAACAGGCGCTGGGATCCCTGATGGCTGACGCCGGCTTCGAGCGGCTCGCGCTGCAGCGCGCGGCGCGCGATCCGCAGCCGCCGCACTTCATGACCCTCGTCGCGACCGGCGTGAAGAACGCGCGGACCGGTCCATGACGAACCCTTTGCGCAAGGCCCTGGCCGAGCGCGTGCTCGTGCTCGATGGCGCGATGGGCACGCAGATCCACTCTGCGCACCTCGACCTCGACCGCGACTACCACGGGCACGAAAACTGCGTCGACTTCGTCAACTTGACCCGGCCCGACGTCATCCAGAAGATCCACGAGGACTACCTGGCCGCCGGCTGCGACATCGTCGAGACGAACACGTTCGGCGCGATGCCGCACGTGCTGGCGGAGTTCGGGATCGCCGAGAAGGCGCGCGAGATCAACCGCGTCGCGGCGCAGGTCGCGCGCGCGGCATGTGAAGCGCATTCGACGCCTGACAAGCCGCGTTTCGTGCTCGGATCGATGGGACCCGGCACGAAGCTGGCGACGCTCGGGCATGCGCCCTACGCGACGCTCAAGGCGAGCTACCTGGAGCAGGCGCGCGGCCTCGTCGAGGGCGGCGTCGACGGGTTCCTGATCGAGACCTGCCAGGATCCGCTGCAGATCAAGGCCGCGCTGAACGCCGTGATCCAGGCGCGCGACGAGGCGCAGGGCGACCATGCGATCTTCGTCAGCGTGACGATGGAGGTCACGGGCACCATGCTCGTCGGCACGGAGATGGGCGCGGCCATCGCGCTGCTCGACCCGTATCCGATCGACGTGCTGGGCATCAACTGCGCGACCGGGCCGCGCGAGATGGGCGAGCACGTGCGGCTCCTGGGCCAGACGTGCCGCAAGCGGCCGATGGTCTACCCGAACGCGGGCTTGCCGCTGCTCGTCGACGGCAAGCCGCACTACCCGCTGACACCCGAGGAGCTGGCCGACTGGCTCGAGCGCTTCGTCGTCGAGGACGGCTTGAACGTCGTCGGCGGCTGCTGCGGCACGACGCCGGCGCACATGGCCGCGGTCGCGCGGCGCATCGGCGTCCGCTCGCCCAAGCCGCGCAAGCCGGCGCACCAGGCGCAGGTCTCGAGCATCTACTCGGCCGTGCCGCTCGTGCAGGACAACTCGATCCTCTTCGTGGGCGAGCGCTCGAACGCGAACGGCAGCAAGGCGTTCAAGGCCGCGCTGCTCGCGGGCGACATCGAGACGATGGTCGGCATGGGCCGCGAGCAGGTGCGCGACGGCTCGCACGTGCTCGACGTGTGCACGGCCTACGTCGGCCGCGACGAGATCGCCGACATGACCAAGGTCGTGACGCGCTACCGCTCGGACGTGGCGGTGCCGCTCATGATCGACTCGACCGAGCACCCGGTGCTGAAGACGGCGCTCGAGCTGTGCGGCGGGCGCAGCATCGTGAACTCGATCAACCTGGAGGACGGGTTGGAGCGCATCGAGCGCGTGTTGCCGCTCGTCAAGGAGCACGGCGCGGCCGTCATCGCGCTGACGATCGACGAGGAGGGCATGGCCAAGACCGCGCAGGAAAAGCTGCGCATTGCCCGACGAATCCACCAGATCTGCGTCGAGGACTGGGGCCTGCGGCCCGAGGACATCCTGTTTGACGTGCTGACGTTCACGATCTGCACGGGGAACGAGGACGACCGGCGCCTCGGCCTCGAGACGCTCGAGGGCATCCGCCTCGTGCGCGAGAGCCTGCCCGGCGTCGGCCTGCTCCTGGGCTTGTCGAACATCAGCTTCGGGCTGAACCCCGCGGCGCGGCACGTGTTGAACTCGGTGTATCTGCACCACGCGCGCGAAGCCGGGCTCACCGCCGCGATCCTGCACTCGGCGCGCATCGAGCCGCTGCACAGGATCGACGAGCGCGCGCGCCAGATCGCCGAGGACCTGATCTTCGACCGCCGCCGGCCGGGCTACGACCCGCTGCAGGAGTACCTGAAGTTCTTCGATGGCGCGCAGGTCACGAAGAAGGCTGCGCGGGCCGTACCCGAGGACGTGTTCAAGCGGCTCGCATGGCGCATCGTCGAGGGCGAGAAGCCGGGCCTCGAGGACGACCTCGCGACCGCGCTGCTCTCCAAGCGCCCCATCGAGATCATCAACGTCGACCTCCTGGCCGGGATGAAGACGGTCGGCGAGCTCTTCGGGCGCGGCGACATGCAGCTGCCGTTCGTGCTGCAGTCGGCCGAGACGATGAAGGCCGCGGTGAAATACCTCGAGCCGCTGATGGAGCGTGTGGCCGGCGATTCGCGCGGCAAGATCGTGCTGGCGACCGTGCGCGGCGACGTGCACGACATCGGCAAGAACCTGGTCGACATCATCCTCACGAACAACGGCTACACGGTCTACAACCTCGGCATCAAGCAGCCGATCCAGCACATCCTCGACGTGACGCACGACATGAACCCGCATGCGATCGGCATGAGCGGGCTGCTCGTGAAGAGCACGGTGATCATGAAGGAGAACCTGGAGGAGATGAACCGGCGCGGCATCGCCACCCCGGTGATCCTGGGCGGCGCCGCGCTGACGCGCGCATACGTCGAGGGCGAGTGCCGGCGCCTCTACCAGGGTCCGCTCTACTACGCGGAGGACGCGTTCGAGGGCCTGTCCGTGATGGAGCGCGTCGTGCAGGGCGAGGAGAAGCCCGCGGTACGCGACGGCAAGGCCGCGCCGACCGCGGTCGACCGCGCCGAGGACCGGCGCGAGGGCGCGACGCGCGCGACCGCCGCGGCGCTGTCGGCCGCGACCGCCATCGCCGGCCGCGAGGGCCGTCCGATGCCGCGCTCGAGCAAGGCCTGGAGCAAGCTGACGGAGCTTCCGCGCGACATCGACTACCCCGAGCCGCCCTTCCTGGGCCCGCGCCTGATCCAGAGCGCGAACCTGCAGGCCGTGCTGCCCTACGTGAACGAGACGACGCTGTTCCAGTTCCAGTGGGGCTACCGGCGCAAGGGCAAGGCTCTGGCCGAGCACAAGAAGCTGATCCAGGAGCACGTGCGCCCTCTCTACTTCGAGCTCGCGAAGCAGTGCCAGAGAGAGAAGATCCTCCAGCCGCAGGCCGCATACGGCTACTGGCGCTGCATCCCCGAAGGCGAGACTCTCGTGCTGCTCGATCCCAAGGACGAAGGCCGCGAAGCCGCGCGCTTCACCTTCCCGCGCCAGGACGGCAAGCAGAACCGCTGCATCACGGACTTCTTCGCGCTGCACGACGGCCGGCCGGACGTCGTCGCGCTGATGGTCGTGACCGTCGGCCAGCGCGCCAGCGACGTCGCGCGCGAGTGGTTCGCGGCAGACCGCTACCAGGACTACCTGCACCTCCACGGCCTATCGGTCGAGGTCGCCGAAGGCCTGGCCGAGTACGTGCACCGCATGGTGCGCGGCGAGCTGGGCATCGCCGGCGACGACGCACGCGAGATGAGCGTGCTGTTCAAGCAGGGCTACCGCGGCTCGCGCTTCAGCTTCGGCTACCCCGCCTGCCCCCGCCTCGAGGACCAAGCGCAGCTCCTGTCGCTGCTCGGCGCGGATCGCATCGGCATCACGCTGAGCGAGGAGTTCCAGCTCGAGCCCGAGCAGTCGACGAGCGCGATCGTGTGCCACCACCCGAGCGCGAAGTACTTCACGCTCTGACAGCGACCGCGATCCGATCGAGACTGTCGATACCGTGCCAGGAACGACTCCGACATCCTCGTTCCCGGCAGGGTCAAAGGCCCTGCCAACCTGTCGAGGTTGTCCCTGGCACCGTATCGACACCCTCGTTCCCGGCAGGGTCAGAGGCCCTGCCAACCTGTCGAGGTTGTCCCTGGCACCGTATCGTCAATCTCGCGGTACGGTGCCGCTCCGCCGCGGACTTCTGCACGAGCGCCACGTTCAACCTGACGAGCGCGGTCGAGCTGACCTGGGCGCCGTAGTACCTGCGCGGCAGGAATGCGATCGAGTCCTGGGGCGACTCCGTCCATGGTGCGGGAGCGACGCCTGCACGGTCCGCGTCAGCCGTGGCAAGATGAGGGCGCGAATCCCCGGCACCGTGCTGGAGGAAGACAATGAGCTCTCCCGCTTCGATCCCCCGTATCGTCGCCCTCCTCGTCGGCGCGAGCCCGCTCGCATTGGCGCAGTCGCCGCCCGTGCGCATCAGCCTCGCCGCGGGCGGCGGGCAGACCGACGGGCCATCGAGCTTCGCCACGCTCGCGCCCAACGGCCGCTACGTCGCCTTCACGAGCGCGGCGACGAACCTCGTGCCGGGCGACGCGAACGTCCTCGACGACGTGTTCGTGCGCGACCTCGCGACGGGGACGAACCACCTCGTGGACGTCAGCACGGCCGGCGCGCAGGCGAACTGGGTCACATACCAGTGCGCCGTTTCCTCGAACGGCGTGGCAGCCTTCGCGAGCTACGCTTCGAACCTCGTCCCCAACGACACCCTGGGCCAGGTCGACGTCTTCGTGCGCGATCTAGCGGCCGGCACGACGACGCGCATCTCGTTCGGGCACAACGGTAACGAGGCCAACGATTTCAGCTACGACCCGTGCATCTCCGCGGACGGCCGCTACGTCGCGTTCCGCAGCTCGGCGCGCAACCTGGTGCCGGGCGACACGAACTTCGCCGCGGACCTGTTCGTGCACGACCGTCAGCTCGCGCAAACCGTGCGCGTCAGCGTCGACGCCGCCGGCGCGCAGGCCGACGGGATCAGCGCCGACCCGCGTCTCACGCCGGACGGGCGCTGGCTCGCGTTCACGAGCGGCGCGGGGAACCTGGTCGCGGGCGACGTGAACGGCTTCCCCGACGTCTTCGTCAAGGACCTCGTGTCGGGCGCGGTCGAGCTCGTCAGCGTCAGCTCGGCCGGCGCGCAGGCGAACGGCTCCTGCGGCGACCCGGCGATCTCCGCCGACGGACGCTTCGTGGCGTTCTCGACGTTCGCGTCGAATCTCGTCGCAGGTGACACGAACGGCCAAACCGACGTCTTCCTGCACGATCGCCTGCTGCACACGACGGTGCGCATCAGCGTGGGCGACGGTGGTCAACAGGGGACCGCAGGGAGCACGAACCCGGCGCTGACCCTGGAAGGGCGTCGTGTCGCGTTCCTCAGCGTTGCACCGAACCTCGTCACCAACGACACGAACGGCACGGGGCGCGACGTGTTCCTGCGCGACCTCGACCTGGGCACGACGACGTGCCTCGACCGCGACCTGGGCGGCGGCACGAGTGGGTCGTCATTTGCCGGCATCCTGGCCGGCTCGATCACGCCCGATGGTCGCGCGCTCGTCTTCAGCTCTTCGAGCTCGCAGATCGTGCCGGGCGACACGAACCAGACCGGCGACCTGTTCCTGGTCGATCTCGTCGCGCCGGCCGGTTCGCCCATCTGCTTCGGCGACGGCAGCGGCGCGGCGTGTCCGTGCGGCAATGCCGGAGCAGTCGGGCGCGGGTGCGAGAACTCGTTCGCGACGGGCGGAGGTCTGCTCGAGGGACGTGGCGCGGCGCTGGTCGCGCAAGACACGGTCGAGCTGACCGCTTCATTCCTGACGCCCTCGTCGCCCGCGCTCTTCTTCCAAGGCACGACGACGGTGAACGGCGGCACCGGGGTCGCGTTCGTCGACGGCTTGCGCTGCGCGCCGGCAGAGTGATCCGCTTGAGCTCGCGCACGGCTTTGGCGGGCATCGCGTCGCTGGGACATGGAGTCCCCGGCAGCGGCGCGATCTCCGACCTGGGCGCGATCCCGCCCGGCGTCGGCGGCACGCGCACATACCAGGTCTGGTACCGCAACGCGGTCGCGTTCTGCACGCCCTCGACGTCGAACACGACGAACGCGGTCGAGTTGATCTAGCAACCTTGAACCTACGCCGCGCGGGCTACGGCGCCAAGTCGGGGAACACCTTGGCGACCTTGGCGAGCAGATAGTCGCCATACGTGCCGCGGAACGCGTGGACGTTCGCGCGGTCCCAGCGCTCGCTGCCGTCATCGCGGTGTCGCGCAGCCGAGCTCGGCAGCGGCACGACCTGCGCGTCGAACGAGGGGTCGAAGAAGAACGGGAACGAAGTGCGCTCGCGCCCGCTGACGTTGCGCACGCGGTGCGGCGTCGAGCGGAACCAGCTGCCTGTGAGTCGGTCGAGCATGTCGCCCAGGTTGCACACGAGCGCGTCCTCGACCGGCGGCACATCGATCCAGCCGTCGCGCGACTTCACCTGCAGCCCGCCGACGTCGTCCTGCGCGAGCAATGTCAGCAGGCCGTAGTCCGTGTGCTCCCCCACGCCCCACGCGTCGTCGTCCGGCGGCGCGGGCGGGTAGCGGAAGATGCGGAACAGCACGGTGGGATCGTCGGTGTAGTGGAAGCGGAAGTAGTCGGGGGACAGATCGAGCGCCAGCGCGATCCCCTCGAGCACCGCCTGCGCCGCATCGGCCGCCGCAGCCATGAATTCGAGCACGGCCGTACGCAGCTCGGGCACTTCGCGCGGCCACTGGTTCGCGCCGTGAAGCGGCACGCCGGCGCGCACGCGCGGGTCGTCGGGCGCGTGCTCGGCGCCGAAGTACAGTCCTTCCTTGAGGTCCGGGATCCCCGAGGTCAGCTCGCCGCCCAGCGGGAACCAACCGCGCCAGGCGGATCCGGCGCGTGACATCGCGATCTCGCGCTTGCGCTCGTCGGAGAGCGCGAAGAACGCGCGGCTCGCGTCGCGCAGGCGCTGGTCGAGCTCGCGCGGGATGCCGTGGCCCACGACCTGGAAGAAGCCGTTCTGGCGGCAGGCCGCTTCGATGCTGGCCGCCGCGAGCGTCCGACCGGGCGTATCGCCCGCGCCGCGCAAAGCCGTCACGTCGATGACGGGAAGAATCGAGCCAGAGCTCACGTGCGCGCCATCACGATCAGGCTCCTCAGCCCGCCGCCAGCGCCTTCTCGACGGCCGCGAGTACTTCAGGATCCTGCGGCGTCGTCTTGCTGGGCCAGAACGCGATGACCTTGCCGTCCTTGCCGATCAGGTACTTCGAGAAGTTCCAGGCCGGCAGCTTGCCGGACGCCGTGGCGAGCCACGCGTAGAGCGGCGCTTGTTCCGCTCCGGGCTTCGTCTGGATCTTGGCGAACATCGGGAACGTGACGTGGAAGCGCGTCGAGCAGAATGCCTGGATCTGCTCCGCGCTCCCCGGCTCCTGGCCGCCGAAGTCGTTGCTCGGGAAGCCCAGCACCGCGAAGCCGCGCGGCGCAAGGCTCGCGTGCAGCTTCTGCAAGCCCTCGTACTGCGGCGTGTAGCCGCATTCGCTGGCCGTGTTGACGACGAGCACGACCTTGCCGTGCCACTCGGTCAGGTCGCACCGCTTCCCGTCGAGTCCCTCGACCTGGAAGGAGTGGAACGTCTGCCCGGCGGCGGCCGGTGTCGGAGCGGCGGATTGGGAACTCGGGCTGGCGGATTTCTCGACCATGGGAGTGCAGGCGGCGGCGAGGCTCGAGACCGCGAGCAGCACGACGCGGGACGGGGTGCGGGAGTGCATGACGGGCACCAACGTAGCGTGCGTGCGCGGCAGAAGGCGAATCGGCGACGGACCGATCGTTCTTGCCAGGCACCGGCGTTCGCTCGGCGGACGCACCCGGTTCGATCTGCGTCAGGTTGCTCCGGACGAGCGCGCAGTCGGCTAGCCTGGGCGGCCCGGAGGATTGATTCGATGCGACCGAGCCTTCTCGCCCCCCTCTTCGTTCTCGCCGCTTGCGCCACCGACCGCGCCGCGACGTCCACCGCGCCGGCTGGTGCGGCGACTCCCGCGACGCCGGCGCAGGCTGCCACCAAGAACGCCGAGTTCGCGCCGGCGAACGCGATGCCGTGGTCGTACTGGCCCGAGGAGTGGAACGGGCAGCTCCTCGTCCTCGAGGTGTTGCCGCACGGCAGCGCGGTGCGCGAGGGCGACGTGCTCGCGCGCTTCGACCTGCGGCCGCTCGACGATGAGATCCGCAAGGCCGACATGGAGCTGAAGAGCGCGCAGGTGCGTCACGCGGCGCTCGTCGAGCGCCAGCAGATCGAGGAGGAGGCGGCGCAGTCCTCGCTCGCGGTCGCGCGCGCCGGGCTCGAGCGCACGAAGCGCACGCTGACGGCGTGGAAGGAGCAGGATCTGGCTTTCGCGCGCCGCGACGACGAGATCGACCGCCGCCGCGAGCTGTCGTACATCGAGGACCAGAAGGACGAGCTGGGTCAGCTCGAGGAGATGTACAAGCGTGACGAGCTCGTCGACGGCACGGAGGATCTGGTCCTCAAGCGCCAGAAGCGGGGCCTCGCGTTGACCGAGGACAGCGTCGGGTTGTCGCGCGACCGCGCCAAGAAGCGCTTCGACCTCGACCAGACGCTCGAGCTGGAGCAGCGCGAGGAGTCGGCGCGCACGCAGGCCGAGGCGGTCGAGCGACAGCGCCGCACGCAGGACATCGAGCGACGCGGGCGGGTCGACGCGCAGCTGCGCTCGGGCGAGGAACTGGCCGACCGCGAGGCGCGCATGGCGCGACTGAGGCGCGACCGCGAGGCTCTGGCGTGCAAGGCGCCGCGCGCCGGCGTGTTCCTGCACGGGGCGACGCGCGACTGGCGCGTGGGCCGCACACCCGTACGCATCGAGCGCGGCTCGTCGCTGGGCGCGCGCAACGAGATCGGCTGTGTGGCCGACCCCGCGCCGCGCGAGCTGCGCGCCGACCTGCAGGGGACGGACCTGGCCCAGTGGAAGGACGGCGCGAAAGTCCTCGCGAAGACCAGCACCGGCGCGAAGCTGCCGGGCGTGCTGAAGGTCGACCCTTGGCCGCGCGGCGACGGCGTGTTCGAGGCGATCGTCGTGCTCGACGCGCCCGTCGAGTCGATCCCGGTCGGAGCGCGCGCGGACGTCGAGCTCGCTCCGTGATCCGTCCCGCCTGGACAGGACTCTTGTGCGTGCTGCCCTGCCTCGCGCCGGTGGCGCGTTCGCAGGCGGCACCGGCCGAAAAAGCGCCGCCTGCGCAGGCCGCGCCGCCCGCGACCGACCAGGGTCCGGTGATCGGCGTCACGTACACGCGCGAGGCGTCGAAGGTCGACGTGAAGACCGCGCTCCGCGGCGCAGTGAAGTGGCTCGTCGAGCACCAGAACAAGGATGGCTCGTTCGGCACGCACCTCTCGAGCCGGCCGTACGAGGTTCTCGCGTCGGTGCCCGGATCGCAGGACGCGTTCCAGGTCGCGACGACGGGCTTGTGCGTACTCGCGCTGCAGGACGCGCGCGATCCGTCGCCGGCCGTGCAGGCCGCGCGCGACAAAGCGCTCGACTTCCTGGCCGAGAAGGCCGCGGTCAAGCGCCAGAGCGGCATGGAGCACTACAACGTGTGGGCCTTCGGCTACGCGTTGCAGGCGATCGCGGAGGAGCTGCGCCGCGCGCCCGACGGGCCGCGCTCCGGCAAGCTGCGCGCGATGGCCGCGAAGCTGGTCGACAAGCTGGACATCTACCAGACGACCGACGGCGGCTGGGGCTACCTCTCGCTCGACGCGGTGCCGACGTACCGGCCGTCGGACACGTCGATGAGCTTCACGACGGCCACGATCCTGATCGGGATCCAGGGCGCGGCGGCGACGGGCACGGTCGTCCCCGAAGCGATGCGCGCGAAGGCGGTCGATCATCTCTTGCGCTCGAAACTCCCCGACGGCGCGTTCCTGTACGGCGAGTACCTGAAGTACCGGCCGCGCATGGACATCAACGAGCGCAAGGGCTCGGCCTGCCGCACGCCGGCCTGCCTGTACGCGCTCGAAAAGTGCGGGCATCCCGTGCCGCAAGCGGAGTACCGCGCCGCGCTCGAGGACCTGCTCGTGAAGCACGCGGCGCTGCAGCGCGCGGGCGTGCGCGAGCCGATCCCGCACCGCTCGTTCTACAGCATCTCGGGCTACTTCTACCTGTACGGCCACGCCTACGCGGCGTACGTGCTCGAGCGGCTCGAGAAGGCCGACCAGGAGCGCTTCGGTCCGCTGCTGGCGCAGGCGGTGCTGTACTGCCGCGAGCCGGACGGTTCCTTCTGGGACTACCCGCTGTACGGCTACCACGACGCGTACGGCACGGCTTACGCGATCATCGCGCTGTCGCGCACGCCCGAAGCGAAGCGCTGAGCGACTACTTCCGAAAGTCTGCGCGCGCAGCGCAGATTCTTTTTGGATGTCGTAGCTCCGGCGCCGGAGGCGCCGCGCCGCCCGTCAGGCGGCGAGGAGGGGGAGGCCGCGTGTCGCGGCCGACGCGGGGGAGGGTCCGCCTCCCCCGCCAACAAGGACTCAGCGCGGGCGATGCCCGCAACCC
>Ga0163150_10009735_pt1 | contig 10550 bp, 7 predicted proteins | sample OliLakLV19P2IB_FD_148628 | JGI IMG/M metagenome (GOLD analysis project Ga0163150, IMG submission 148628) | Freshwater microbial mat bacterial communities from Lake Vanda, McMurdo Dry Valleys, Antarctica - Oligotrophic Lake LV.19.P2.IB | ecosystem: Environmental > Aquatic > Freshwater > Lake >...
ACATAGGAGACCTCGGCGACGGAGGTGCGGCTGATCTGGTGCTGGACGCTGAGGCTGAAATTGTAGGACGCGGTGCCCTTGTTGTGTCCGATCAGCGAGGAGACGTTGGACGGCGCCAGCATGCCGGATGCGGCGCTGGCTGCGAGGTCGTCTATTTCACCGTAGTAGGTGGTTGGGCTGAAGACGGTGGGCGGATTCGCGAGCGCGCCCATGGTGGGGTTGCCCTGCATGCGGTCGTAGAAGATTCCGGCGCCACCGCGGACGGCGGTCCTGCCGCGGCCGAAGGGGTCGAACGCAAAGCCGAGGCGGGGGGCCACCAGGACGGCGGGCAGGCTGTAGAGGCCTTTGGGATAGCCGTCTTTTCCACCCTGGAACATGCCGTTGGCGGGGTTGCCGCTGTTGGGGGCGAAGGTGCCAACAAGGCCGACGGGGTAGACGTCGCCGTTGCGGGGATCGATGGCGACTCGGTTGTTGGCTGCGTCGCGGCCACCCTTCATCAGAACAGGTGCGTTGGCTGGATTGAAGAGTGAGGGCAGGAAGGAGTGGAGCTGGAAGTGGCGGTCATACTGCGGCGGGTCGTTGTACATGCGGACGCCGTAGTCGAGCGAGAGGCGGCGGTTGACGCGCCACGTGTCCTGCACGTAGAACTCATTGTTCGCGAACCAGTAGTCGCCACGCGGGCGGCCGGTGGCCTCGGAGTAGCTTTGGAAAACGCCGAGCAGGGCGTTGGAGTACGGGTCGTTGGAATCGAGGATGTTGTTGGTGTTGTCGCGGTTGAAGCTGAGAGTGCCGCGGGTGGGGGCGTTGGCGAACTGTACCTTGCGGGTGCGTTCGAAATAGGCGCCGAACTTGATGGTGTGGGTTCGGTAGATCTTGCTCACGTTGTCGACAAGCGAGTAGATGGTGTTGCGGTTCCAGTAAGGCGTGCCGTCCGAAATGGAGGGATTGGCCGGGTTCGGCACTCCCGTGAACGTCATGTTGGGAATCATGTTCATCGGGTTGAGCGCGGGATTACGCTGCGGAATATTGATGCCGAGTTTGGTGCGGTCGAGCTTAGTGTAGTCGTCGGGCCGGTAGGTGAGGGTGTTCTGGCTGATGCCGTAGACCAGTTCGTTGAACCAGGAGGCGCCGATGGAGTTTGTCGACCGGAAGGTGAGGCCGCGTCCGGGCTGTCCGTAGCCGATGGGAGTGATGGGGAAGTTGAGACCTCCAGAGACCCACAGGCCGTAGGGGACATGCTGCTGATCGGCGTTGTTGCTGAGCCGGAGCGAGGTCTGCCAGTTGGCCTTCGGTGAATAGTCGAAGCGCAGGTTCTCCGTACGGCGCGGGTAGGATCCGGCTTCGGAGGTGAAGTAGTTCCACTGGTAGCGGCGGGTGGGGTTCGGGTCGACGTAATTGGGCAGTGGGAAAAGGTTCAGGATGGCTTTGCCGGTGGCGGTGAGGCGCGTTGACGGAATGATGTTGCCGGGGAATGCCACCTTGTCGTTCATGGGGTCCTGGATGATGCGGAGGACGCCGTTGGTGTCGCGATGGTCGGAGAAGTTGCCCGCGCGTTCGGCCGCGGTGGGGACTGTGATGGTTCTTGTTCCGTAGGCGACGAGCTGGTGCTGGTAGTCCTGCGAGAAGAAGAAGAACAGCTTGTTGCGGAGACTGTGGAGGCCGGGGATGGTGACGGGGCCGCCCATGTTGTAGCCCTTGTTGTTGTAGCGGTAGGGGGTCCGCTGGCGTCCGGCGATGTTGTTAAAGAAGTCGTTGGCGTTGAGGCTTTCGTGGCGGTAAAACCAACTGCCGGAGCCGTGGTACTGCTTGCCGCCACCTTTGGTGATGACGGTGATGGTTCCGCCGGAATTGCGGCCGTATTCGGCTGCGTAGGCCGACGTGAGCACCTTGAGTTCGGCGACCGCATCCATGGAGGGCATCTGGTGGACGCCGCCGTTGGAGCCGGTGTCGAGGTTGGTGACACCGTCAATGGTCATGTTCTTCTGGTCGTTGCGGCCGCCAGCGATGAAGATGTTTCCGATGGAGTTCGGGCCTGGTGCGTCGCGGCCGTCGGAGGTGTCGACGACGCCTGGCATGAGGCTGACGGCGTCGAAGAGGTCGCGGCCCCGGAGCGCGAGGGAGTCGAGCTCCGTGGAGCTGAGGACTCCGGCTTTTTCCCCGCTGCTGAGGTTGACGGCGACGGCTTCGGCACTGACGGTGACGGTGTCGGCGACCTGGCCGAGCGCCATCTTCACCTGTCCGAGCGATCGCTGCTGGCTGGAACTGAGGACGATGCCGGTCTGCTTGTAAGGGCGGAATCCGGTGAAGCCAATTTCAATCTGGTAAGTGGCTGGAGCGAGATCGGGAAAAGAGAAAAAGCCGTCCGTATTGGTGACAGACGTCCGGACGAAGCCCTGACCTTCGGAAGTCAGCGTGATCTGCGCGGCTGGCATGACAGCGCCTGCGGGATCAATTACTGTGCCGGAAAGGCCAGCGGAAATATTCTGGGCCGCAAGGACTGCGGACAGGCACAAAAATGCGCAGACGAGACGCATACTGCAAAACTCCCTGGTCGGAATTGGGCGGCCAACCCGCCATGTCCGGTTTTTGAGGGAAGTATATCAGTTAAAGCGGGGGGCCGGTTTTACGGCCCGTTCGCCGGGCACTGCGGAAGCGCCGGTTTACGGTCGGGCGCTGTCGACGAGCCGGCTGTGGCGGATCCGCCCCGCCCCGCCGCTGGAAGCGCAGCCTCGGTCGTGTAGTTGGCGAGCTGATTCTCCAGTCCGCCAAAGGTGCATAAGGCTCATTGATTGAGTTGAGCGATTACGGGTTTCCTGCCTGCCGATGCCACAAGCCCGTGACCACGGACGACGTAAAGACACTGGATAACGACGAATAATCGGGTCTTCCTGTTGGACCCCAACGTCCTGATCGCGCTGGCAACCCCCGATCACAGCATGAATGCGCGAGCTGCTGCGTGGTTCCGGGAAGGGCGCCAATTTGCGACTTGCCCTGTTACGCAGGGCGCGCTGGTGCGTTTCCACCTGCGAGCCGGGGTAGACGCAACGATACAGTCCGCGAAGCTGCTGCTGGCCTCCATCTCCGCCATACCCCGGCATGAATTCTGGCCCGACGATGCGTCCTGTCTCGATATCCCAACGACCGGGATCATCGGGCACCGGCAGGTGACGGACGCATACCTGGTGCTACTGGCGCAGAAACACGGCGGTTCGCTGGTGACGATGGATGACGCGCTGGCCGCGGTCATCCGGGCACCACGCTGCTAAGGTTGAGGCGGATGCCAACCAGCGAAATCCTGCGGAAAGAATTACGGCGCCTAATTCCGCGGGAAATCACCGGGAACGGAAAATGTTTTGTCGACGGTGCGGGCTAGTTCGAGGCATTGATCGGGCTGCCTTCCGCAGTCGCGCAACCCTGTCCAGTACGTCCGAACCAGACTGTCGCAGGTGGAAACGCTTGATCGACATCAGCTCGGTGGCTCAGAACAACGCTGCAAAAGGCGACCAGAGCCATCAATCCGCTGCGAGGATTCCGATTCGTCTCGATCTCATCGATTCCGCCGGAACGGATTCCCGCCGGTAGTTCCGCAACAGAGCTTTATCAGGCTTCTCCCGAAAATGTTATACCGAAATATAACCACCGGAGGTCTGCTATGCATGACAAATCTGCGCAAAGTCGGCGGCTCGATCATGCTGGCCGTGCCTCCCGCTCTGCTCGACATCCTGCGCCTGCGACCGGGAGCCAGGGTCGGCATCGCGGTTGAAAACGGCCCACTGGTGGTAGAGCCGCAGCAGCGGCCTCGCTACACACTGGACGAACTCCTCGCTCAATGCGATCCTAAGGCCGCACGCTCCCGGGAAGATCTTGAATGGCTCGACAACAAGCCAGCGGGTGCCGAGCTCATCTGATGAAACGGGGTGAGATTTGGCTGGTGGGGCTCGATCCCGCGACAGGGCATGAGCCAAAGGGCCGGCGCCCGGTCCCGATCGTCTCGCCGGAGGCTCCACCAGTTGACCACGGTTCCCGTGGTTCTCCCCATCACCAGCGGTGGGAGTTTCGCTCGCACGGCCGGGTTCGCCGTGGCACTGGCGGACGCCGGAACTAAGACAACGGGCGTTGTCGAGTGCGATCAGCCCCGCGCGCTCGATCTCACCGCCCGGGGCAGCAAGAAACTGGAGAGCGTTCCCGCCGCGGTCACGGACGAAGTGCTGGCGAAGCTCGCGACGATTTTTGAGTGAGTAATATGGGAACCGCCGCCGCAAGTATGCCATAGAGCGCATGCCGTCAGGCTAGTTTCATAATCGACCTGCTCGCTCGCCGATTGTCGCCAGATGACTGGCGGGCAACCCTCAACTCGCTCGTTTGTGCTCACGCATCTCACGCTCCAGCTCCTCGGCAAATGCCTCGGCCTCGCGCTCTGAAATCAACTCGTGCCGTCCAGGCATTTTGCGCAGAATGTTCTCCGCCTTCAGAAACGTCCCGTGCAAACGTTCATCCTGAGGCTCGCCGAGCAAAAGATGAAGCTGGAAGGTTTCGGAGCTGTCGTTGAGGCTCGTAGCCCGCCCAAGCCAGCGATTGGCTTTGTCGAGTATGGATCCACCGTCCGTCAGGTCGAACGACACTGGTTCGTACACATGCCAAATCCCGTTCTTCCACGCCCGCTCGAACTCATAATCATAATCAGGAGCAAGGATCCGCTTCGGACCCAGATGTGCCGAAATGTGCCGCTTGTCCAGTGCCTCACGAAACGTACGCCAGACCTCATCGTCGTCTCTCCGGCTCACGCCCTTTGTGGGCGTGTACCGCTCCACATAGCGCTCGTACAACTCCTCGGTGGTCTGGTCCAGATTCTGGCTGAGCCCGCCGCCTGCCGGTGCAAACTGGATGGAGCTGTCATCGTGCGGCAGCACCCGGGCCAGCAAGTGTTCGATCGTTCGCCCGGACTCGAAGGGAAGCTCGGACTTCAGGCTTTTGCCAACAGCCGTGAGCCGCTCTTCGATGAACCGCGTCATCTGTCGGAACCGTTCCCCGTCGATCCTGGTAAACGTGCGTGTGATGCGCCGGTAGTGGGTCGTGCACTTCGCCCGCAGGTATCCTGTCTGGGCCGAGTAAACGGCGATTCCGATGTTCAGGAACTCCTGCGTCACGGGGTCGTGCACATACCGCAGGACGCTAAACGTGTATGCCGTTCTCATGCAAGCCTCCTTCTCACTGCTTCTGCAAACTCGCTGGCGTGTGCGCTCAGTACTCGCAGATGCTGTTCAATCTTTTCCAGACTCTCATTGTTCCACTCCGGCGGCACAGCCGCCAGAATACCGTCCAGCGAAGGTCCCGCGAGCTCGGCCAGCAGTGATTCGAACCGTGCAAGGTCGACCACGCGGGACCGTAACAATCGAAAAAATACGTGTTCTGTCAGGTACGTCTGCTCCTCCACCCGCCACGGGCTCGTCGACGGCAGAATATCGAGCAGAAAAGAAAACGCCAGTTCGTGATCGAACAGCACGATTCTGTCGCCCTGCGTCAAAAGATTGGTGTTGTTGAAGCGCCGGTCCGGGTTCTGAATCAGCGCGTCGAACGCGAAAACTTCCAAAGCCGTTTGATGCATCTTTTCCGGGACCGGCTTGTCCACCGGCCAGTTCGACATGCCCCGCAGCAAACGCGTCCCAAAGTTAAGGCCCACACTGGTACGAATCGTCCGCGCACCCGCACTCCCCGGGCCTCCGGCCCCGAGCCCAGCAACCACGTCCGCGAACTCAGGGACAATCCAAACCAGCGCGGCCTCCGGTACGTCAAGCCCAAAGTAAGTCGCCAGGCGCGAGCCCACCAGCTCGCAAACCAGTCCGGTGATGCCCTGATCCAGCCCGCCTCGAAGCTTCACAACGGCATCGCCGGCAACCTGGCTCTCCGAATCCTCGCACCCGCAGAGGACAGGTGATGTCCGGCCCGTCCCCATGAACCGGTGGAACTGCACCGCGACAAGGTAAGGAATCTGACCCGCCGGGTTCATAAGGAGCGCGGCCTCGGGCAACCTGCAACACGGGTGCCCATCTCAGCCGTCCCAGCCTGCAACCATGCGCCATCGCCCGTCGGCCTGCTTCGCGTAAAGCTGACCGCGCCCCCATCCGATCCCGTCACCACGCTTCCGGAAACACGCCGCACACAGGTTGCCCCACCCTACTTCTCCCCGAAGCTTGCCGTCCACGAACACGTTCTTCCTCATCAGCGAACTGCCGCACGAGTCGCACTGTTCCGCGTTAGAGTAGGCCGCTGCATGGCTCCGGACGGCTGTCCAGTCCACCCCAGCCGCCAGAACCGCTTCGTCCGCATCCCCTGGCGCAATCACACACCCGGGCGGAGGTGCATTCACGCGGATCTCGTCCCAGTCTTCCGGGCCTTCCTCCTCCAGGCCGTCGACGTCGAGTTCCTCATCGTCCCCGGAGTCGTCGCTGTCGGTCGCCTCCTCGTCTTCCTCCTCGACCTCCTCGAGCAGCGCGTTATCGTCGTCGCTCTGCCCAGTGCGTCGGACGCCAACTCCGTGAACGTAGCGCCCGTGCCCAGTGACTGAAGCAGGTCGCGAGTGGCGTGGAGCTGAAAGAAGAAATACTCCTGACTGCCGGGATTGCGAAAAACGAGACACTTGATTCCCTGATTGCTGCACATTGAGCGCCCAGCTATCGCAAGATGGCCTATTGGAGCGCGGGTTGAAAGAACTAGGCTGCCCTGCGGCACCAGTGTCGTGCCGCAGGAAGTATACCCAGCCTTCGTGAGGTTTCGCTCGGTCTTGACTATCGTGGATTCGGTCAGTTGCCCCAAGTCCGAGGGGGTAACCCAAGGTATGTCTCCATTCCAGTAATCAGGCACGGTGCTGTCTGGTGTCGAGCCGTTTACGATGCGGAAAACGCGCTTAAGGGATAAAATCATCGGCCGATCTTCCTGAGTCCGCGGCCGAGCCGCTTCGCTTTCTCAACGGCCGCCTCAAAGTCCACATCCACCGGTCGCGGCTTCGAGTCCTCCAACGCCCGGAACTTCTCCCATTCCGCCTGAGCCTTCTCCCGAGCCCGGTCATGCGACACGGTGCCCGCATGGGTCAGCAACTCCCGGTCGCTGATCCGCAGAAAATCGTCCAGCTTCGAGATCCACGCCGCCATCGTCATCGGCTTTCGGCCGCGAGCCTGTAGCTCGGCGAAGTCGAGATACGCCGACACAATCAGGTTGAGTGTCGAAAGCTCCTCCGGATTCAGGTAGTTCTTCGCCGTCCCCACATCGGCCCTCTTCGGCGCCGCGCCACTCCACGAGGTCAAACCCATCTGAGGTTGTCCTGCATCCGCACGGCGGGCAATCACCTCCGCAGCCGTCTGGCCGTGCGCGGCCCAGTGCATCTTGTTCTGCACAATTGCGAAGAATCGCTGCGATGCCTCGGCATTCGAGTCGTAATCGACACTGGTGGCATAGATGTCCAGCACCTTGCGCCAGAACACCCGCTCGGAAGAGCGAATATCGCGAATCCGCTCCAGCAGTTCGTCAAAATAGTCGCCGCCACCGGCCTGCTTCAGCCGCTCGTCGTCCATGGTGAACCCCTTCACCAGGAACTCTTCCAGCCGGGACGTCGCCCATTGCCGGAACTGCGTGCCGCGAGCAGAGTTCACGCGGTACCCTATTGCCAGGATCAGCTCCAGCCGGTAATACTCCAGCTCCCGCGTTACAGTACGCACACCCTCCGCCTGAACTGTTGCAAATTTTGCAACAGTTCGATCAGGCAGCAGTTCCCCAGATGTGAAAATGTTCCGGATGTGCTTTGAGATCACAGATTTGTGCCGCCCGAACAGCTCGGCTGTCTGGTTCAGTGACAGCCAGACGGAGTCGCCGGACAGCCGCACATGGAACCGGGGAGCCCCGTCGCCAGGGTCGTAGAGTATCAGCTCTCCCCCCGGTTGTTGCGGGTTCACGGCCGTTCCCCCACCACATCCCGAACGATCTGATGCAACAGCCCTTCCGTCTCCTTCTCAAGAGCAAAGATGTCCGCGGCGATATCCTCCAGCGAGCGCAGCGGCTTGTACTGGTAGAAGTACTTCGTAAACGAAATCTCGTAGCCTCGCTGCGTCTTCGCAGCGTCGATCCAGGCATCGGGAACGTAGGGGAGAACCTCTCGCTCGAAAAACGCCTGGATCGATTCCTTCAGCGGAACGTTCTCCGTGTCCCGCAGTTCGGCATCCGGCTCGTACTCCGTGATATGACGAGTCTTGCGGCGGATCACCGGCTCCGCGTTCTCATCCCGGAATGTGAAGCTCTGCCAGATTAGCTTCTGCTCCGGAGCCTTCAGCCTGAGTTCCTTCTCCTCCAGGTGCGTCTCCCAACGAGCCTTCACCTGGTTGAAGTCGCGGTGGACCCCGTCGCCGAAGACGCCCTGCAATTCCTCAAGCCACGCGCCCTTGTATTCCGCCGCTCGCTCCATCGAGATCTCAAATGCGAGCCGCAGTGGCCGCTCAACCGTGATCTTGTGATACCCGAAATCGTCGTTGTCGAAGATCTTGCTCTCCGGCGTCGGCGCAAACGCCTGGTAGAACGACGTCAACTGGTCAATGTGCTCCGAAGCGAACTCGCAGTTCTTCTTGCCGAGGTTCTTCCGCAGCTTTCGATACAGCCCCGTCGCATCGATCAACTGGACCTTGCCCTTTCGATGCGCGGGCTTCCGGTTCGTCAACACCCAGATGTAAGTGGCAATCCCGGTGTTGTAGAACATGTCCAGCGGTAATCCAACAATCGCCTCCAGCCAGTCGTTCTCAATAATCCATCGCCGGATATTCGACTCGCCCTGACCCGCGTCCCCGGTGAACAGGGAGGAGCCGTTGTGCACAATCGCAATGCGGCTGCCCAGCGCCGTGTCATGCTTCATCTTCGAGAGCATGTTCACCAGGAACAGCAATTGCCCGTCGCTCGACCGCGGCAGCAACTCCAGTTTTTCCCCAGCCGGTAGTCCAGCATGGTCAACCAAAAACCTGGGATCCTTGATCTCGCCCTTCTTGCCATCCGAGAGCGCGTCCGCATCCACCTTCCACGATTTGCCGTACGGCGGATTCGCCAGCATGAAATCGAACCGGACGTTCGGGAACCCGTCCCGGGACAGCGTTGAGCCGTACTTGATCTTGCCCGGGTCCTTGCCTTTGATCAGCATGTCGGACTGGCAGATCGCAAACGTCTCGCCGTTCACCTCTTGTCCGAAAAGCTCCGCCACCACGTGCTTTCCCGCTTCCTGAGCAAGGCCATTCAGGCACTCTTCGGCTTCGGTGAGCATGCCGCCCGATCCGCAGGCACAGTCATAGATCAGATAGGTGCTGCTCTCGATGTGTTCACGCACCGGGGCGAAGATCAAATTCACCATCAAATGAACAATGTCGCGTGGCGTGAAGTGCTCTCCGGCTTCTTCGTTGTTGTCTTCGTTGAACCGCCGAACCAGCTCCTCAAAGACATACCCCATGCCAAGGTTCGACAGCCCCTCGTGCAACACCACACCCGCGCTGGTTTTCACCGGTTCCGGGCTAAGGTTGATGTCACGGGCAACGAACTTCTGGATCAGCGGGAAGATGAGGCCGTTCTCATCAAGAGCCTCCAGATACGTGCGCACCTTGAATTTCGAAATAATGTCGCGAACATTCTCGCTAAAGCCGTCGATGTAGTTCTCAAAGTTCGCCCGGATGTTCGACGGTTCGTCCAGAAGCCGCCTCAGCGTGAACCGCGACGTGTTGTAAAACGGGTATCCCGTCTTCTTCCGAAGGCCGGGCTCGTGCTGAAAGATCTTGTTCTCGTTCATCCACTGATGCGTGCCAAGAACCTCATCCTTGGTCGGCTCCAGCAGGCAATCGAGCCGCCGAATGACAGTCATCGGCAAAATTACATCCCGATACTTGCCCCGCACGACGTAGTCCCGGAGGACATCGTCCGCAATCTTCCAGATGAAATTGACGATGGAATTGTGGGTGGCGTGGTTCATTAAGATGTTTCGGTTGTCACAGTCGGGTTCAGCACGGCCTTAGGCGTGCCAGGGTGGAATCCCAGTGCACGGCGGCACGTCCCCGCGAGCTCCGTCGCGTGGTTCGCGGGTCGCGATACAACCTGGCACATCCGGCGCGTGCACGCACAGTAGTTACGTGGTGCTTTCTCAAGAAAGACAACGTGATTCATGAAGGCGTGACCCTCCAGTTTACCCCTGTTGTTCTTCGGGAGTACTACTGAGAGTTGTCCAATACAACATGATCCCTTCGGCGAGGTAAGTGCCGGCGGCGATGTCCTGCACCAGGTAATTGCCGTCGGAGTTGGTGGTGTCCTGCGCGACGACCGTGCCGCCCTCGAACAAATTCAGCCCGGCTGCACGCTGCCGAAGACCCCGAAACGAAGGTTCTGGGCGCAAACCCATCCCGCAACCATATAACTGCCGCGCAGCCTCGACGCCGAGGGAGGGATCATCGCCGACCCACGGTCGTGCGGACACTCGGTCATTTCGTCGAGGGGATTCGCCTGTCATCGTTCACAAAAATATTCCCACCCCCACCAAC
>Ga0163150_10009738_pt1 | contig 10548 bp, 9 predicted proteins | sample OliLakLV19P2IB_FD_148628 | JGI IMG/M metagenome (GOLD analysis project Ga0163150, IMG submission 148628) | Freshwater microbial mat bacterial communities from Lake Vanda, McMurdo Dry Valleys, Antarctica - Oligotrophic Lake LV.19.P2.IB | ecosystem: Environmental > Aquatic > Freshwater > Lake >...
ATCTGAGACAGTTCTCTTGGCGAAAGGTCGAAGGTTTTCGGCAGTTCACGGCTTCTCCGCTTCTCCGCTTCACCGCTCTGGGCGCAGTTTCCGTCATTCTTCTCACAATCGCTGTCCAACCTCAGCAACCCCGGGTTCCAGAATCCTGGCCTCAGTTTCGTGGCAATCCAGCGTTGACCGGCGTCACACAGTCTGCCGTTCCGGCGTCTTTGAAGGTCGCCTGGACCTACGAGGCAGGAGAGCCCATCGAGTCTTCGGCTGCCATTGCCGATGGCGCTGTCTATGTCGGCGCGCAATCCGCTGAGTTGTTGGCACTCGACCTGAAGACCGGCAAACTGCTGTGGAAATACAAGACGAGCGAGGGGATTGGTGAATCCTCACCCTGCGTGGCTGACGGTGTGGTCTATGTCGGTGATCTGGCCGGTGTGGTTCACGCGGTCGGCAAAGACGGGAAAGGGTTGTGGACCTTCAAGACGGGCAGCGAGATCAAGGCGTCTCCGGTCGTTGTTGACGATCGTGTGCTGATCGGCTCCTACGATGAAACCCTCTACTGTCTGGCGGCGAAGACCGGAAAACTCCTGTGGCAGTTCAGAGTTAATGGACCTGTCCATTGCACCGTGAGTGTCGCGAACGGCATTGCTTATGTTTCCGGTTGCGACGAGATTTTCCGGGCCATTCGCATTGCCGATGGCAAGGAAGTGTACAACGTCTCATCCGGCGCTTATACGGGTGCATCGCCCGCTTTGCAAGGTCCTTCAGCGTATTTCGGAACGTTCAGCAACGAAGTGTTAAGCGTCAATCTGCAATCGCGCCAGCTCGTCTGGCGTTATGAGAACAAGCAGCGGCAGTTTCCGTTCTATTCCTCAGCCGCACTTGCCGAGGGCAAAGTGGTTCTGGGCGGACGTGACAAGTTGGTGCACTGCCTTGACACCAAAACGGGCAAAGCGCTGTGGACCTTTGCAACGCGCGCACGCGTTGATTCGTCACCTGCGGTAACCGGCGGCCGGGTCTACATCGGTTCGAACGACGGCAGGTTCTATGTGCTACAGTTGGCGACCGGCGCGAAGGTCTGGGAGTTTGAAGCCGGCGCTGCGCTGTCAGCCTCACCCGCCATTGCAGAGGGGAGAGTGGTGATCGGCGCTCAAGATGGGCGGTTGTATTGCTTCGGGTAAGAGCCAATAAAGAACCGCGGAGGCGCCGAGACGCGCAGGGTGGGACGCGGATTGCGCAGAGGAATCAGCCCTGGAAGGGCGACGGCCCGTAGCCCAGTGTGGAGCGGAGGGACGGCAGACAGCCGTCCTATAGCGGAACCCTGGGAAGAATTCTGATGCCCCATTCCTACACGAGCCTTTTCGATCACATCATTTTCTCGACCAAAGAACGCCACCCATTCTTAAATGGGGACGTGGGTATAAGGGTCCATGACTACCTCGGTGGCGCTATTCGCTCCGAAGGCGGAACGTCTCTCATCGTCAATGGCGTGGCCGATCACGTTCACATTCTGGCTCGGCTCCGACAGGACAAGGCTATCGCGGACCTCCTTCGAGAGATTAAGGCGAATTCATCCGGATGGGTTCGCGATCACTTTCCGGCTCTGTCCAAGTTTGCCTGGCAGGTAGGCTATGCGGCTTTTACGGTCAGCAAGTCTCAGATCGGAGTTGTCCAGCGCTACATAGCAACCCAGGAAGCACATCACGAGAAGATCACGTTCCAAGAAGAATTGATTGCCTTGTTGAAAGCTCACGAGGTTGAGTTTGATGAGCGGTACCTGTGGGCGTGAGATGAGTGTGCCGTCACTCTCTTCGAGGGTTCGAGTTGCGGTATGCAGTTGTCCCAGAGTTCCGCTGCGGGACTGTCGTCCCTTCGCTCCACCCTGGGCTAAGAGCCGACGCCCTTCCAGGGCTGGTGGCTTTCAGCGAGTCGGTAGCCGAGTGTTGGAAATATTCACGCTGGGATTGTTCCCCGTCCTTCTGGTGTGGTCTGGGAGATATCGGAGGTTACCTTTGAGGCGTACAATCGGCAGTCTCGTCCTCACGTTTCTTTTTGTTTCCCTTTCGCTGGCCCAAGACACCCCCCAAGCTTACGTCGGTGCGCTGATCATCCCGATTAGCGGGCCAGAAATCCCGGAGGGCGTTCTGGTCGTGCATCAAGGCCAGATCGTGGCCGTGGGGCCCGCCCGCTCCACCAGCGTTCCGTCCGGCGCGCAGCGGCATGACGTCAAGGGCAGGGTGATCATGCCGGGCCTGGTTGACACGCACAGCCACATCGGCGGTGTCGAAGGCGCCGACAGCACCGCTCCGATTCAACCGGACGTCCGCGTGCTCGATTCGATTAATGTGCGCAGCCCGGGGATTCAGAAGGCGCAGGCAGGTGGGATTACTACGGCGAATGTCATGCCAGGCTCAGGACACTTGCTCAGCGGCCAGACGCTTTACCTGAAGCTGAGGGACGGAGGCGTCATCGACGATCTGCTGATTCGTGATGGGAAAGGCAATATCGCAGGCGGGCTGAAAATGGCTAATGGTACCAATTCCCGAAAGGCGCCGCCGTTTCCCGGCACGCGCGCCAAGTCAGCGGCGCTGGTGCGCGAGCAGTACGTCAAAGCGCAGGAGTATCGAGAGAAAATTCGCCGGGCCGATGGTGATCGCGAGAAGATGCCGGAACGCGACCTGCGCATGGAGAGCCTGGTGGAAGTTCTGGAAGGCAAGCGGACGGTGCATCACCACACGCACCGCCACGACGATGTGCTGACCGCGATTCGGCTGGCGAAAGAGTTCGGATTTCGCATGGTGCTGCAGCATGTGAGTGAAGCCTGGAAGGTTGCACCCGAGATCGCAGCCTCGGGATTTCCGGTTTCCCTGATTGTACTCGACTCACCGGGCGGCAAGCTGGAAGCGATGGATGTCAGCAATCGCAACGGAGCCGTGCTGGAGAAAGCCGGCGTCGTGACCGGGTTTCACACCGACGACAGCGTGACCGACTCACGGCATTTCCTCCGGTCAGCAGCCTTTGCGGTCCGCGACGGGATGTCGCGCGAGAAGGCGCTGGAAGCTTTGACAATTGCCGGAGCAAAAATGCTCGAACTGCAAGACCGCGTCGGCTCGCTGGAGCCGGGAAAAGAAGCGGACTTTATTTTGCTGTCTGGCGATCCGCTCAGTGTGTATACCAAAGTGCTGGAAACCTACGTGGAAGGGAAGAAGGTATTCGACCGCTCCGACCCCAAGGATTTGCTGTTTGCCACCGGCGGCTACGGTGCCAGCCGCGGCGACGAACTGCATCTGGATTACTTCGACGAGGAGGGAGAATGATGCGAACGTTCTGGATGACCCTCGCGCTCATCGCTTCGTCAGACTTGATGTTGCCGGCGCAGGTTGCCATTCGCGGCGAGAAGGTTTACACGTCGGCAGGTCCCGTGATTGCAGATGGCGTTGTCATCATTCGCGACGGCAAGGTGCAGCAGGTTGGCCTCGCGTCACAAGTGAAGATTCCTGTTGGCTATAGACTCCTGCAGGCCAAGGTCGTCACCCCCGGGCTGATCGACGCACACACCGTCGTTGGATTATCGGGTTATCTCAATCAGCCCCACGATCAGGAGCAGGTCGAACGTACGGCCGCGCTGCAGCCTGATCTTCGAGCCATCGACGGTTACAATCCTCAGGAACGGCTGGTGGAGTGGGTGCGCAGTCATGGCGTCACCACCATGCAAACCGGGCACGGCCCGGGCGTGCTGGTCTCCGGCCAGACCATGATTGTGAAGAGCCGGGGCCGGACTGTGGATGAAGCCGTGATGGTTCCTGAAGCGATGATTGCCGTCACGATTGGAGAGAGTGCTCGGGAAGCCACCAAAGGGCCCGGCACGCGCGCAAAGATGGTGGCGCTGCTGCGCACCGAGCTGATCAAGGCTCAGGAGTATGACCGAAAGCGCGAGACTGCCGCGGAGGACAAGAAGCCGGCGCGCGATTTGCGGCTGGAAGCACTGGCGCGTGTGTTGAAGCGCGAAGTGCCTTTGCTGGTCACCGTCCATCGCGCGCAGGACATCATGTCGGCGCTGCGTGTCGCAAACGAGTTCAACGTTCGCCTGGTCCTGGATGGCGCAGCGGAAGCATTTCTGGTTCTGGATCAGATCAAGGAAGCCGGAGTTCCGGTCGTCGTGCATCCAACCATGGCTCGGTCGGGTGGAGAAACTGAAAATCTCAGCATGGAGACGGCGGCAAAGCTCAAGAAGGCCGGCATTCCCTTCGCCTTGCAAAGCGGTTTCGAGAGTTATGTTCCCAAAACGCGTGTCCTGCTCTATGAAGCTGCGGTCGCTGCGGCTAATGGCCTCACCTTCGACGAGGCCCTGGCCGCAGCCACACTGGATGCGGCGCGGCTGCTGGGGATCTCGGATCGCGTCGGCTCCCTGGAAACAGGCAAGGACGGTGACGTCGTTTTGTATGACGGTGATCCTTTCGAATACACCTCGCATGTGGTCGGTGTCGTGATTCAAGGTGAAGTGGTCAGCCAGGAGCCTCGATAGCACAGGATTTACAGGCGATAAGACAAGATTTACAAGATGGAGAAGAGGATACTCGTTGGTGTGGGTGTTTTGTAAAGAATGAGCGACTACCGGATCAAATGCTACGGTGACGGCGGAGAAGCACACGGCTGATTGAACCTGCAGAAATCCAAAACCCTCGTCCAGTGCTGGGTTCCGCGTGTTGATCCATTCTGTCGGATTTCTCCTCACCCCCAACCCCGCTGTGCGGCATGCAGAACTCTCGGATTATCCATTGATCACGTCAGAGCAAATTCCTTCATGTCGGCTGTAAATGGCTGACCTACTGTTTCCCAGAGCAAAGACTGCCAAAGCGTCCCGCATCGTATCCCTCATCGCGAGTGCCACAGAGATTGTTCACGCGCTGGACATGGGCCACTCTATGGTCGCCCGTTCGCATGAGTGCGATTTCCCCAGCTCTGTGCTCTCCTTGCCTATTTGCACCTCGCCCAAGTTCGCCATCTCCGGCAACAGCCGGGAGATTGACAGGTTGGTCAAGGAGACGCTTCAAACAGCAATTTCGGTCTATGAGGTTGACGAGGAACTGCTGGAACGGTTGCAGCCAAGCCTCATTGTCACGCAATCCCAGTGTGATGTTTGCGCCGTCAGCCTCCGTGATGTGGAAGCCGCACTGAGCCGTCGTCTCACTTGCCGTCCCAATATTGTTTCGTTGCAGCCGAATGCTCTGGCGGACATTTGGAACGACATCCGCAGCGTAGCTGGCGCTCTCAACGTGGCAGCGACTGGAGAGCAGCTTGTCGAGAAACTGAGTCAACGGATGAATGCAATTTTGGTTCGTGCCCTTGCCTCACCCCGGAGGCCCACCGTGGCTTGTCTGGAATGGATTGAGCCTCTGATGGCAGGAGGCAACTGGGTTCCAGAACTGGTTGAGATGGCGGGAGCGACGAACCTGTTCGGAGTTGCCGGAAAGCATTCTTCGTGGATGAACTGGAAAGACCTCTGCGGGCAGGACCCGAACTGTCTTGTGGTGATGCCTTGTGGCTTCGATCTGGAGCGAACCGAGAAAGAGATGTACTGGCTGGCCGAGCGACCCGAGTGGAGATCACTTCGCGCCGTCAAGAGTGGCCAGGTGTATCTTGCCGATGGCAACCAATACTTCAACCGACCCGGTCCCAGAGTTGTAGAAACCCTTCAGATTCTGGCTGAAATTCTGCATCCAGAGCTCTTTCCGCCGGAGCTCGAAAGAAAGGGATGGAAGAAGTTCGAAATGCGAAATTCGAAGGTCTAAATTTGAAGTCGCCTAAGGTTAGGGCGAGAAGTATAGGCGTAAAGCATGAAATCCACCGAGTGAAGCCAGCGTGCGAATGATCGACCGTTCGGTCGGTCTTGGACTGAATTTCCACCATGCTGCTTTCACCGTTCTGACCTCTGACTTCGAATCTCGTCCTTCAAACTTCCAACTTCCTTCCCATCTGGAAGGTCAACCCCAGCGTCATCCCAAGTGATCGTGACGTTTGGCCGGCTAACACTCCACGCCTCCGCTCTTCCGGTAGCCATTCACAACTCCAAGCTCCATCGAATTTGTGGCTTAAGATCAAGTCAGTCTCCCTTGTCGCAAACCCTTTGCTCGGTTTGTTGCCAACAAGTTAAATTAAATCAATATGTTGTGTGTATCTATCGCAAGGCCCTTGTTTACAAACCCGCTGAATGAGAACGATCTTGTAAAGAATTCGTCCCACTGGATCGTCAGTCTCATGAAAGCGGGGAGTAGATGGCGCTGATCATAGCTTGGCCAGCAAGCGATAAGTCGTGGGCTGGGATTTAGAGAATGAGAACTTCCATGAACACAAGAAGAGTGCTGTTTGTCGATGACGATGCTGCGCTGGGCAAGATGTTCGCAGATTTTCTGTGCGATTCGGGATACCACGCCCGGACGACTGAGACGGGGGCTGAAGCTCTGCAGCTGCTCGTCGAGTTTCAACCGCAGCTGGTAGTTTTGGACATCGGCCTCCCGGATATCTCGGGCTTGGAGATTCTTCGTCGGATCAGGACGAACCCGTCGACCCGGGATGTTTTGGTCATCCTCATCACGGGCACGTCCGGCTTGGAAATGAAGATCGAGGGGTTTCAGACGGGTGCCAACGACTACTTGTCCAAGCCCATCAATCTGAGAGAACTCCTCCTCAAGGTAGAGCGTTGCTTTTTGAACCTGAAGGATCAGGAGACCACAGTTGCTGTCAAGCACAAGGAGATGCTGAATTCGATCGTGAACACCCTGGGACAAGGGCTCACAGCGCCGCTCTCTGCCATTCGCAATGAGGTTCGGCTGTCGCAGCAGGAAGAACCCGGCAAAGCTTGGGTGGAGCGGATGAAGCGAATCGATGGATTTGTTCAGCAAGCCGAACAGATCCTAATCAAACTTCGATCGACTGTGAACAATGGTGGATCCGATGTCCTTCGGGAGGTTCAACAGCTGGAGACATCCAGATCCAAGCTGCCCGGAGAAAAGTTTCAGTTTCGCTCGACGCGGCGCTAAACGATGAGCGTGGGGAAAGATGACTGATCGCCGATCAAAACAACACATATTTGGACAAACTGACCGAAAACCCGTCACGTCGAAGTGCGGGACCATCTGGAATTTATCCTTGGCAATGTCTAAGGGTTCACGCTCAGAATGCTTCTCCTAGAGATTAATTCTTGCCGTGCCTGAATCACGGGCTGGAGGCAGAAGAGAGCTATGTTGAGTAAGCAGCGACGCTCAATCGATTTGGTTCAACAGCGGGGATTCTCGCTCATCGAACTAATGGCAGTCCTCGGAGTGTTTGCGACAATGCTGGCGTTTGTGATCCCCAGCCTTACCGTCGCTTCGAGGAACTACAAGCTGAAGGCCTTTGCCAAGGAGATTGAGGGGCAGCTTCAAAACGGACGCATGAGCGCAATTAATCGAAACAAGGCAGCGAGCCTGATTTTCTCGTCAGACAATTCCTGGTACTACCTGGACGCCAACGGAAATGGGACTGCGAACAGCGGAGAGTCTACGTACTGGGCGCCCGTGGGTGGCTACACCTTAAACGTCACAGCTCCCTCAACTGCCTTAACCAGCACGGTACTGGGAACAACCTCAAGCCCCACAGTTTTGCCAAATCGTGGCGTGAGTTTTTCACCGCGGGGTTCTGTGAATCAGGTGAACTCCAGCCAGGTAGTTACCTCGACTAAGCTATCGGCGCCTGGGGTCATTTATTTGAAAGACTCTTCGAACAACTATGCAGCCGTGACGATTACTTCTGCCGGCAGAATCAGAAGCTGGACCTTGCGTGGCGCAACCTGGAGATAGCGATGCGTGCGAGTTTTCTTGAAAGGAAAGCAACACGGGCCCCTGAGGGATCGAGTGCTGGTGAGCAAGGATTTAGTCTGGTTGAAACTCTGATCGCGTCCTTCATCCTCATGTTCGGTCTTCTGGGCCTGGCTTCGCTCCTTTCCTATTCCGTCGCCGCAAATCTTGAGAACAAATCCGATGCTTTTGCCACGACTCTGGCGGTTCGAAAGATGGAGGAGTTGAAAGGGCAGCCTTCCTCAGCTCTGGCTGACGGGGGATGCACACTAAACTCAAGCGGAGAGATTGATTTTAGCGCTACCGCCGCGGGTGGATATTCGCAAACGGTCGCAGGGGTGGCAAACCAGTCCTTCGATCTGCGCTGGAACGTGACCACCGCCAATGGATTAAGAAAGATTGTCGTCGCTGCCAGGCGCAGCAACGCAACGAAGCGAATGCTGCTGAATGTTCTGCGCCCCGTCAATATTCGCTGCTTCAAGCAGCCTTGAGGAGATGAGGGATGAATGCCAGGGAACCAAAGCTGAAACCAATCCGCCAGCCCAGCCGGCGTTCAGAGCAGGGTTTCTCGCTCATTGAACTGCTGGTGACGACGCTGGTGATGACGATTGTGATGGGTTCACTGCTCGCGCTTTCGAACCAGAGCCAGGCGCGCGCAGACTTTGAGCAAGACCAGGTCGCGTTAAACCAATCGGGAAGGGAAGTGGCGGACCAAATCTACCGCGGCATCCGCCTGGCCGGGTATCCGCAACAGAAGCTCTTTGCGGCCACCTTGAACTGGACAGCCGCCAACACAAACAAAGTCGCTTCAGGATTCGTCACCACGAACTCAAACGGGCTGACTTTTCAAGGAGACGTCGACAACGATGGAGTGGTTGAAGTGGTGGAATACAACCTGAGTGGAACCACGCTGCGAAGAAGCGAAGTGGAAAAGAACAGTGGTGGGACAGTGCCTTCTGCCGACTATCAGATCTTTGCTGAAAATGTGACAGGATTGGCGTTCACCTACTACCGGATGAACAGCGGAGCCTGGACGACTTCAGGCGTGACAGCAGCCAACACGGCGCGGGTGGATGCCTCGCTCACGCTGCAAACGCCGAGGCCGGACCCGCAGTCAAAACAGTATCGGAGCCTGACCTTCCAGGCCAACGTTGTCGCACGGAATCTGGAGTGAGCGGCGCTCTCGAGCGAAGAATGGCGGTGAAGTTTGGAGATCGTGAGACGAGGTAATCATTATGGAACGGCTTTGTAGAACGCATGACAACCGAAGCAAGAGCGAACGCGGCGTTGCTTTAATCATGGCTTTATTTGTTCTGGCGATTTTGAGCCTGGTGGGAATCACTTACATGACGAGCTCAACCCTGGAGACCAAAATCAACTCCAATAGCCGATCCTCTTATCCAGCTTTCTATGCAGCCGAAGCCGGACTGGAAGAAGGAACCTACCGTCTGATCGGTAATTCCGTCAATCCAATCGCGCTCACTTCTGTGGATGCTCCAAGCAAAGTGGTGTATATCCGCCAAAGCAGCAGCATCGTTCCGACCGATAGTGCCAGCGCGTACTACGATACCGAATATTCTGGTTCGAATTTTTCCACGGTCACCTATGCGACCACGAACCAGTCCACGAACCTCATGCCCTATCAGTGGGTGAAGATTTCCATGAAGACCAAGCGGGTGTCGGGACATGATGTGGACAACACCGGGCTTACTACCAATCAGGACGTGCCTGTGTACTATGACGGCGCGGAGTATTTGTATTCTCCTCCAACGATCAACGCGACGAAGACGGGGTATAAGGTGTATCAGATCACGGCCTTCGGGCAAAGCCCTTCAGGCGCCGGTTACAAGCTGCGTCGAGAGATCAGCTCCTCCGGATTTCCGGGACAGCCTGGCGCAATCTTTTTGCCTGGGCCGACCCCCACGTTCGACGCACCCAACAGCAATCCGTACTGGGTCATTGGCAACGATGGAGGTGGCGGGCCCAACAAGCCGGCGATCGCCGTCACCACCGACGACGCCGACACCGCCATCAGCGCGGGGTTGCCAAGACCGACGCACTACATCGGCTCGGGAGGCACAACGCCCGATGTCCAAAACGTTTCGTCGGGCCTGCCATCCGCATACACAACGGTCCAAGGAATGGAAGATATGGTCAATAACATCGCCTCTTATGCTAACGGAACCTATGCGTCAGGCACATCGACTTGTTCAGGTGCGAATTGCTGGGGAACGGCTGCCAGTCCCAAGATCAATGTCTTTAACGGTGATTGCGACTTGGGAAACGGGACGGGTTATGGAATTCTGATCGTGCGGGGCAACTTTCACATGCAGGGCAACGGGTCATTCTATGGTTTGATTCTGGTCGTGGGTGAGGGAACCATGGACTTCAACGGCGGCGGCAACGGAGAGATTGAGGGCGGTATCTTTGTTGCTAAGACCCGCGATGGCAGCGGGAATCGTGCGCCTGAAAGCGCATTTGGTCAGAGAGGTGGAAGTCCTCTTCAGGTACGCCCTCTCCGGCCTGTAACCGACTGCAACTGCATCCGTGCGTGAGGCGGGGTGGGGAGCAGCAGGAGGTGAACGATCAGTCCGTAGGATAACGAACGCGATTCGGCCTGAAAGCTGGCGAGCCTGCGATTCAGTGGCGAAGCCCGGACTCACGCAAGTGAGAAGCCCGACACGCTGAGGGGTAGGGTGAGAAAGCGATGGCGGGAGCCCAA
>Ga0163150_10009742_pt1 | contig 10546 bp, 13 predicted proteins | sample OliLakLV19P2IB_FD_148628 | JGI IMG/M metagenome (GOLD analysis project Ga0163150, IMG submission 148628) | Freshwater microbial mat bacterial communities from Lake Vanda, McMurdo Dry Valleys, Antarctica - Oligotrophic Lake LV.19.P2.IB | ecosystem: Environmental > Aquatic > Freshwater > Lake >...
GCTCGACAAACTTTCTCCTGCGGCACTTAAGAAATTAGTAGTGGCGTATGAGCCGGTGTGGGCGATAGGGAAGCATGGGGTTGACGCTATCGAGCCGGCAGGACTGGAGGAGATGGTTATCTTTATTAAAAAAGTGCTTACCGAACTTACCGACCGCAACCGCGCACTTAAGGTGCCGATACTCTACGGAGGCTCGGTGGAGGCCGAAAACGCAGTGGCCCTTTTGCAAGGCGGCGGCATCAATGGGTTTTTGGTGGGGCACGCAAGCACCAAGCTTGAGACATTTTTCCCTATCATTCAGGCATGCAAGTAACACTTCGTAAAAGCAGGTTTTCAGGAACGCGGAACATTTCTTGCTAGAAATGTTCCTAATCTTCGTGCCGTCGCGCTCGCTACATTCCTTCAAACCTCTTTTACTCCGTCACGGTATACTATTTTTATGGAACTAAAGACTGTCAGAGATGCAGAGATTTCCGGCAAGCGCGTGCTAGTGCGCGTAGACTTTAATGTGCCGCTTAAAGATGGAGCAGTGGTAGAAGACGCGCGCATTACAGCCGCTATACCGACTATTACTTTGCTTAAAGAAAAAGGCGCATCAAAAATTTTATTGCTTACGCATCTTGGCCGGCCAGATGGAAAAATCGTAGAAGAGCTACGCACTGCGTCCATTGCCAAAAGACTGGCAGAGCTTGGGATAAGCGGGGTAGAGATGCTTGAGAACATTCGTTTTGAGCCGGGCGAAGAAACAAATGACCCTGCACTTGCGCAAAAGCTTGCAGGCATGGCTGATGTGTTTGTAAACGACGCCTTTGCGACGGCGCATCGCGCACACGCCTCGACCGTGGGCGTTGCAAAGCTATTGCCGAGTTATGCAGGGTTGCTTATGGAGCGTGAGGTAGAGAAGTTGTCGGCCGCGCTTACGCCGCCCACAGGAGCTATAGCCATCATTGGGGGCGCAAAGTTTGAAACCAAACAGCCGCTTATAGAAAAACTGCTTGGCTTGTATAGCAAAGTGCTTTTAGGCGGTGCGCTCGGTAATGATGTTATAAAAGCGCGAGGACATGGTATCGGCTCTTCGATGACCTCTGCGGTGCCGGTGCCGGTTGCACTTGCTATGGACGAGCGGCTGGTGGTGGCCATTGACGCCATTGTGGGCGAGCCGGATACAAATGCCGAGCGCACGGCGCTTATTAACGACATCCGTGCGGTTGAGGGCATTGTAGACATCGGCCCGAACACATTCTCCGCATGGGCGCGCGAAATTAGCCAGGCGCCGTTTGTGGTGTGGAATGGACCCATGGGCGTGTATGAACGCGGTTTTACCCATGGCACCGATGCGCTTGCACAAGCACTTACCACTGCAACCACGCCAGCTGTCGTTGGTGGGGGAGACACTGTCGCGGCACTTTCTAAGTTTTCTTTTGACCACTCGCGCGTATTTCTTTCAACTGGCGGAGGAGCGATGCTCGAATTTTTAACGAGTGGCACGTTGCCAGCACTAGAGCTGCTTAAAAAGCAATCCACAGGTTGTGTTCTCAAGCTCGATTAGTATAGTGTGAAGAGGCTGGGCGCTTGTACACAACCAACCCATACGGGGGATTCGTAATGAACGAACGCATGATCGGGCTGTATCGGCCTCAACTGCATCAGCGACGCATGGATCGCATTGGTGCGGCCGTGAGTGTTGCAATCATTTTCGCGGTGGTCGTTGTGGCGCTGTACACCCTCTGACTTTCGCTCCCGCTCTTCGGCGCGGTGCAACTTGGTCGCTCCTTCGGGAGCGGCCTTTTTATTTACAGTGCTACCGCTTTGGACATGCCTTCGCGCGGCAAAAGATGGATATGCGTGTGCGGCACATCTTTGCCAACGATAGAAAGCTGGACGTAACCAATGCCAGAATCCTTTTTCATATTTGAGGCAAGCTGTTTTGCAACGCGAAAGAGTTTGTCGGAAAGATCGTCGGGCAGTTCTTCAAACCAGGTGTAATGAGCTTTGGGTATGAGGAGTGTGTGGCCGGGAACTTTTGGATGAATGTCTAAAAAGGCGAGCGTGTCGGCGTCTTCATGCACTTTGTTTGAAGGAATTTCTCCTGTGGCGATTTTGCAAAAAATACAATCAGTCATGCCTTCTAGTATACTAAACCGGATGAAACAATACCGCGTACGCGCACGCGAGCACCTGGACCTGCTTTCTGACCTACTGCACGCGCGGGGAGTGACGAGTGAGACGGCAAAAGAGAACTTTTTACACCCATCGTTTGAGCGCGACAGTCACGATCCGTTTTTACTCCCCGACATGGAAGTGGCTGTTGATAGAATTTTTGCGGCGAAGAAAAACGGCGAACATGTATGCGTGTGGAGCGACTACGATTGCGATGGTATCCCGGGCGGCGTGATGCTCGCCGAATTTTTGCGCGAGATTGGACTTACGGTTACCCACTACATACCGCACCGACATAAAGAAGGATTTGGATTAAACCAGGAAGGGATAGACGAACTTAAAGAAAAACAGGTTTCACTCATCATCACAGTTGACCTTGGTACCAGCGAGCACGAAAATATTTCGTATGCAAAAAGTAAAGGCATTGAGGTCATTGTGACCGACCATCACTTGCCAATGTCGAAACCTACGGCAAAACATCTCTCACAAAAGTCCTCGGGTCTCCGTCCCCCGGACGGCCAGACTTTTGTTCAAGATTTTTTGCCTCCGGCTTTAGCGGTTATTAATCCTAAGCGTGCCGACTCTGCGTACCCGTTCGATGGCCTCTGTGGCGCCGGTATGGCGTGGAAACTGGTGCAGGGAATTCTTAAAAAAGATCGCGCAGGATATGCCGAAGGGAAGGAGAAGTGGCTGGTAGACCTAGTCGGTATGGCAACACTCTCTGACATGGTGCCCTTAGTCGGCGAAAACAGGATGCTCGCGCACTATGGACTTTTGGTGATGCGCAAAGCAAGGCGGCCAGGGCTCTCTGCGTTACTCAAATTGCTTCGAATAACGCCGCGCACACTTACCGAAGACGACATTGGTTTTATGGTTGCGCCGCGCATCAACGCGGCCTCGCGTATGGACAACCCAGAGATTGCGGCGCGCCTCTTGGGCGCAACCGACCCTGGTGAGGCGAGCGCGCTTGCGCGCGAACTTAATCATATAAACGACGAGCGCAAAGGAGTTGTCGCGGCAACGGTTAAAGAAATTAACCATCGTATTAAAGAGTCGACGCATTTAATTGAAAGCCCGGTGATTGTGATGGGTAACCCTAAGTGGCGGCCGGGCGTGCTTGGGCTTGTTGCGAACAAGCTCGTTGAGACGTATCACAAGCCGGTTTTTTTATGGGGGCGCGAAGGCGGGGAGGTGCTGCGCGGCTCGGTGCGTTCGCCCGACATAAATATTGTTGACCTTATGACGCAGGCAAGCGACGCATTTTTAGAATTTGGAGGGCACCATGCGTCGGGCGGATTTTCTGTTGGCGAAGAGCGCGTGCATGAACTTGGCGCGCGGCTGTCGAAGGCGTATGAAACTCTCGCGCAAGGCGCAACTGCTATGCCGGATGTAATGCTCGATCGAGAACTTGCGCTTAGCGAAGTGCCGTTTGCACTGCGCGACCTCACGAGCCTCGCCCCTTTCGGCGAGGGGAACCGCAAGCCGTTATTTCTCTTTCCTCGCGTTTCGGTTGCATCAACGCGTGTCTTCGGCAAACAACAGAACCATCTTGAAGCGATGCTTTCTAATGGGTATGATGCGCCGATCTCCGGCATTTCATTTTTCTCCACCGCGGAGTCGTTTCAGAAGCCGCTTACACCGAACACGCGCGTTGATGTGGTGGGTCATGTGGAACGTGACTGGCGCGGTAAGCCTCGAGTGCGTATTGTAGAGGTACTCTAACTATGCCGGACATAATTATTTATACCGACGGTGGTGCGCGCGGGAACCCAGGCCCGGCTGGTATTGGCGTGGTTATTCAGGACAGCGCAGAAAAAATTCTGAAAGAGTTTGGCGAATATATTGGCGACACCACCAACAACATGGCCGAGTACGAAGCGCTGGTGCGCGCACTCAAAGCAGCTAAAGAACTTTTTGGCGCAGAGCTGCGCGAGAAAAGAATTGAAGTGCGCATGGACAGCGAACTTGTCGTGCGCCAGTGCGAAGGGAGATATAAAGTAAAAGAACCGAGCCTTAAAGAGCAGTTTGCAAAAGTTGCAACGTTGCGGCTCGAAGACGTGCCCAACATAACCTTTGTACATATTCCGCGTGCTAAAAATGCGCGAGCCGACAAGCTCGTGAATGAAGCGCTCGATGCTCGTCTATAGTAGTGCCACTGGAATTTGTGTAGGTATTGCAAGCGTATTTTTGTTTGGAGTTGGGGCGTGGGTTGGGGTAGTGGTTTTAGTGCTCGGGGCCGGCGCGCTTGGCGCCGGCCTTTTGTACAGGCACACAACTTTGCTTGTAGTCGCGGCGGCACTCTGCGCCTGCGCGCTCGGCATTGCTCGCGCCGAACTATACACAAATTCCGAAAATAATCAGACTTTGCAACACTATGTTGGCGAAGAGCAGGTGATAGAAGGGAGGGTGGTTAACGACCCCGAGCGGCGCGAGACTTCGCTCCACGCACATCTGCAGGTGGAGCAGGTTGGGGGCGAGTCGGCACAGGGTAAACTCCTGGCAATCCTTTCGCGGGATACACAAATTAATTTTGGGGACCGGGTAGAGGTTAAAGGAAAGATTGCTCTGCCAGAAAGTTTTGAGACTGACACTGGCCGTATCTTTGATTACCCGGGCTACCTGCGGGCTCGCGGCATGAGCGTGCTTATGCGCTACGGCAGTGTTGAAGATGTGCAGTCAGGCGATTGGTCAGTACGAAAGTTTTTGTTTGGCATAAAACATGCGTTTGAACAATCAATTGAACGCGCGCTCCCTGAACCCGATGCGTCGTTGATGGAAGGGATGCTCTTAGGCGAGAGGCGTGGAATACCAGAAGATTTAAACGACGCGCTAATTATTGCAGGTCTTATACATATTGTTGTACTTTCTGGCTACAACATTTCAATTGTTGCAGAACAAATATTGCGACTCTTTGGACTTGTTGCGCGGAAAAAAATTGCGCTTGTGCTTGGCGCTGCAGCGATTTTACTTTTTGTTGTGATGGTTGGCGGCGGTGCGACCGCCGTGCGCGCGGGCGTGATGGGCGCAATTGCAATACTTGCCCGCTACGTTAACCGCCCCGCTGCAGCGTTGCGCGCGCTCGCATTTGCTGCGGCAGGAATGATTATGTGGAATCCTGCGGCACTCTTGTACGACCCATCATTTATTTTGAGCGTACTTGCAACGTTTGGATTGATTACTCTAAGTCCATGGGCAGAAAAATATGTGACGTTTGTTCCAGCGCAGGGCGGCTTGCGCTCGATAGCCGCATCAACGGTTAGTGTGCAGCTATTTGTACTGCCGGCGCTTTTGTATTACACGGGCATATTTTCTGTCTGGGCATTGCCGGCAAATCTTTTGGCACTGCCGCTGTTGCCGCTCGCCATGTTAAGCGGATTTGTTACGGGGCTCTTGGGGCTTATAAGCTCGTTTCTGGCATTCCCCTTTGCACTACTGGCACACCTTGTGGTCGAGTGGTTAGTTTTGGTAGCAAGCGTGGCGGCAGGTATGCCGCTTTCATCCTTTACCATCGCGGCCTTTCCAGCGTGGATGCTCGCACTGGTTTACATCCCGCTTACGGCGTTTGCGGTATATCAATATAGAAGCTTCACAAAATGAATTTTCTTCACATCCGGCGAGTCATAAGATACTGAACGGAGTGTTGCAGATGTCCGTTGTTCAGAAAATTCATTTTGCTGCGCTAACAAATCTTTCCTCTAGTATCTTCCAGTTCAGGTTTTTAAAGAATGCATCTATATATTTGCCTTTGCCGCTTGCACCGTAGTCTAGGATAAACGCGTGTTCCCACACATCGAGCGCCAGGATAATAGGAAGGGTGACAAAGTGGCCTTGATGCTGTTCGCCGCTAAAGCCCGTTAAAAATTGTTTAGCCTCAGGGTCGAAGTAAAGCACCGCCCAACCTGGGCCGCGCATTTTTGCAATTGCCGTTAAATAACCAACCAAGTGCTCGAGCTTCATATACTCTTTTTCGATTTGTTTGGTGAGGGTACTTTCGGCGGACAGGGGAGCTGCACCGCCCTCAAACTGTGTAAAGTACAGCTCGTGCAGGCGCATGCCGCCAAACTCAAAGGAGCGTCGACGAACAAGTTCTGAAATAGCGTGGGCGTTTTTCTCGGCATCTTTGGCGTACTCCGGCAGGAGGGCAGACATGTCGTTAAAGTTCTTAACGTACCCTGCATAAAGGCCCAAGTGCTCTTCAACGGATTTCTTAGAGATTCCATCTAGCTCGGGGATGTTAAACGTTTTTGCTTCGTATTTCATATGCCTTTAGTATACCCGCGCTTACCTGAAGGGGGAGTGCGGGGCCCTTCTTGCAAAACTCATATTAGTGTGTGATTATAGTGACAGACGATTTTTGTGTGGCCGCTTAGCGGCAAAGGACGGGAGGTTGGAATGAATGGACTTCTTGTGGGAGCGATCGCCCTGGTAGGGCTCGCGGTGATCGGCTATACCACGCCGAACTACACACGCGACGTGTTCGCTGATGCCGACCGGCACGAGCTCTTCGAGCCCATGCAGGTCGAGATGGAGGTCTCGGTCGACACCGACGTCCTCATGTCGGACGGCGAACCGGTCGAGGAGTTCTTCTTCCACCTCGCCCTCGAGGACGAGATCAAGAGCTGGATCTCCCTCAACACCATCGTCTGGCAGCCGGCGGATGAGGGCAACACCACCGTTGCCACCAGGGCGCCGGCCGACTACTCCACGCTCGAATAGGGCTACACGGGCGGGTTCCATATAGGAACCCGCCCTTTACTATTTCTGCCCGTATACTTTCGATATGCAAAGCCTGTGGCGATACCGACCGTACATTCTTGTTGGCGCACTTGCCGCGGTAACACTTGCGATTTGGATCGCCGTTTTTGCCGAGCAAAGAACTGGCGTACTTACTGTTGCCGTTATGGATGTAGGGCAAGGCGACGCTATTTATATACAGTCGCCAACTGGCGTAGAAATTTTAGTAGATGGCGGACCAGACTCATCGGTTTTGCGCGAGCTGCCTACACTTATGCAGCCGTTCGACCGCTCACTTGATGCGGTAATCGAAACGCACCCAGACGCTGACCATATTGCCGGCTTGGTTGATATCTTTATGCGTTACAACGTTGGGGCATTTATAGAGCCGGGAGTGCCAAAAGACACCGCAACCTTTGTCGCGCTTATAAACGAGGTAGAAGAAAAAGATACGCCGCATCTCATTGCGCGCCGTGGTATGAGGCTCGATCTTGGGCGGGGCGCAGTGCTTGAAGTCTTGTATCCAGATGTAGATGTATCAACCCTTTCGCCAAGCAAAGCGAACGATGGCGGCGTGGTGATGCGGCTGACTTATGGCGAGGCAACGATGCTACTCACTGGCGATATCTCAAGCAAAGTAGAGACGCAGCTTATTAAACTCGATGACTCTGTGCTGGATATCGATTTGTTAAAAGTGGGGCACCACGGCTCGCGCACGTCTACGAGCGATGCGTTTGTAAAAGCAGTTACTCCGGCGGCGGCAATAATTTCTGTCGGCGGAGACAACCGCTACGGGCACCCCACACAAGATGTTTTAAAAACGCTCTCAAGTAATAATGTAAAAACCCTCCGCACAGATGAGGAGGGGACGATAGTATTTACTTCAAACGGAGGAGAGTTTGTCCGAGCTAGATAATGCCGGCTTTCTTGAGTGTCTTGTAGGCGCCGTTTTTGTTGATGGTGCGGATGCCCTGGGTAGAAAGGGTGACTACCACTGTGCGGTTAAGCTCAGGGACGAAAATACGCTTCTTTTGGAGGTTCGGCTGTTTGCGGACATTGCCTGTTGGGTTGAATTTGGTAGCACGAATACGGTTGCTGTAGCCGCCAGCAACCTTCGAACCTTTCTTCGTAACAGGGCAGATCTTGGCCATATATTGAGCCCGGATATGATATCATTATTTTCTAACTATGCAACCCGGAGATATCTTCCAGATAGTCGTACTTATATTCTCTGTAGTACTCCACGAAGTGGCTCATGGCTATATGGCCAACTATCTTGGCGACCCGACCGCGCGCCTTGCGGGGAGGCTTACCCTGAACCCCCTTAAGCATATCGACCCCATGGGCTCGGTGTTTTTACCCCTCATTCTTACGATTACCCATTCGCCGATCCTTATAGGCTATGCCAAGCCAGTGCCCTACAACCCCTACAACCTGAGGGGGAAGTGGGGCGAGGCACTTGTTGCCTTTGCTGGCCCGGGTACTAACATTCTACTTGCGCTTATATTCGGCCTGACTATCCGGCTTTTTGGCGGCGTGCTCGACCCAACGCTTGTGGGAGCCTTTGCGATTATTGTCTTTATAAATATGCTGCTCGCCCTCTTTAACCTGATTCCGATACCGCCGCTTGATGGCTCTAAGATTCTTTCAGAGCTGTTGCCCGGGGAGCTTGGCCGGGCCTACGGCCGCTTCCGCGAAAGTCTTGAGCGGCTTGGCATCTTAACCGGCACTCTCATTATTTTGGTACTGTTTTACTTCCTTTCGCCTTACTTTGGCGCCTTTTTGGGCCAGCTCTTTAGTCTTTTGACAGGTCTCTCTTTCTAAGATAGATTACAGGCAACGCGCGGTGCGCGTTTTTTGCACCAAGAATTAAGTAGTATGGCTCGTATATCACAACTCGTCCGCAAAGGGCGCAAAAAGCAAGTAAGCAAATCTAAATCGCCGGCCCTCCAGCGCGGCTTCAACACGCTCAAAAATCGCCCCATCTTCTACCCGAGCCCTTTTAAGCGCGGTGTATGCACCAAGGTAACGACCACGACTCCCCGCAAACCTAACTCTGCTATCCGCAAGATCGCCCGCGTTCGCTTGACCAACGGTCAAGAGATCACCGCCTACATTCCCGGCGAGGGCCACAACCTCCAGGAGCACTCCGTAGTTATTGTTCGTGCCGGCCGCGTGAAGGACATCAACGTTCGCTACCAGGTAGTGCGCGGCAAACTCGACGCCGCAGGTCTCGACAAGCGCCGTGTGTCCCGCTCCCGCTACGGTGCTAAGCGCCCTAAATAAAAAATTATATGCGTCGCCCAGTAAAAAATAGAAATATCGTCGGCCCGGACCTTAAGTACAACTCTGTACGCGTGGAGAAGTTTATCAACTCGGTTATGCTCTCTGGCGAAAAGGCTACCGCCCGCAAGATTGTATACACCGCGCTCGACATCATCAAAGAAAAGCAAAAGGTAGAAAGCCCTCTTGAGGTATTTGAAACCGCAATCCGCAACGTCGGCCCTGCGATGGAAGTACGCTCGCGCCGTGTTGGCGGTGCTAACTACCAGGTGCCGCGCGAAGTTCGCCCTGAGCGCAAAAATGCACTCGCATTCCGCTGGATACTGAACGCGGCACGCTTAAAGAAAGGTAAGCCGATGGCAGTAAAGCTCGCTGAAGAAATTATGCTCGCTGCCAACAACGAAGGCTCTGCAATCAAGAAGAGGGAAGACACTATCAAGATGGCAGAGAGCAACAAGGCCTTCGCCCATTTTGCCTGGTAATCCTCTAAACATATTTGCACAAAGGCCGCCCAACCGGGCGGCCTTTTTCCTGCTCAAGCTCGTTCATCTTTACTTCAGCGGGACTATACGATACTGTCCGCTTATGAAAGGAATTATTTTATGGCTCTTCGGAGTCCCGGTTGTTATTATCATTTTGCTCTATATCTTAAATATACTGTAGCTATTGACATTGTGAGTTAAGTATTATATTGTCTTTCTCGGCACGTATTCAGAAACCAATAGAAGGGCGTAGGATGAAACAGACAACACAGAAGATTTTCTCCAATGGTCGGGCATACGTGAGCGGGGTCGTTAATGAAGGCCTGCTCATGCCCGAGAACATCATGAAGTTAGCGGCAGTTGCGGGGATCGTGTACCGCAACGGCGGCCATCACCATCGGGTGCTCATCGGCAAAGATACCCGGCTTTCTGGCTATGGGATCGAAAGAGCGCTTGGGGCCGGCTTTCTCTCGGTTGGTATGGAAGTCATGGAGACGGGTCCGATCCCGGCGCCGGCCATTGCCATGCTGACCGGCTCGATGAGTTGTGATGTCGGCGTTATGATAGGTGCCTCCGAGGAGGGGTTCGATCATAGCGGGATCGAGATCTTTGGGCCGGCTCACCACGCGCTCTCCGCAGACAAGGTGGAGCGGATGGAAACACTTTTCCCGTCTGACCTCTCGAAGAAGTACTCCAAGGGGGCACAGCAGGGGAAGGCGAGGAGGATTGGGGGGGCGCAGGAGCGGTATGTCGAGTATACAAAAGGCACGTTGCCGCGCGGCACCTCGTTCAAAGGTACCCGCGTAGTCCTCGACTGCGCCAACGGCGCCGCCTACAAAGTGGCTCCGCAGGCGTTCGAAGAACTCGAAACGGAGCTGGTTCCTATT
>Ga0163150_10009743_pt1 | contig 10546 bp, 7 predicted proteins | sample OliLakLV19P2IB_FD_148628 | JGI IMG/M metagenome (GOLD analysis project Ga0163150, IMG submission 148628) | Freshwater microbial mat bacterial communities from Lake Vanda, McMurdo Dry Valleys, Antarctica - Oligotrophic Lake LV.19.P2.IB | ecosystem: Environmental > Aquatic > Freshwater > Lake >...
AATCATGATAGATTATATGACAAAACATAAAAAAATAGGTGTATTAGGTGGTAAAATATTTTCCAAAAAAAATAAAAAGCAAGTTGTTTCGAATGGTTACATGTTTGATAAGTGGACTGGAAATATTTATAAATCACACTACGAAGACCAAATACATGAGCCGGATTGGATACAAGGATGCGGAATGCTTGTACCCCAAAGCGTTATTCAAAAAGTTGGTCTTTTAGATGAAGGATTTTCGCTGAGCTATTTTGAAGATGTTGACTACTGCTTTCGAGTAAAAAAAGCTGGATATAAAGTGACGTATTTACCAACTGCTTTGTTTTGGCATGGGCAAAGTACGACTAGCAACAAATACGTATCTGTAAAGCTAAATCAGTGGCATAGAAACAAAATACGTTTTGTGCTGAAAAATCTATCGTTTATACACGCAATAAGCATTTTAACCATTCAAACGTTGCTCGTTACTCCATATAAATTACTTATACTACGAGATAAACAGTTTTTTCCATTTCTGAACGGCCTCTTGTGGAATATTACCCACCTATCAAAAACAATTCGATCAAGAAATGATAATTATTCCATATGAAACAAAAAAAAATCCTACATTTGGGTTGTGGAATGGATAAGCTACCAGGATCAGTTGGAGTAGATATTAATAAAAAGTCTAAAGCTGATGTCATCCATAATCTGGATAAATTTCCCTACCCTTTTGAGACAAATCAATTTGAGATAATAGTTGCAAATAATATAATTGAACATCTAGACTCTGTTCCGCTTGTTATGAAAGAAATGTATAGGATTTCTAAAAAAGGAGCCAAAATACTTATTACAACAGGTCATTTTAGTGGACTTGATAGTTTTACAGATCCAACACATAAACACTTTTTTACAAGCCGGACTTTTGATTATTTCATTCCTGGAACTGATTTATATAAATATGAATATGCAGATGTGACGTTTAAAATGGTAAAGGTCACTGTAGGACCTAATACTTCTAACCTATTCTTAAAAGTATTACTTTTTTTCATTAATAAATATGTTATATGGTATGAGAAACGTTTTGCATTTATCTTCCCAGTTGGCGTAATTTCATATGAACTTGAGGTAGTAAAATGAAAAAAATAGTTTTGGAGAACATTTTTGCCTGTCCACAATGTAAAACACCCATTACCATAAAAAATAAAAGAGGCACATGCAAGAAATGCAAATTTGCATATAAAAAATCTGAAGAGATCTGGGATTTTCTTTATTTACAAAATCCTACTACCAAAACTTCGGCAAAAAAATATGACTCACTTCATAAAAAACCATTTGGAGGACCCACTGACGGATCTTACGAAATACTAGCAAGCATTGCCCGCGGAAATAGGACTGTTGATATCGCATGTGGAGAAGGGCTTATTGAAAAACTATCCCCAGAAACTGTTGGAGTAGAATTCTCATTAAATGCTCTTAAAAAAGCGCAAAAAAATGGTGCAAAACATCTTATTCTTGCTGATGCACATGCCCTACCTTTTCAAAAGGATTGCTTTGACTTAGCACTCTCAACAGGTAATATTGAACATTTTGAAAATCCAAAACTTGCTATCGAAGAAATGGCTCGAGTTGCAAAAATGCAGCTATTTATAGTACATACGTATCCAACTTTCCCTTTTGCGAGGTTACTTCATCAAGTTTTTACTTTTTTTTTAAAACTCAAACATCAGCCAATTGAAAAGCCTCTTAATCCGGGAAAGTTAGAAAAAATGGTACGTCATGCTGGTTTATCAATTGTATATAAAGGAGTTTGGACATTACCGTTCAATTATGGACGCCCATTTATATGGCTGCCCGTTATATCATCAATACCTGTTTGCTCTTTTATTATATCGATTAAGAAATGAAAAAAATAACCCATTCGACAAGCTCAGAATTAAGGCAGAATAAAACCAAAGCCTTAAAAATTGGAGTACTTACTGAAATCATTAATTATCATTCAGGAGCACGAGCACCACTCATGATTGCCAAACACCTTGCCCTATTGGGTCACACAATTACAATATATGCATATGATGTACTACTCGATCAATCAACCTTTAAGGATTTAAAACAAAAAGGAATTCAACTTGTGCTTCTAAAAAGAAACAAAACACCATTACTCGGAAAGTTTTTTTCGGGGTTTCCTCTTTACAAACTCATCAAAACAAATCCCTCAGATGTGATGTGGTATTCAGGTACACTTCCATTTTTTCTTGCTGCATATGCGACAAGGATACCTATAATCCGTATGTATCAAGGAACTCAATTTGATGCATTGTTGGAAAATAAATTGCCAAAAGAAAATCTTTCACTCAAAGAAAAGCTTCTAAACAAAATCGCAAATTTATATATTTACACAAATGATTTTATTGCTTTTCGGCTTTGTAAAAGTATCGTTGCGATAAGTAAATTTGCTGCAAATGAAGGAGAAACGCTCTATAAACGAAAAGTTGATTCTATAATTTATCATGGTACAAGTTTTTTGCCAGATATTAAAAAATCTCTAAAGAAAAAAAATGGAATTACCATTATTTCTATATCTCGCTTAACTCCTTATAAAGGTTTCCATTTGATACTTGAATCAGTAAAAAACATTACAACACCTAAAATAACAACAGTAATCGCTGGATCACAACCAAAAAATCGCTACCTACAATACCTGAAACGTTTGGGAGGAAAAAATCTCAAATTAATTATCGATCCTTCAGATTATGAACTAGCATTGCTGTACAAATCAGCAGATTTTTGTGTTACTGCAGACCGCTATCTGTATTTTGGTCTCTCGATTTTTGAAGCTGCGTTTTATAATTTGCCAACTGTTGTGTACAACTTTGCTGCTGCTTCTGAGGTTGTAGATCATGGAAAAACTGGATTTGTTGCAAACACACACGATGAACTAACAAAGTATGTTCAAAAACTTGCCAAGAATCCAAGGCTCATCAAAAAGTTAGGCATACATGCAAGAAAAAAAGCCTTGCTCTTTACCTGGGATACATGTGCAAAAGAATGGGAAAAAGCAATTTATAAAACTATCAATAAATGAAGAAAATCCAACAAACACAAGAATACACTTCAAAATATTTTCAGGAACGAGACCATCTCGACCTCCATATTGCAGAAACAATAAAAATAATCATGCAAAAAAATAAATTAAAAAAACTCATTGATGTTGGGTGTGGTACTGGAAAACTGGTTAAATTTTTCAATGATAATCATTTTAAAGCTTTTGGATGTGACATGTATGATGATGCACTGAAATACGCTAGGAAGATTAACAAAAAAAACACCATTCTGAAAGCATCAGCTATCAAACTACCATATAATAAAAATTCGTTTGAGATTGTGACCAGTATTTCTGTTATAGAACATTTAACTCCACGTGAAGCAAAAAAATTTATCCAAGAAACAAAACGGATTTTAAAGCCAGGCGGGTTCCTATTTTTAGTGACACCAAATTATGCAACTCCTTTTAGGATATTGCAGGGGAAAAAATGGTTTGGGTACTCAGATCCTACTCATATCAACTTTTATACACCCAATAAATTATCGAAAGTTCTTAAAAAAAATGGCTTTATTAATATACAAACAACTTTCCCAGTTCGATACGGACCTACATTTAATTGGGAATTTCCTTCTTTTTTTGGAAAATTTCCAACAGTATTGAGAATATTTTTAGTGTATCTTTTTTTCTCGTCTCCACTTTCAATGATTCGAAACAGTTTTTGGATGGCAGCGCGAAAAACATGACCAAAAAATTAAAAATTGGTATTGTGGTAGATCAATTACTCGCTGGAGGTGTGCAGCTTGCGGCAATTGAACAAGTTAAAGAATTAAGACGGCTTGGACATCAGGCAAAATTATTAATCCTTATGAGAAAAAAATATACTACTGATTTTTCTTATCTCGTTAAAAATGTTTCTCATCAGTATTTATCTGATTCTTATCCATTGTTTTTACAAAAAACAGTTAAGTTCCCTATTTTTAGTTTTCTTTCAACGTTGCATCTCATGAGTCCTTTATTAGCCCCTAATGTTGTCAAAAAGAAAGATTATGATATCCTTGTTAGCTTTGGATCAACAACATGTCTCACAACCCAAGCAATTTATAAAAAAAATGCAATTCCCTATCTTGCACTTATCCACGATCCAATAGAATACATTTTGGAAAAAGCCTACTCTAAAACATCACTTCATTATTTTTTCTCCATTTTAAAACCTATGGCTCGATATTTTGAGAGGTCATTTGTAAAAGATGCGCTACAAACCCTTATTATTTCAAAAGTACACAAAAATTATATCCAAAAAAACTACAATATTGATGCGCAAATCGTAACGTTTGGAACAAAAACACTCCAAAAACTCCCTCCCAAAAGAGGTGTGATGTTATTGTCATTTGGACGATGGCAAAAAGAAAAGAATCCAGAGTTTTTGATTAAGCTTATGAAGTCACTTCCCAAAAAAAAACTTACTATTGCAGGAAACTGGATCAATAAGGAGGAGCTGAAAAAATTCCAAGAAAAAATCGTCAAAGAGCATATGTCAAAACAAATTACTGTTGTGCCATATTATGATGAAAAAAGGCTCACAGAACTTTGCGAACAAGCTCGTTTATGGGTCTATCCACACTTTGAAGCATTTGGGCTCGCAGCGCTTGAAGCAGCAGCACACGGACTGCCAATTATTATGCCAGAGAAATCAGGAGTAACTGAAATGTTTACTCATACAGTTGATGGGTTTTTTCCGAAAAAGGTCGATGTAAAAGAATATAAAAAATATATTACTCTTCTACTTGCTGATGAACCTCTCGCAAACACCATTGGACGAAACGCATGGAAACTGGTACGGAAAAATTTCTCTTGGAAATTGAACGTTCAAAATTTGCTTGATATTATTAACTCAGCACTCAACCCTCCTACTGCATCTAACATCTTTGTATTGGAAGTAAGCCATGCGTTAGGAGCTCCCCTTGCAGGAGGTGATAAGTTAATGGAGCCAATGGCCGTTCGTCTTGCCAATAAGTATCTATTTTCAATCATTGTTTCAAGTGTAGGAGCCAAACACTGGCAAGATGCGCCGCTTGAAAAAAAGATGGTAATACTCCCCCGAAATAGGTTCGATGCAAGCGGAAAAGCTCTTCATGTTTTTTTGGCGTATTGCATACGAATGTGGCAAACATATAAAACCCTCTTGGCATCCAATCGAATAAAAAAGCACACTCAACATTTAAAATCACAGACTATATTATATTCTTCGACTAATATACTTCCCGATATTCTACCTGCGTATTTTATAAAGAAAAGACATCCTAACCTTTTGTGGATTGCACGAGTTCATCATCTTATTCCCCCTCCTCATAAAAGAGAAGGCAGATTTTTTGTAAATATTGTTTCGTATCTTATGCAACAGCTAGCGCTTTTTATGATGAAGTCACAGGCTGATATGACAATTGTATTAAATACACAAATAGAAAAAGACTTACAAAAAAAAGGATTTAACAAAAAAACATTACAAGTTCTTGGAGGAGGAATAGAATTTGAAAAGATTCGATCTATTAAACCCAAGAATTTCACTAAATATCAGGGTGTTTTTCTGGGAAGACTTCATATAGCAAAAGGTATTTACGATACAATTCCTATTTGGCAAGAAATTACTAAAACACATCCTGGTGCAAAATTGGCGATCATCGGCGATGGGCCTTTGGAAATCAAACAAAAACTAGAATCTCATATTGTTGAAGCAAAGCTCTCAAAAAACATAAAAATATTTGGATTTTTATCGTATCCTGAAGTATATAGCATTTTAAAACAGGCAGATGTTTTTCTTTTTTTAGATCATGAAGCTGGCTGGGGGTTGGCAGTGGCCGAAGCAATGGCTGCAGGTCTTCCCGTTGTTGGATATGATACCGGTGTGCTTGATAGTGTATATAAAAAAGGGTATAGAAAAGTAAAGTTAGCAGATCACAAGAAGTTTGCAAATGAAGTACTTCATTTACTAGAGAATAATACCATACGAAAAAAACTTTCTAGTGAGGCAGTACAAGAAGCAATGAAATACGACTGGAAAATAACAAGCAATAAATTTAGTCATCTTTTAGAAAAAGAGCTGTTACAATCATGAATAAAAAAATCTGTGCTGTTTGTGCAAAACCTTTGTCTATTATTGACCTTCAAAGCGAATCTTACACGTTTTATCGATGCAGCAATTGTAGCCTCGTACAAATACGTCCTTTTCCAGGAATTCAAAAAAGGACGAGCTTTTACTCATACAAAAATCCAATAACATATGCAGAGAAAAAAAACAAACAAATATATTTTATTTCAAAAATACCTTTTGGTTCACTTCTTCTTCAAAAATACACGGAAGGATGTTACCAAAATAGATATGAAAAGATAGTAAAACTTCAAAAAAATGGACGTATTTTGGATATTGGATGTGGAGACGGCTACTTTTTAAGGAAATTTCCAAAAAAATCGTGGCAGATATCAGGAGTAGAACTCAATAAAAACTTGGCAAAAGATGCACAAAAAAAAACTCCATATGGAACTATTGTTACCAAAGCTATTGAATCTGTTTCTTTTAAAAAAAACTCTTTTGATATTGTTACTCTATGGCACGTATTCGAACATCTCCACAATCCCCTTATAATTCTAAAATCAATTCGACATATTATAGCGCCTCAAGGATATCTTGTTATAGAAGTTCCTCATGGTAATAGCATCTATAAGGATTTATTTTCAAAACAATGGCAACTTCTTTTGCTTCCTCAACATCTCTTTTTTTGGACAAAAAAGTCTATAACCAAAGCACTCAATGAAACAGGATTTGAAATAATTGAGATTTCATATCCTGGTGTTTTTAACATAAGCGGAGCAAGCAGTTGTGCTAGCTTTCTGCAAGCACGGAATTATTCCTTTTCTTTATCAATCGTTATAGCTATCCTTTTTATACCAATTTGTCTCATAATTAATTCATTTTTATTCCGCAAACGTGATAATATAATAGTTATCGCCAAACCTGCATGAAATTTTTTTTGCAAATTATCAAACATTTTTTAAATCTCATTATCTTTCTCGCCTTTTCGGGTATTCTTCTTTATTATTCATGGGAACTCGCAGGAAAAACGTACCTTCTTAGTGGCAAACCCATGGGTGGTGATTATTTCAACGCGTTAACATATGTAGAGTTTTTCAATCAACAGTTACCTATCCCCCCATTGGGTTGGCTACCTTTCTGGAATGAAGGGTCACCTCTGATCGGCGGATACCCATGGCTTGCTTTCTATTTGATGAAACCCATGATGATGTTTTTTGATTCTGCAAGTACAATGGAAATTTTTTCAAGTGTTTCAATGGGCTTTTTTTTCGTGGCAAGCTTAATACTATTTTATATAGTTAGCAAAAATTGGTTCATTGCGTTTGCACTAACACTCGTTCTTGTGGTCACTCGCGCTTCCTATTATCCTCTCATGACAGGAGGATTTGTAATTTCAGCAACAGCTCAGTGGTATTTACCAATCGTTCTTCTCTTCTTATATAAATTTAGCGAGAAGGGAAATTTCAGATATCTAGTACTTGCTTCAATTTTTGGCGGGCTTTCCTTGCTCCATCATGCACCAACAAGCCTTCTTATGATCATTGTTCCTTCTGCATGTGTTTTATTTATGCTTCCTATCTCTCAAAAAAATATAAGAGGTAAAATTCTTGATGTATTCTGGTTTTTATTGTTATCATTTGCAATTGGTGCAGCTGGAATATACTCTGTAATATTACAAAACTTTTTTGGATCAGGTGGAGATGCATGCCAAAGTCCAGAATGTTGGGGAATCTATCCCAAACACTTACAAGTTTGGATGAGTTTTCTGACTCCAACAATCCTAGGTTTTTTAGCGGTTTTTTCTATTATTCTCAAAATATTTAAAAGAAAGACTCACCTTTTATCTTTTTTACCTGCCTTAGCAGGATTTGCAGTTTTTTTTCTCTACTCACTTTTGGCTTATTTACAACTTATAAATGGAGCAGCAAACGTAATGTTCCCGACCCGTATATTTTGGGCAGCAAATGTATTTCTGCTTCTTATTGCAGCTCATCTTTTTCGATCAATTCACAAAATTCTGCCACAAATTACAACATTTGTAATCTCCATTATGGTAGTGATAACAACTGGATATCTGATATACATGTTCCCATCAGATATTCACAAAGATGTTGTAAACATTGATCCGGTAGATAGTTACAAATATACAATTGATAAATACAAAACTCACCCGATAACAGATATTGTTCCTGCATTTGTTCCTCTGAAAGAAACAAATTGGAGATTGGATACATTTAACCCAGGTATAGTACATTGGTGGAATTATGTTTCGGATATACCTTCCACTCGTGGATATTCTGCACACCCATTAGGATCTCATCGTGACTGGCAATACTTTTTGCAATACTCAACGAGAGATCCAGAAAATAAGAATGAAGAGTTGGTCACCAATAGAGCTCTTTTTTTGCTTGATGCTTTTGGAATAGGATACAGAGAGGATTCAATTGCTCCCTATCCGCAGTCAGTTCTTTCTGAACAAAATGTCATTAACAAAGAAGTTGCGAAAGCGAGAAAAGATGTAAGCTGGATGCAGTTTTCTCCTGAAATTGTTTCTCCAATAGTATCTCCTACCAACAGTAATACAGTACTTTTTATAGGAGATGACGAAGGATATGAAAACTTTATAAGATCAATTGCAATGGTAAATCTCAATTCTTTTAAATTTATTCCCATCAAAGGTCCTCAAAGCATTGACTCTGTATCTGATGAAGAACTCAAACACTTTAAAGGCGTTGTCTGTTATCGATTCACTGGAGGAAATTTTGCAAAACTAACAACTTTTGCAAAAAACGGAGGCTTTGTATTTATAGAAACTGGTTCTTTGAAAAATCCGCTCACTTCAAATCTTTCTGAACTATTTCCAATGAATACTCTCTCAAATAGTGAAACTCAGGGAACTTGGGAAAAAGCAACAGATTCAACATCAGAGCTTACAAACAATGTTGATATTAAATCATTTTCACCTCTAAAATATGAAAGGGGTCCGTGGAAAATATCTTCCACTTCGCAGTCAAATTTAAGATCATGGGCAAAACCGATACTTGAGCGAGAAAATACTGTTCTAGTTGCTGATGGTACATTAGAGAAAGGTCGAATCATTTGGAGTGGTATGAATTTGATGTATCACACTGTCACCTACAACAATTTTGAAGAAGCTAAATTTTTAAGAAATATTCTTTCTCCCATTTCTACAAGCCCTACTGAAAAACCAACCTATACTATCGAAAGAACTGATCCAAGAATTATAAAAGTAACAGGAAATAATTTCAATGGAATTTATTTTAAAGAAAATTATGATTCAGGATGGAAGGCATCAGAATTCAACAAAAATCTTAAAATATATCAGGCAGGACTTGATTTTATGTACGTGCCGCTTGATCATGATAAAACCCATGAAATTAAACTTTCTTTTAATGGAAACGTAATTCAATGGATGATTTTTGTTCTGATGATAATCTCGCTGTTACTGACAATACTGTATCTTTTTATTCCTCACCCTTTTCATATGTTAAAAAATAGGACTCATCATCATGTAAAACACTCAATTGGTAAAAAGATATCATCATGGTGGCAGCGGGAAGAGGAATAAAATTTCTAAATGGCGATAGTTATTTTCGGTATTTTATTTATAGGATTACTACTAAGGATAAATTATCTATACCAGCATGACATTTGGTTTGATGAGGCTTTTTCTTTTTTTGTAGCAACAAAACCACTAGACCAGATCATTCAGGCAACGGCCGCTGACAATCATCCCCCACTGTATGAAATACTCCTCCATTTTTGGATATATGTTTTTGGAGGAAGTGAGATAGGAATACGCTCATTCTCACTAGTTACTGGATTAGCATCAATACCTATTTTTTACTTTCTCACAAAAAAACTATTTGACAAAAAAATTACATTTTATTCGACCTCTTTGTTTATTCTTTCTCCACTTATGATATATTTTTCATCTGAAGCTCGAATGTACAGTCTATTTGTATTTCTTTCCATGCTAACAGTTTTCTTTTTCCTGAAACTGAATGAGAAACTCACAATTTCAATTCAGATACTTTTTGTAATCTTTTTTACTCTCTCACTTTACACACATTATTATACATCTCTTTTGTTAATACCATTCCTCTATATCCTGCATCAACAAAAAATAAAATATAAATTAAATATCTATTTACTATTTACTATTTGCTATTTGCTATTTACTCCTTGGCTTTGGCTCTATTCTCAAAGTAATCACCCACCTATTTTAGCAACGTCATCCGTTCTTGCACTTCCTGCAACATTTGTTTCATTTATTCTTGGAGGAACAGGTATCGTAACCCTTCGGACCTACTTTGGAGGGATGATTTCTTTTTTTATAAAAATATTCTTCTCGGCCAGCATTGTTATTTGTTTGATACTTTTTTTTAAAGGACTTCAACAAAGCTTCAAAA
>Ga0163150_10009745_pt1 | contig 10545 bp, 14 predicted proteins | sample OliLakLV19P2IB_FD_148628 | JGI IMG/M metagenome (GOLD analysis project Ga0163150, IMG submission 148628) | Freshwater microbial mat bacterial communities from Lake Vanda, McMurdo Dry Valleys, Antarctica - Oligotrophic Lake LV.19.P2.IB | ecosystem: Environmental > Aquatic > Freshwater > Lake >...
AGTATATTTTCACCAACCGTAACGGGATGGAGATTTTCGACCTCACCCAGACGATTGAGCAGATTGAGAAGGTGAAGGCGTTTATCGGCGAGGTCGTAAAGACCGGCCGCCCGATATTGCTCGTTGGAACTGAGCCGTCCTCGATTGAGGCGGTGCGCGCCCTTGGTGAGCGCTTCTCGTTTCCGTTCGTTTCTGAGCGCTGGCTTGGTGGAACGCTCACGAACTTTGACAGTCTTTCGAAGCGTTTGAACTTCTATATGGGCCTTAAGGCTGATAAGGAGACCGGCAAGCTTGATAAATACACCAAAAAGGAGCGCGTGGTCATTGAGAAGCAGATTGAGCGCCTTACCCGCCTTTTCGGTGGTTTGGAGCGCCTTTCCCAGCTTCCGGGTGCCGTTATCGTCTTCGGTGCCGACGCGCATGAGATCGCTATCGCCGAGGCGAAGCGCATGAAGATTCCGCTTATCGCTATCGCGAACTCATCTGCTAACCCGGACGTGATCAACTATATTATTGCGGCCAACGACAACAGCCGTTCCTCGGTCACTTGGATCGCTGCTCGCATTGCGGAAGGTATCGAGACCGGTGTACGCGAGAAGCACGCGATTGCTGAGGCGAAGAAAGTTGCTGTGCCGACAGTAGTAGCCAAGCCGGCGGTTAAGTAGGGAGTGATCGATACCAATATACAAATGTGCACTAATGATACGAATAAGTGCCAGATCATGTGTTTAATTTCATTATTGGTATAATTAGTATTAATTAGTATCTTTAATTTATGTTTACAGCAGCTGATGTTGCAAAGCTTCGTGAAGAGACCGGTGCGGGCATAATGGACGCAAAGCGTGCGATGACCGAGGCGAACGGTGATGTTGCGAAGGCGATTGAGCTCCTGAAGGCCCAAGGCCAGCTTAAGGCGGATAAGAAAGGGGATCGAGTCACCGGTGCCGGTCACCTTGAGACGTATATTCACGGCGGCCGCGTTGGCGTGCTTCTAGAAGTTTCCGCTGAGACCGACTTCGTAACTCGCTCTGAGCCGTTCCGTGAGTTCGTGAAAAATGTAGCGCTCCAGATTGCTGCTGCTGCTCCAGAGACCGTTGATGACTTGCTTAAGCAGCCATACATCAAGGACGACACAATGACCGTTGAGAACCTTCTGAAAGCGACAATCGCGAAAGTGGGAGAGAATATGAAGATCGTGCGGTTCGCGCGGTATCAGGTCTAGTATTCGCTAACAATGCGAATGAAGAGGTAATAACGCGAATGGGGGAAGAAATCAGTTCCAGGTTGTGTTATAATTCGCATTATTAAATAGATTTGCATTGTTCGCGATTACTCTATGTACAACTTCTTCATCGAGATGAGCATGCTCGTCTCGCTCGGACTCATCGTCTATCTCTTCGCTCGTGCCGTTCCGCGCATCGCTCATGATGTACCCGAAAACGCCCAGCCGCTCGGTGGTTTTGACCGCTTTATTGGCAAGCTTCCACTTGAGAAAATCGACCGTTTTCTCCACTCGTTCTTTGAAAAGGCATTGCGCAAGAGCAAGATTGTGCTCATGAAGATTGATAACTATATCAACTCGCACCTCAAGAGCTTGAAGGAGAAGCGTGAGGCGGCAAAGAGCGGGGATGAGATGAAGAAGAAGATCGGGCTGATGACTATTGATTCGAATATCCCGGACGTGACGCTGCCAACTCCTGAACAGAAGGAGGAGCCGCGTTCTTGATTCTTGGTACTATTTTATATATCCTTTGTGAGTATCTATGGGCAGGTCGCATAGCGGCTAGTGCAACGCGCTGTAGACGCGTCGTCCTTACGGACATCGGGGGTTCGAGTCCCTCCCTGCCCACACTTCGGCAATCTCAGCGCAAGCCAGAGATAATATATACTTACCGCATGTGGCACATATACATGCTTCTTTGCGCTCAGAAAACTTTCTATGTTGGTATAAGCGACAATCCGGCTACTGGTAATTCCGACCCTGGTCGTCGTTATTGGGTTTTTCGTTCTGACGAGTTCTGTGATTATCGGCAAGACCGATACGTGGACTTTGAGCGCCTTTTTGATCCTTTTCGGACTCATTATACTTATCGCCTTCCCATTTACCTTTGTAGCGCAGAGTATTTTCGATATTGAGAAAAGGGTTTGGATAGATTCTTTTTTTGACAAAAGGGAGCTCGCTCCGGCACAGAGCTGGAGAATCGCGAAGCGGACATTTAGTCAAGCATTCAGGCTGAAGTTGGCAATCTTTTTGCGGTACATCATGCCGGCGATTGTTGGAATACTGGCATGTGTATTCTTTGCGTTTTTCGTTTTTGCAGAAACGCGAAATACTGCTGTGGCCGGAGTATTGTTATTCCTTGGATGCGTGGGTATTCCAATCGCTCTGTGGTTCTACAATCGTATCAGGTTTCGCTTTCTTTGGTTTGTTTTTCTTGACCGGTACGACGCTCAGCATTTCTCAGTGGGCGATATCCTTAAGGAGATGAATGCCCTAAACGAAATCGCGAAAGGCGAGGCGGTTAAAAAATTATTAAGCGTTGAATTCGGCATTGATGCAGGTGTCGCCTCCGTTGAGGCGCTCACCTCATTTACGTTTACCGGATTACATACCGCTTACCAGAATAAGGCCATTAGCGGCGCTACTGCGATAGTAGGAGCATATGTTGGCGCTGTCGCCTCACAGGTGGCTGATTTCGGTAAAATTGTCGCGATCTATCTACTCTATCGAAGTGCGAGAGTCGCTCAGGGTGGTAGTTCCCAGGTCGTGAACGAGTCGCTGTATGATCTCAAGTAAGCGTTCCCACGTCCCTTCGGCGGGCTCAGGGTAAACATCCACTTCGGGTATACTCAGTGCAAGGACCCCTAGCGCCCACACATGCTATAATTAAGAGAAATGAAAAAATTCATTATCCTTGCGGTAGTAGGAATTTTAGCACTTGCCGTTGGAGTGGGAGCTCGATACTATTTCGAGCAAAAATCAATAGTTGTATCATCTCCTTCGGTGCAAACCAAAGCGGAAAATGTGAATCCTGTGCTCGTGAATGAAGAAAAAATTCCAGAGGAAACTACCACGGTGACTCAAGTTCCACCTACTATCGTGGTAGTGGTAGTATCGGGAGATAGTGCGCTTGCATCAGCTCGTGATAATCAACGCAAAGCTAACGTATCTTCGCTTGCAAATGCGGCGTTTCAGTTCGATCTTGATTATAACGGAGTTTGGAATTGCGCCGGAAAACCAATGCCGAAAATTGCTACGTCCGTCAAAAGCTCGTCGGGAGGATTTAATGCGGCACCATGCCTTGTCCCTGATTATTTATTCCAGATGGTTATTGACCCCATTGCTGGACACTGGACGAGCGCAACAGACTATGACAGCGGATATGCTATATACCAGGATGCGCAAGGTAAATTTGTTGTAACTGCGCCATCTGCGGAGGGGGGAGAAATATCTGGGCGTAGCTATTAGGCGAAATTCGTTTTGAGTAGAATAGCTCCCACGTCATCCCTTCGGTTATACTCCCTTCGACGGGGCTCAGGGTAAGCAGGATAAACCCATCCTTCGGGAGTACTCCTTTTGGGTTACTTAGGGCAAAAACTCCTTGCCGTGATATAGATATGGGCCTCGTCGCGTGACGAGGCCCGGGTGCGGGGTCAGCAGGGGCGGGCGTGTCCGTTGAGGGCGCGGAAGGCGTTCTCAACGGCTTCGACAACTCTGGCGAGCTCGTCCTGTGACTCGATGAGCCCGCTGAGCGTTGGGGAGGCGAGCGTTTCACTAAGTGCTACTGCGCGCACCCAGACTTGGGCGTCGCGCTGGCTGACGTCGAGTCGATGCGCTCGCAGTGCTTGAAGCACTGCGGCCGGATCGGGACGCTCCCGACCGGCGCTGGGCAGATCGGTGTGGTCCACGGTCACGGCGGTTCTCCTTATAAAAAATACGCCCCAGAGTAGGGACGCACGGTCAATATGGTACGTCCACCCTGACCCTTTCAGTATCGCAGGGCGGGTTTGATTGTCAATACGATGATTGTATATTAGATTAGAAGGGCTTTAGTGCCGGTATAGCTCAATGGCAGAGCAATGCTTTTGTAAAGCAAAGACGGGTGTCCGATTCACCCTACCGGCTCATTCGTCAATTTGTATACCTCTCCATGGTATATGCATCTGGTATACTTAACCTATGAGTGCCTGTGTGGGTTGTGGAGTCGCATTCTCTGAGCGACATCAGGTTAAATTTTGTTCAAATAAATGTCAGGCTGATTGTCAATATCGGAAATGGGTAGACCGTTGGAGGGGCGGTAAAGTCAGTGGAAGCATTGGAATAACTACGAAGAATATCTCTGGTCATCTAAAAAGGTATCTGACGGAGAAATTCGGCAAGAAGTGTTCAATATGTTTGTGGGAGAAAAAACATCCCGTGACCGGCGTTGTCCCCTTGGAGATTGATCATATTGATGGAAACGCTGAAAATAATCACGAGGTTAATTTACAGCTACTTTGCCCTAATTGTCACGCGCTAACTCCTTTTTACAAAAACCTCAACAAAGGCAAGGGACGGAAATGGCGCATGAAAAAATATATCAAAAATAGCCGCTAGCGTTCCTTGTGGTCGCTCGCTTGAAAAATGCTTCCGAGGCTGAGACTTTGAGCCGATGGCGAGAATTGAACTCGCGACCTACTCCTTACCATGGAGTTGCTCTACCGCTGAGCTACATCGGCATAGATGTACTGAATCATTCTAGGGACTTTTTAGAAAAAGTCTATAGTATTGCCTTTTCTCAGGGTTTTGAGTATACTATCCCTATTGTTTTTAACGCCCCACATAACCGCGTATGTCAGATTCTAAAAGGAACAAAAACCAAATAAAGCTTCGCTGCAGCGTCTGCAAGAGCAGCAACTATTACACGCGCAAGAACAAGAAGCTTGTTGAGCGCAAAATTACGCTTTCCAAGTTCTGCCCGAGCTGCCGCAAGCACACGTCTCACAAGGAGGCCAAGATTTAGAATCAACCCCCGCGAAAGCGGGGCTTTGATTTCTCGCTTTAGATTGGCTACTATATCCGTACTGGGCTAAGCCACGTGCGGCTGCCCGAACAATCGCGAGACTTTTCTAGGGCGCTTCGTCTAGTGGTAAGACGTCAGTCTCCAAAACTGACTACGTGGGTTCGATTCCTACAGCGCCCGCTATTTTATATATTTCTTCCATCTCAAGATGGTCTATTGAGCATTTCAATCATTGCCCGACTTTGTAGCGCGTAATAAATTAGAAGGCAGGAGGTGCGTCATGATCCAGGGTTCAGTCGAGATCCGCAAGCACGATACTGTCCAGATCGCTCCGCCGTCGGAGTACAAAGGTACGATTCGTGCCGGACAAGCGCGAGTCGTCTCTCTTGGGGCGATTGCTGGCCAGCCGAGCTACGGTATCAGGTACGGTAGGGAACCGGGCGATGCCCCGCACCGGTGGGTGACAGGAAACTGCATCGTCGACTCTTCACGACGAGGCCCTTGATCTGCGAGGAGTCTTCAAACGGGGTGTCGCGCTTTCGCGCGACACCCCGTTCACTATTTTACCTGTGCCCTCGGACCGAATCGAACGGTCATCAGCGCCTTAGGAGAGCACGGCTCTATCCATTGAGCTACGAGGGCATACATTTTACTATCCACTCCGACGTTTACGGTACGAGCGTCGGAGCGAGGGCGAATTGCTTATAAATTACAACACATATATCTGACTTCGGTCAAATATTGCAATTGGATGGGTTTATGGTATTGTAGTGGTAAATAAGTGGTCGATTTAAGTTCGGCTTTGAGCCGGACGAACTCATCCTTTTCATTATTAAATCTAATTTTACTGATTTATAATATGGCAGACGTTACTGGATACTGCGTAAAGTGTAAGGCGAAGGACCGCAAGATGACCAATGCTACCGAGGTTTCAATGCAGGGCAAGGGCGGTAAGGAGCGCAAGGCGATGACCGGCACCTGTGAAGTGTGTGGCACCAAGATGTTCCGCATCATGGGCAACGCGCCGAAGGCTGAGTAAGTCATTTAATCAAAAACCGCCGACTCTTTGCGAGGGGCGGTTTTTGATTTTTTGTTCGAAGAATTGTATTATTTCGAAGCAATACGGAGGCGTGGCAGAGTGGTCGAATGTACCTGTTTCGAAAACAGGCAGGCCCGAAAGGGCCTCGAAGGTTCGAATCCTTCCGCCTCCGCACCTGAAACAAAAATATCCCGCAAGGGGTATTTTTTGTATCAGGTGCGGTATGTTCTGGACAAAGTTCGAATGTATTTCGAGCAAAATCCAAACGATTAAAAATACTAATACGGACTCGGCAGGGTGAAACAATTTGTCTGGGGTTTCGGATTCGCCCTGCCTCGGCTGTTTTCCCGCCCGCAGGAGGGGTCTGGGGAGGAATGCGGTCGGGTTTCGGACTGGGGGTTTTCGGAAATTCGGCGGCTACAAAAAAATGCTTCATATTGATTTGTTTGAAATTTTGGTGTAACATCATAGTAGTAATAGAGTAATGGATACTCCACTATAATGTTAGTATTTTATTGAATATATGTCAAACAACCAAAATTTAGCAAACAACATAAAGAAATTGCGAGAAGCCAAAGGACTTTCGCAAGAGAAGTTGGCAAGATTGGCCGATGTCGCCAACAACACACTTATTAAAATGGAATCGGGTGAAAATCAAAACCCGACATTAGACACGCTCAAAAAGGTTGCGAAAGCCTTAGTCGTGAGCGTTGATGATTTAATCAAATAACTATGGAAAATAACAACGAACAAAAAGAGCAAAAGCCAAAACGAGTGGAAGAGCTAAAAAACTTTCCATTCAAAACTTTTAGTGAACTGAAAAAAGCTTCAACCGAAGGTGTTGCGAATGTTGGTATTGATAGAGGTGTGGCTTTGCAATGGGCGCAAAATGGAATCTACTCTTCTAAATGGTTAAGAACGCAAGCATTATTTTTAGCTCTTCTTCCTTTTATTGCCGCGATAGGATTTGTTATTTATGCAATCGCGACAAAAAGTTGGCTCTTGCTTCTTGCTTTGCCCGTTTTACTAATTTGTTTTTTCATCTTTCATCCTAGCTCCGCAATGATATTTGGATTTATAAGAAGTGGGTTAATTGGACTGGTACTCATCGGTCTTGCTTGGAGTTTAATAAGCGGAATCGCTTGGCTAACCGCTCTTACCTTAACGCTTGCAATTATTTGGTACGCTCAACGCACAATTTACCGAAAAGCAGTTAATGGACTAACCCTAGCCGTATTGGAACACGAAGATTTGCTTTGCTTGCTGTGGGGCGGACGAGCGTTGAATATAAGATTTTACAATGGCAATAGTTATTGGTCGGATTGGAAAACGGAAGACGGACAAAATGTTCATTATGACGATGAAAAATAATTTATGTTAATACTCGGAATAATTTTAACTGTTCTCGGCTTCATCGTTTTCCAATGGAGTGCGAACGCGCAAAGCAAATCTTTTCTTGAAAGACCGATGATTTTTAACAGTGTCGTTGCCGTACTTGTTATAAATCTTCTTTGGTTAGCACTTTTTGCTGGTGGTTTTTATAGCTTATGGAAAGTTAACCCAACGATAGTTCTGGTAATTTTTGGCATTTATGCTGTTCTGTGGATATTTGGTTATTTTATGGGAAGCGAAAAAGCTAAGGCAAAAAAAATATTTGGTATATATAAGCAACTAAAGCTTTTTCGCCCCAAGACACCCGATCAAGAACTTCTTAGAGAAACTGCTCGAATTTATTATTCAAATTTACGATGGGACGAGCATAAAATCAAAATGACAGTGGATGCAATTTTTGAAAAGAGTACCGCAAGTAAAGAAGATGAAGACATAAAAGATGTTGTGAGTTCCATTTTGATTTTTGAAAGTCCTCACGATGATTTCGGGCGAAGTTTTGATTTTGAAGGGTATATGAAGCGCCATACAAAAAAACAAAAGGCGATTGATGACGCTTATAATGCTGTGTTCGGCAAAATCCAAAAAGTTGCCGAACGGCCAACGCTCTCAAAAAATACAGCGGAGTGGGTAAAATCAATCGGACTTAATCCTGACGGAATGAGTAATGAGCAGCTGGCCGTTTTTGCCGAAATTGATGATCAGAAGAAAAGTAATTGGGCAGTAAGATTTTTTTATGGTGCTTCCTTTATTTTTCTAATTTTCGGAGTCATCAATCTAATCAGTTTAGAATTTGGTGCAGTAATATCGAACGCAATTATTTCTTTTGTCCTTTGGTTTATCGGGAATAAAATCCAAATGAAAAGGATTAGTAAAAAGTTTTACGAAGCGAGCATAATGAAGTATGCCCAAGAACAAGCAGAAAAGTAATAAACAAAATCTATGAGCTTCTGGAATTGGCTAAACAAAAATTACGAACACACAGGAGAACGTTTTGGATATGCAAAACGGATAACTGTTGGAATTATTATTTTTCTGCTTGTCCCGATGTCAATTTATTTTCTTATCACTTGGGATCCGACCATTGGTCTAGATGAGGATGGAGAGCCGATGAAACTCGGCGTTTATGTGGTTATCGGACTTTACTGGCTCGGAGCATATTTTGCTTATAAAAGCCACGAAAGAAAAGAGAAGCTAAATCGTCTGCTGGACAAACTGTTAGACGAGGATGAAGCCGAACATTTACTTGAAGTTGCAAAAAGGCGGCGACAAATTATTAAAGAAGAAAATTATATTTCCTTGGAGGAGGGCGACAAAAGAGGAAGGTGGTTTGGATTATAAAATATGGAATTGAACAAAAAGAAAAACATCGCATTACTTATCGCCGTCGTCTTTTTGCTTCTCGCATTGTTTGACGGCTGGCCTTACGGATTTTTTACACTTTTACGATTCGTAGTTTTTGCCACTACTGCTTATGTCGCATGGATGGCTTACGAGCAGCAAAAGGAAAAATGGGTTTGGATTTTTGGTTTCCTCGCCGTTCTTTTCAATCCATTTTTTCCAATTTACCTAAATCGAAGTCTGTGGAGTATTATTGATTTGGCAACAGGATTATTCTTGATTGCTTCCGTATTTGTTCTTAAATTTACTCGTAAGCCATAAGTAAAAGAATTAGCGGCGAATTTTTGAATTCTGAAACCCCCAGTCCGAAACCCGCCCGCATTCCTCCCCAGACCCCTCCTGCGGGCGGGAAAACAGCCGAGGCAGAGCGAATCCTTTCCCCCAGACAGATTGTTTCGCTCTGCCGAGTCCGCATTAGTAGTTTTAATCATTTGGATTTTGCTCAAAATACATTCGAACTTTGTATAATAAACACCGCACCTGAAACAAATTAGGATGAGCGGAATCCTCCCGACTTGTGCGCGAGATATTAAGCGCATACAAGTCGCAATGCCGCAGGAGCGGCCTCCCGCTTCCGCAGCTTGAAGATAAGACAACCCTCCTCGCGCATATCTATGCACAGCGAGGGGGTTTGTGTACCGGGGAGCGTTGCCGTAAAATGAATGCAAGAGTCGGCGAACTCTCGTTTATATTATTCAATAATTTCAATGATGCGACACATTATCCGTCTCGTGCTTCCGGTCGCCGCGCTCGCTTTGGTCGCGGGAATGTTGCCTGTCATCCCGGCGGACGTTGGTCGCACTAGCCAGCTTGCCCAGGTTCAAAGTTCTTTTGGTGGCGGCTCGGGAGTTACGGGCAATGATACCAGTGGGGGACGGAGTGTGTTTGAACAAAGACAGGATGCGTTCGGCAGCTCTGGTGCGGGCGCGGCTGATTATGGCAGCGGGGCATCAACCCTCGGCGGCACTACGAGCGCGAACCCGACCTATTTTCAAATAATTCCAATTGCTTCTCCTGCCGCCTCCGGCAGTTTGAGCCCGACTAATCCTGGAGCTACGGCTTCGCCCACAATCGGTTTCGGTAGTGGAACGGGATCGCTTCCGGGGGCGGAAGTTGTCGCCACGCCTTCGCTGGGTGCTACCGGTGTTGGCCTCGCGAACCAACTATGGGAACAGGCGCAGGGAAGCGCTGCCGCTTCTCCTGTGACTGATTCGAGCTCGCAAGTGATTAACTTTGCTCAAACCCAGCAGGGTGCGCGGTTGGTAAATAGTATCGGTGGCGACTCGACTGCTCCCCTCGGCACAGTCGCCGAGGCGTGTATCAACCAAAAGCTGAAGGCGATGGATGTTGAAATCGCGCAGCACACGGGAGATTCATCCTATGATGAAGCGAGTCGCAGAAAACGATGTTCTGATGCGATCGTGAGGGAGTGCCAGCCGGCGGTTTCCCGGGCGGATGCTGATAGCAGCTGCGGAGTTCCGTCTAACGGTGGGGCGGCGACGGCTGGGGCAAGCGCCCAGCCCGTCCTCCGTTCGACCTCCGTGTATATTGATCCTGCCCGCACCAATGTGGTCGGGCTCATTCCGCTTTCTGAAAATAACGTAGGCCTTACCGGGGGAGGCGTTGCTCCATCCGCTCCGGTCGCCTCATCTTTCTTTATCCCTTCCACGGCAACCGTTTCGACGAGGAAGTGCGCGGGCTGTATCGAGGTAC
>Ga0163150_10009746_pt1 | contig 10544 bp, 8 predicted proteins | sample OliLakLV19P2IB_FD_148628 | JGI IMG/M metagenome (GOLD analysis project Ga0163150, IMG submission 148628) | Freshwater microbial mat bacterial communities from Lake Vanda, McMurdo Dry Valleys, Antarctica - Oligotrophic Lake LV.19.P2.IB | ecosystem: Environmental > Aquatic > Freshwater > Lake >...
CCCCCCCCCTTTCCGCGCCCGCAAAATCGATGGATGCCATCATGGCGCTCTGCAAGCGCCGCGGCTTCATCTTTCAGGCCAGCGATATCTACGGCGGCATCAACGGCTTCTGGGATTACGGCCCGCTCGGTGCCCAGCTCAAGAAAAACCTCCGGGACGCATGGTGGCAGGACATCATCATGGTCCCATGCGGCGGTGCCAAAGGCCCGGACGGCGAGCCTGTCAGCATCGTGCCGCTGGAGACCTGCATCATCCAGCACCCCAAAGTGTGGGAAGCCAGCGGGCACGTCGCCGGGTTCAACGACTGGACGACCGATTGCCGCAAGTGCAACGGCCGCACCCGCGCCGACCACCTCATGGTGCTCCGCGTGAATCATCCCGGCACCGGCAAACTGCTCTGTTTTTCCGGCCTCGGAACTCTCGAGGAAGTCCGCGCGACCAACCAGAAAAAACTCAAGAGCCTCGGCGAGTCCTTCGTCGATTTCAAGAGCTACATGGACCTTGCCCCAGAGGATCGCACCACCGTTCCCTGCCCCGACTGCGGCGAAGTCGGCACGCTCACTGAGCCTCGTCAGTTCGGTCTCATGTTCGAGTCCGCCACCGGCGCGGTGCGCGGCGAGCAGGTCAAGGTCTACCTGCGCCCCGAAACCGCCCAGGGCATCTTCGTTCAGTTCAAGAACGTCGTCGATTCCACCCGCGTCAAGATCCCCTTCGGCATCGCCAACGCGGGCAAGTCGTTCCGCAACGAGGTCACGCCCCGCAACTTCACCTTCCGCTCCCGCGAGTTCGAGCAGATGGAGCTCGAGTTTTTTTGCCACGCCGACCAGGCGCGCCAGTGGTACGCCTTCTGGAAGAAGCACCGCATGGAATGGTGGCAGCAGATCGGCCTCGCCAGCGACAATCTGCGCCTCCGCGACCACGACAAGGAAGAGCTTGCCCACTACGCCAAGGAGGGCGCGGGCGTCTGCGACATCGAGTACCGCTTCCCCTTCACCGCCCCCGACTTCGGTGAGCTCGAAGGCGTCGCACACCGCGGCAACTTCGATCTCACGCAGCATCAGAAGCACTCGGGTGTCAAAATGGAATACCGCGACACCGAGCGCGGCGAACTGCTCCCCAACGGCCAGCGACGCGGCGAGAGCTATCTGCCCGACTGCATCGAACCCGCCGCGGGCCTCGATCGCGGTGTGCTCGCCATCATCTGCGAGGCCTATACCAAGGACGACTCCCGCCCCAGCCCCGAGTTCATGAAGTTTCATCCCCGGCTCGCGCCGACCAAGGCCGCGGTCTTCCCGCTGGTCAACAAGGATGGCATGCCTGAAGTCGCCGAAAAACTGCACACCGAACTCGCAAAGAAGTTCGGGCGCTACGGCGCAATCGAGACCGATGCCAAGCAGACCATCGGCAAGCGCTACGCCCGCATGGACGAGGCCGGATGCCCGTTCTGCTTCACCATCGACGGCGACACGATTTCCGGCCAGACCGTCACCTGCCGCGACCGCGACACCGGCCAGCAGCAGCGCATCGCGATCGACCAGGTGAGCGCGATGTTGAGCGATAAGCTGGGACTTTGACCCCCGAGTTTCCTCCCGCGCGATCCCACGCGGCCTTACCGCACCACCTCATTCATCGTTACACCGTACTCGCCCCCCCAAGCCATCGCCCGCGTAATGTCGCGCAGCACCCGCTTCGCAGAATGCTCGTGGACCGCGACCGCATTGACCGTGACCTCCGTCGTCGGACTGGCCGTGCCCGAGGCGGTCAGCATCCCGTCCCCTCTCGGCCCGCGAAATGTCCACACCCGACTCTGCGCGATCATCTGGAACGAAACCCCGTGCGGGCAATCCGCCCCCTCCGCGGCCGCCCCGCGCGTGCTCGTCCACGACGGCCACACCCACGGCACCCACCTCGGCCCCAGCGGCCGCACGCAGGTTGTGGTCTGGGCAAGCCCGCACATCGGACACGTCATCGTTATGCTCGACTCGGCGTACCCGCGCGGCAGCAGCACCGCCGCGCCCCCCGCTACCAAAATCCCCACTACACCGCGCCGCTTCCACCTCCGCAGTCTCCACTGCCGCACCGATGGCGCGAACGTCTCCGCATCGCCCGAGTCAAAGCCCCGCCCGCACTCCGGGCAGACCGCTGCGGTCACGCCGCCCAGCAGATACCCGCATTGCCTGCAGCACGCCCCAGCAGGCAGTTCCACCTTCTCCACCGCGGCCGCTCCAATAACCAGTGCTTCGGGCATCGACCCAGTCTATCAATCGTTGAGCATTCGCAACGCGCCCCCGTGCCGCTCGCCGCCGTGTATGCGTCCGCCCACGACTGCCCAATCGTACGATTCGTACGAAACACGCGCTCTTCGCCCAGTTCTCCCCTCGGCTGTCCGTCCACATTCCTGTCTCCCCCGACTCACCCGCCCCGCCCGAAGGCTACCTTATTGCTTCATGCCCGCGAGCCGCTACAGCGAACTCGAATGCTTCGTGCTCGGCGTCATCTGGCAGCTCGGGCCTTGTTCCCCCTACGACATCCGGATCCATCTCGCCGCCTCGCCCAGCACCCAGTGGAGCGGCAGCGCGGGCGCGATCTACCCGCTGGTGCGCAAGCTCGAGAAACGCCGCCTCGTGCGCGCCAAGGACCAGGCCACCGGCAAGCGCCCTCGCCGCACCTTCATGGTTACCCCGGCCGGCCGGCGCGTGCTGCAATCGTGGATCGGCCCGCCGTTGGCCCGCGAGGCTGTCACCGTCGCCTACGACCCGCTCCGCACCCGCGCCCGCTTCTTGGGCGCGGTCCCCCAATCCCAACGCGAAGCCTGGGTCCGCGCCGCCGAGGCCGCGCTCGATGAGGTCCACCGGCGCGTGCAAGCCTGGCAGACAGACTACGGCGAGGACGATCCGTTTCTCGCCCTCATTTCGCGCAACGGCGAACTCGATGTCCAGTCGCGCCGCCTATGGCTCCGCCGCATGGCCGAGGCCGTCGGCATCGATCTCTCAGTTGGCGTGGAGGGCAACGCGGGCACTGGAAAGTCCGCGGCCCGTCGATCGCGAGGGCTCGCGGGCCGCGGCGGCTGACTCTTCGCAACCCCGGCGAGCTCCGGGCATATGCTTGTTGCAACAAGTGTTTCCGCCGCGGGGCGGCACCATCCAGGCGCAAACTCAGACACAAACTCAGGAGTTCACCATGAAAACTCGTTCGTTCGGCATCGCGGCACTCTTGGCCGCGGGCATAACAGGGACCGCTCTGCTCGCCGGCGCGGGTGCTCCCAGTGCCCCAGCCTCCGCCGCCAGCGCGAGCGCCGAGGCCGCCACATTCAAGATCGACAACGTCCACTCCGGCGTGGTCTTCAAGGTCAAGCACCTGGGCGTCTCCCATTCCATCGGGCGCTTCAACAAGATCTCCGGCGACTTCACCTGGGATGGCACCAAGCCCGACTCCGCCACCATCAACGTCACCATCGACGCCGGCAGCATCGACACCAACAACTCCGGCCGCGATGGCCACCTCAATGGTCCCGACTTCTTCAATACCAAGGAGTTCCCCGAGATCAAGTTCGTCTCGAAGAGCCTGACCAAGTCGGGCGACAACTGGGAACTCGCCGGCGACCTCACCCTGCTCGGCAAGACCAACTCCGTCAAAGCCAAGTTTGAGTTCCTCGGTGAGAAGGATGGAGGCGCGCGGGCCGGTTACGTCGCCGGCTGGGATGCCACCTTCACCATCAAGCGCTCCGATTTCGGCATGAACTACGGCGTCGACAACGGTGCCCTCGGCAACGATGTCCAGATCGGCGTCGCCGTCGAAGGCCGCAAGCAGTAGTTTGGGCGGCCCCCCAATGTCTTCGTCTTTCTTCTCGCGCTCGTGCAGCTCCAGTTGCTCCTACTCGTGCTTTCCGCGGCCGCGACGTCCTTCATCGTCGCGGCCGCGCTGCATTGGTGCTTTCGTGAACGCACAGTCGCGCGACGGGCCGGCCTGCTCGGGCTTGCCGCCGGCGCGATCGTCGGGACGCGTCAAGCCGCCGGAGGCTGGCCCGACTTCCCGCCGATCCAGGCCGTCGATGGCTGGATGCCCATCGTCCTCGCCGCCGCCACCGCGCTCGTGGCGACCGCGCGCCTCGGCCCCATTCGCTCGGCGATCATCGCCGCCCTCGCGGTCGGCATCTTCACCCTTGCCCTCCCGCTCGCCCCGCTGATCGCCCGCACCGAGGCCGCGACCTCCCGCTGGGCGTGGCGAATCGGCATCGTCCTCGCCATCGTGGCGATGGCCGCGGCCGTCTCCCATGCAACTGCGCGCGCCGCGCCCGCACCCCGCGCCCGCTTCCCCGATCGTCACTGGCGAGCCGTCGCCTTGGCCCTTGTCCTCCTCATCAGCACCCCCGCCATTCTTTTCGCCGGCTTCTCGGGCAAGCTCTCCATGTTGATGCTCGCGCTCGCGGGCGCTTTCGCCGGAGTCGTCTCCGCCGAGGGCCTCGCCGCTGCCCGCACCCGCTCTTCGGGCCACGAAGTCGCGGCCGCGCTCGCCCACGCCCTGCTCTGGCTCATGGCCTACTTCACGGCCCAGGACTTCCACCCGCTTGCCCTGATCGCCGCTCTCGTCGCCCCCGCCATGCTGATTATCGGAACCACGGGTCTCCTCGTTCGCCGAGGAGGGTGGCTCCGGCTGATCGTCGTTGCCCTGCTCGCCGCCGGCTTGCTCGTGAGCGTGGCCGCGGTCTACGGCCCGGCGTATCTCGACGCAACTCGAGGCCTGCACCTGTTCGGGGCATCGCCTCCTCCAAGTAGAGCCGAACCCTCACCAGCGGTCGGTGGGGTTGCAACCCGCGCGTACCTCAAAGGCTTTCACTAACCAACTGCCTGCTCCGACAGGTGTAAACTCCCTCCCCGCGGGCCCGAGGGATCGCCCCGCGCTTGGTGTGAAACGCGGCGTCGACTCGGCTCCCGCGACTCAACCTGAAAGCAGGGATGCGGTTTCACCAACCACGCCGCAGACGACGGCGGTGCAGGCGAGTTGTTTGGTGGGGGGGGCGGGGAGGGTTCGGTCGGTCGGTGGAACAACGTCCGGAGGGCGCGCCGTGTGGAAGTGGCTGCTGGGTGTATTCGCGGTGCTCGTCCTCGCCTGCGGCGTGGGCGGCTATTTCGCGTCTCAGGCCAAACCCGTCAAGGACATGCTCAAGGGCTTGCGCGGTCAGCAGGATGCGCCCAAGGTCAAAGTCGAAGCCGTCGGCCGCGGCGACCTCACCCGCACCGTGAGCGCCCCGGGTGCCATCGACCCCAAGACCAAGGTCAAGATCAGCGCCCGCGTCTCAGCCCGCGTCATCGCGTTGCCGTTCAAGGAAGGCCAGGATGTCAAGGAAGGCGACGTGGTCGTGCGGCTCGATGCCGAGGATCTGAAAGCCGCCCTCGATCAGTCCCGCGCCGGCCTGCGGGCCGATGAAGCCCGGCTCGAAGGCACACAGGCCGCCCTCACCCGCATCCGCGCCGATGTCGAGCGCATGCGAACCCTCTTCGGCAGCAAGGACAAGAGCCAGGCCGACCTCGATGCCTCCGAAGCCGAAATCCTTCAGGCCGAGGCCAATCTGCGAGCCGCGCAGCAGGGCATCGAGAGCGCCCGTGCCACGGTGCGACGCTCCGAGCGAGATCTGGAGTATTCCACCATCACCGCGCCCATCTCCGGCACCATCGTCAAGCTCAACACCGAGGTCGGTGAAAACGTGCTCGGCACCGCCAACAACGCCGGCACCGAGATCATGCACATCGCCGACCTCACCAACATGCTCATGCGAGCCGAGATCGACGAGAACAACATCGAGCCCATCAAGCCCGGTCAGAAGGCGACGGTCTACATCAACGCCTTTCCCGACAGCAAGTTCACCGGCATCGTCGAGCGGCTGAAAGAGCAGAACCAGATCTCCCGCGAGGGCAAGCAATATTTCGAGGCCGAGATCGCCCTCGACCTCAAGCCGCTCAAAGAGGGCGAGCGCCTCAAGACCGGCCTCAAAGCCAACTGCGATATCCAGGTAGAAACAAAGTTCGACGTGATGAAGATCCCCAGCCAGGCCGTCCTCGACCGCCGCATCGACGAGCTCCCCGACGCGGCCAAAAAAAGCCCCATCCTCGAAGGCAAGAGCAAGGCCTTCGCACAGGTCGTCTTCAAGCTTGAGAACGGCAAGGCCGTCACCTGCCCCGTCGAAACCGGCTCCAGCGATGTCACCTCCACCGTCATCCTCGGCGGCATCGAAGCCGGTGCCAGAATCATCACCGGCCCGTTCAAGGTGCTCAGCACGTTGAAAGAAGGCCAGGAGGTGAGCGAGGAAGGCACCGGCGTGGAGGTGAAACCAGCCGTCACCGAAAAAGCCGAGGGGAATGAAGCCAAAGCAGCAAGTCAGCAAGACAGCAAATCAGCAAATAAGAACTGAAACGCTGAACACCCAGGAAAGCCGCCCTGACTACCTACCCCTCATTTGCATTCGCCTTCACTTGCTACTTTGCTGTTTGTCCCACATGACCATCTCCATCCGGCAACTCGAAAAGATCTACAAAGTCGGCGTCGAGCGCGTCCACGCGCTCCGCGGTGTCGATCTCGAGGTCGCCAAGAACGAGTTCGTCGCCATCATGGGCGCCAGCGGCTCGGGCAAGAGCACCCTTATGAACGTCCTCGGTTGTCTCGATAAGCCCACCAGGGGTCAGTACTACCTCAACGGCCGACTCACCCCTAGGATGAATGCGGCTCAGCTCGCCCGCGTGCGCAACGAGGAGATCGGCTTCATCTTTCAGAGCTTCGAGCTGCTGCCCCGCCAGACCGCGCTCGGCAACGTCATGATGCCGCTGCACTACTCCCGCAAGTACATCTTCAGCGCCCGCAAGATGGCCCGCAAGGCGCTCGGGCGCGTCGGTCTTTCCGATCGCATGCACCACCGTCCCAGCCAGCTCTCCGGCGGTCAGCGGCAGCGCGTCGCCATCGCCCGCGCCCTCGTCAACCAGCCCAGCATCCTGCTCGCCGATGAGCCTACCGGCAACCTCGACAGCCGAACCACCGATGAGATCGTCGGCCTGTTCAAGCAGCTCCACGACGAGGGTCAGACCATCGTCATCGTCACCCACGAAGAGGATGTCGCCCGCCACGCCCAGCGCATCGTCCGCCTCCGCGATGGCAGAATCATCTCCGACTGCAAGACCGACGATGATCCCGTCCACCGCGAATACCTCACCAGCATGGCCAAGATGCACCACCAGGCCGCGACCCACGCAGGCGTCGTGGTCGTCGAAAAAAGCGCGCCGGAGTTGCATGCCGCTCTCGAGCTGGGTGCCGGGCGGGGGGGGGGCAAGACCAAGTGATCGTCATCCGCCTGCTCTTCCAGACCGTCTTCCTCGCCCTGGGCCAGATCTGGGCCAACAAGTTCCGCGCTGTGCTCACCACGCTCGGCGTCATCATCGGCGTCGCCAGCATCATCGCCATCACCGGCGGCGTGCGCGGCTTCGAAAACTTCATCCTCAAGCAGTTCGAGTCGTTCGGTGCCAAGCGAGTCTTCATCGACGGCGACCTGCCCCGCTCCTGGCGCGGCAAGAAGTCGTGGATGGATATCCAGCTCAAGGAGCGCGAGATCCTCGCCATCGCCGCCAACTGCCCCTCGCTCGAGGCCGTCGCCCCCATGTGGTACTGCAACTACGCCGTCGACCACGGCGATGTCCACCTCGATGCCGTCAGCATCGCCGGCATCTGGCCGAGCTGGCACGATGTCGAAAACCGTCGGGTCGTTCAAGGCCGCCAGTTCAACTCGCTCGACGAGCTGGAGCGCCGCCAGGTCTGCCTCATCAACGACAACGGCGTCAGGCAGCTCGAGCTCCCCAAAGATCCCATCGGCTCGGTCGTCCTCGTCGGCGGCCGCCGCTTCGTCGTCATCGGTGTCGTCGAGACCCTCCAGAGCGCCGCCATGTTCGGCGGCGGTGACGTGCAGACCGAGGTCTTCGTCCCTTTCGCCACCGCGAAGGACATCCTCAATCCCCGCGGATGGATCAACATGTGCTGGGGCCAGCTCCGCAGCCCCGACAAAATGGAGGATGCCCGCGCCGAGATCACCTTCGTCCTCCGGCAATCCCGCAACCTGCGCAACGACGAGGAAAACACCTTCCAGGTCGAGTTCCTGCAGAAGTTCATCGACCAGTTCCGCTCCGTCGCCTCCGGCATCACCGTCTTCATGGGCGCCCTGGTCTCGATCGCCCTGCTCGTCGGCGGCATCGGCATCATGAACATCATGCTCGTCTCCGTCTCCGAGCGCACCCGCGAGATCGGCCTGCGCAAGGCGATGGGCGCGCGCCCCGGTGTCATCCTCATGCAGTTCCTGGTCGAGTCGGTCGTCCTCTGCCTCGTCGGCGCGCTCGTGGGGCTGGCCCTCGGTCTCGGCGGTGTCCTCATCCTTCGCCTCGCGGCCGCCGAGTACATGAGCCGCGCCGCGGCCCCCACCTGGGCCATCGCCGTCGCCATCGGCTTCAGCATGTTTATCGGCGTCGTCTTTGGTATGTTCCCCGCCATCAAGGCCGCACGCCTCGACCCCATCGACGCGCTTCGGCACGAGTGAAAGCAAGAACGAAAAGCGAAGAGCGAATGACGAAAATGAAGAACTCCCCGCCGAACCCTTCCAGATTTCACCTACATCCCCTCCGTATTGTCGCCTTTCGCTCTTCGCTCTTCGCTTTGATTCTCCTGCCCTCCTGCTCCAACCCCTTCGCCCCCCTCGACGCCGACTACGACCGCCACCTCGCCGCGTCGCCCGAGCGGCTCCGCGGCATCGATCGCTTCGACGCGAGCCCATTCGCTCGGCCGGCACCCGATCCCGCCGCCAAGCCCGACCTCTCCGCCAAGCCGCCCAGCCGCCTCGCGGGGCTCGCCACGGTTGCCATCACGATCGAGCAGGCCCGCGCCGCCGCCCTCGCCAACAACCTCGATATCGAGGTCGCACTCGTCAATCCCACCATCGCCGCCGAGCGGCTCAAGGCCGAGGAAGCAAAGTTCGAGGCGGTCTTCACGCCCAATGCCGCCTATTCCATCAGCGACACACCCACCCTCGACACCACGTCCTCCAATCAGGGCAAGGGTTGGCGCGCGGGCGCGGGCGTCAGCGTGCCGCTCCGCACCGGCGGTCGCGCAAGCATCGACTTCACAGAGGGTTACAGCGAATCCGACAACAGGTTCCTGACTCTGGGTTCCTCGTACTCCAACGAGGTCGCCTTCAGTCTCAGCCAGCAGTTGCTCCGCGGTGCCGGGCGTCGCGCCAACACCTATTCGATCCGCATCGCCGAGTTCGATCGCCAGATCGGCGAGGCCGCCACCAAGCTCGAAGTCATCCGCAGGCTCGCCGATGTCGATCGCGTCTATTGGGTGCTCGATGCGCTTCAGAGCGAGCTGAACGTCCGTCTCAAGGAGCTCGAAGCCGCTCAGGAAGATCTCGGCCGCGCCCAGCGTCTCGTACGCGCAGGCTCGGTCGCCGAGATCGAGGTCGTGCGCGCCGAGTCGGCCGCCGCCGCCAAGCTGACCGCCATCATCGCCGCCGAGAACAGCGTCCTTCAACAACAGCGCGAGCTCAAGCGGCTCATGAACAGCCCCGATTTGCCCTTGGAATCCGGCACGCTGGTCGAGTGCAGGACCGCGCCCGATCCTGTGCCCTACGCATTCGAGCGCGAGGTTCTGGCTCAGGCCGCAATCGCCAACCGCATGGAGATGCTCCAGCTCGAGCTCCAGCTCGCCTCCGACTTCTCCGCGATCGAGTTCGCCAAGAATCAGGCGTTGCCCTCCTTCGTCCTCGACTTCCGCTACGGCATCGGGGGCCTCGGGCCGACCCTCAGCGAATCGGCCCGCGTCCTCCGACGCAACAACTTCGAGAGCTGGACCCTCGGCGTGCGGGGCGAGATCCCCATTGGCAACGAGGCCGCCAGGGCCCGCGTCCGCGAAGCGGTGCTGCTGCGGCTGCAGCGCCTTTCCACCCGCGAGGCCCGCATCGATGCAATCGCCCAGGAAGTCCTCAGCGCTATCGACAATGTCGAATCGAGCTGGCAGCAGATCCTCGCCAACATCCAGTCGGCGGCTCTCTCTGATCGTCTTTACAAGGCCGAGCGAAACAAGCTCGGGGTTGGCGGCGGCACCAACATCGACGTCGTCAACGCCCTGCGAGACCTCGCCAACGCCGAGGTCATCCTCGTGCGTGCCAAGGCCAACTACCAGATCGCGCTGGTCGATCTCGCCTTCGCCACCGGCACGCTTCTGGGCGCCAACAAGATCGACTGGTCCCCGCTCGATGGGGCCGATGCCCCCGGGGCCGACCCGACACCCTCGGCCTTCCCGCTCTACGCCGACCCGCGCAAAGCCGCCACCGTCCCCGCCGAAGGACGGCCCAAAGAAGAAGGCATGGGACGCTGACCGCCCTATTCCCACCCATCCCACTCACGCCCGAAACATCCCCAGAATCTCCCGCCACTCTCCATACCTGTACTCGATCCCGAACCGGTCGTGCATCGCGCGAAGCTCCGCCAGCAGCCGCTCGCTCAGTGCCCGCTGCC
>Ga0163150_10009749_pt1 | contig 10543 bp, 4 predicted proteins | sample OliLakLV19P2IB_FD_148628 | JGI IMG/M metagenome (GOLD analysis project Ga0163150, IMG submission 148628) | Freshwater microbial mat bacterial communities from Lake Vanda, McMurdo Dry Valleys, Antarctica - Oligotrophic Lake LV.19.P2.IB | ecosystem: Environmental > Aquatic > Freshwater > Lake >...
ATCTAATAATATCACAAAGGAGGCTAGAGAGGTATTTACCTGTGAATAGCAAAATAGCTAGCTGTAGCCTGTTCCAGATTCATCTTGATTATCAGCATTTTTTAGCTTCATCCAGACATAGATACTAGCGAGAAGCACATAGATACCTACTAATTGAAAGATGCTAAATGTATTAATATATGTGCTCGCCCATGGTTTGTTAAAAATAGCCACAACCGTGGTGAAATAATGGAGGAGAATGTCAGGAACTATCAAGATAATTGAGGCTAATTTAAGACTTATTAGAGATGCAATTAATCCCAACGCGCCTAAAATCATAATGAGCGGTATTGTCCAAAGTAAAAGAATATTTACGAGTAGACCAGCGACACTGAATTGATTAAAGTAAAAAGCAATAATAGGTGCAGTTAACATTTGTGCTGCAATAGTTACACAAAAATCCTGTTTTAGAACTTCAGGCAAAAATTGTGCACTTTTTATGAGTTCAGGAGCAACAATAACGACTCCAATCGTCGCTAAAAATGAAAGTTGAAAAGAAATTGATCCCAACCATAATGGATTAATTATGAGCATAACAAGTGCCGTAACTACTAACACCTGTATTCCATCACCTTCTCTGCCATATAGTTTTGCTATTGAGGCCATAAAAAACATAATAGCTGCACGAATAACTGGAATCTGAAATCCGGTTAAGAATATATAGAAACAAACTGTGCTGAGTGAGACCCAAATAGTTTTTCGGCGGCCTAAATATGGAGCAATCCCAAGGATGAATCCTGCAAGAAGCGTCAGATTTTGACCTGAAACAACTACAACATGGACAATACCTACATTTTTTAGGCTTTGATTATAGCCATAAGGAATTTCATCCTTAACGCCAATTACCATTCCAAGCAGTAGCCCTGCGTGAGGAGATGTAAGGAGATGCTTTGTATTGGAAATAAATATTTGTCGGAGTTGCTCAATTTGTGGAATTGAGATAGGAAGTTCATTATCAACTTCTTTTGAGAAGTCAGCAGACGGAATTCTGAGTATAAGTACTGCTCCTAATATTAATATAAAAATGTATCGCATCATATCAAACTATGTGCGATTTTGAAGATTATGGATCCATGGATAGTTTCCTCCTATTCATCTTTTAGTATTTGCTTGTTTATCTATTAAGTCAAGTTAATAATTTCACAACCTGAATTATTAGATTTCAATTAGATCTTTTATTTTTTCAAATATCGCCTTCCCTACTATTTTTTTAGTAAGCAAGTCTTGGGGAGATCTATATGGTCTACCTGCAATTAGTTTACTTGAGGTTGAAGGGCCAACACCTGGTAATTCCTCCAGTTGAGACTGAACTGCAGTATTCAAATTAATTTTTGTATTTGTGATTCCAAGTTCTTTTGATACTCCTGCCACGACAGGAATACCTGTTTTCTCACCTTTGAATGGAATATATATTTTCTGACTATCTGATACCTTTTGAGATAGATTTAAGCTCTTAGATACATATTCTGTATTGACGTTTTCTTTAAATCCACCTGCTTCTTTTATCAGTTCCTCGATTCTTGTATCTTTTTTTAGTTCATAGACTCCTGGATTCTGGACTGCACCAGCAATATCTACTTTTATAATCGTTGTAGATGAGCCAGTTAAGCTTTCAGCAGGAAACTCTTTTGGCTGTGCAGTAGGGACAGAAAATAAGGAAACAATTGAGCCAGAAAATACAAGGACTGAACCTACAAGTCCAATAAGTAATGGGTATTTATAAGAGACGAGTAAATCATTCAAACGCTCCATATTCTCATTAAAATCTAATTTAATTAGAATTACAATATATCATTTACCAGAATTTTTTTAATCTAATCTTTGGTTTTACAATCCTAATACGTGTTCTAGCTTGGGCCTGCAGTTCGACTTTATATGATTTTACCCACTCTTGATAGGCATCATACAAATGCGCGAGGTTTCTGGCTTCTAATTCCTTTCGAATTACACCACCTGAATGTGGATATTTTTGGGCTTGGGCTTTTGGACTGGAGAATCCGTGCGTGTAATGACAGAGTTCGTGGGCAATTGTATGGTCAATTACTTCAACAGGAATAGTCATATCTTTAAACATTGCTGTGATCGTAATAAGTGATGTTCCTTTGCGTGGATCAAATTTTATTGAACCTAAACGAAGCTTTGAATATTTTCCGAAGCTAATAAAGACTGGATTATCTTGGGAGATATCTGAAAAGTAATTGCTCCACAAATAATCTAGCCGTGCTAGCAGCCAGGCATTATTACGAATATTTAGCCTGCCTGCGAGTGACATTTCTACTCGAATGTTTCCTACTCGAACGTCCACAGGACGTTCTCCGGGGTCAGATTTTGTGTAACGCATGAATGAGCCTACTTTCCTTTCATTCGAAGATCTAGTTCGTTCGGAATGATTTAATAGTGTAGAACCTTGGGCTTTAAGCGTCAACTCTGCAATTTGGGCATTACTTACTTAAGATATACTCATCACTTACGCGATATTTATAATCGTTATCAGTCCAATACAGGTATTGCCAAAAAGAGATGATGCATTTAGTAGCCTGTCCTAAGTATCTAAACTTGCTATACAAGAATTTGTATACATTTTTTTTAGTATCATAAACTATATCAGTTCCAATTTTTGTTATTGGCTATCCTCCACTTCCTGAACCATCCACCAATCGAAGGTGATATCCGTTGTTGAATCAAATGCAGTTGAGACTGTAAATGACAGATCTTCAGTTTTTTCAGTGACTGCAAGTATTAGATTGTTAGCTGAGGTTGGGGTTACCAGGATACGTGCGTTCTGTTTTACGAGTGGATTGTTGATTATTATGTTCTTCTCGCCTGCCTTGATTGTGCCTGATCCTGAGATTTTGTTAGCTACTACCTTGAAGTTTGCAACTGTTACACTTGGTGCTTTGAATGAACCACTCTTATCTAGCGTGAATAATCCATCAAAAAAGTTAACGGAACTTGCGAGTGGGCTCCTTTGCAGATACAAAACACCATCTCCACATGTGTCATCCTGGACTTGATCCAGGATCCATGGATTCTGGCTTTCCCACTTCGCCAAGGCTTCGCGGGACAAGTCGCCAGAATGACAACTAGCAGTACCGATGACGTTTATCTCGTTTCCACTCGTGATTGAGAATGTTCCGTCTTGAATAAAATCTCCAGCAATTACTGTATTTGCAAGTCTTGTTTCACCAAGTGAGGTGAGACTTTCTGATATAGTTGCGCTATTTCCCGATATTGTATTTGCGGTAAATTCTGCAAGAGTTGCGGAGCCTGTAGCAGTTAATTCATCTGGTGAAGTAAGTACTGGATTGGTTTCTGCACTATCCCCGCTACCAGAAAGGACATCCATCTGGGACTGAATTTGCTCACGGAACAAGTCTAGGGCAGACTTCTGTTCTGTTACTTTGGTTTCTAATTGAAGGGCTTTTTCGGAATTGTTTTCGAGCTTAGTAGATTGATCCGCGAGAATTGCAGATTGGGAAGCTGTTTGATCAAGAGCCTGTTCACTTAAGACTTTGGCATCAGCCAGAGCCGCTGCTGTGGAAGCTTCTTTTTTAGCTAATAAATCAATGCGCGATTCTTGTTCATTTGCAGCCTGAGCCAGTAGATTTAGAGTGTCAGCGACACTTGCGCGATTTTGATTTACAGGCAGGGAAGCTAAGACACCGACTCGGTTGAGTTCAGAAGCATTTAGACTATAATCTGAGGCTTTGACAATACCACCTACCACCACATCAGAAGAGACTGTAATCTTTGAGACATTGAGAGTGCTTGCTTGTCCATTTGGATTGATAGTTAAGAGAGCATTTTCAACTTTTTGATTGAGCTCTTGAATAGATTTCACTATAAGGGGAGTTATTTTTCCATAATCTACTGCCCAAAGTTCGTTTTCATTATTTGGTCTGGAAACTGCATCAGGATATATTTCGTAAAGATCTTGTGCGATAAAACCAGTACTGATTTTACCATCAGGATTATTGACGGTAAATTTGTAATCTTCGACACCAATTCTTAACAGATCAGAGAGTCCAAATCGAGTTTGTGTATTGGCAGTTTTGATTCTGCGGTCTGAAGCTGATGCGTATGTAACAGTCGTTCCAGAGAAGGTTATATAACCAACCTGAGTACCATCACCGTCTAAGAAATTCATTAAGGTACTCGTTCCTGCTCCATTATCTGCGCCAACCTGTAGTTGAACTCCACCCCGATTAATATTATCACCATCATTAAGTATACCCACTGCATAACCCGCAACGTTTGCATCCACATCAAATTGAAAATCAGGACTTGTGTCATTTATACCTACAAAACCACTGTTTAATATTGACATTGCCATTAGATCATTTGTATAAGGAGTTTCACCGGCATTTCCTACCCTAAAATTCATACCATCGCCCCCAACGCTAATAATATCTTGAGTCTCCCCGCTACCCGTTCCTCTTGAATTAAATGACAATACGCCCCCACCTGCTCCAAGATCGTTGATTTCAAAATCAGAATAAGCATTGGAAAATGCCGCAGTAGCTGCCGGTGCTATAAGTGTTCTGCCCGCTACTTGTAAGGCTGCATTTGGTGTGGTATCTCCGATACCTACGTTTCCTGCAAAATAGTTGTCATCATTTGCTCCTGCTTGATAAAGGCCATAATCAGTGGTTGCAGATCCATCTGCAATAAATACTCCATAGCCAGTATCGCCACTTAATGCTTGAGCATACACACCATAGGTAGTTTGAGTGCCACCAATGTTTCCAGTTGCACTGAAGATACCACCATATACATTAACTGTTGATGTTCCATGATCACTAATTCCATCATTAGTTGCTGTTCCGCGAACTGCAGCAATTGTTTTTGTTGTCGCGCCAGCCAATGCTGCATTATGATCACTATAGAAATCAGCACCAAATAACGAATCACCAGTTGTTGAAGTTGAAGAAACAAGGGTATAGATACCATAACCTAACTTTGCGGCATTTCCTGTCAAAGCTAATGTTGCATTAATGGCATAATCACTATTTGCATTTGAAGTTGCATCAGTTCCTTGAATTCGTAGTCCATATCCCGTAACTACAGATCCTGAGAAATCTGGAGAAAGATTAAGCGCGCTTCCAGCAGAGCCAATATCTGTTGCAACATTAATAAGGTTTCCGGTGATGCCAGTACCAGGGCCGGTTATATCTATCGCCTGACCGCTTGTTAAACCAGTACCAGAAATCGACAAAATATCACCGACTGTCATAGCATTAGCGGTCAAGCTAAGAAGTTTAGCTAACGCATCAGTAGTGTCCGAGATGTGCAAAAGAGCCCCTGGAATCGTAGTCCCGATGCCCACGTTGCCATCACTGGTTATTGCCATTCTATTTACATATGTTGTGGAACCATGTGGCTTAGTTTCAAAGTTGATAGTTGCTGCATTTGCACTTGTAGTAAAAAGACGCATTCGTGAAGCACTGTATCCACCAGTAATTTTTGTTCCTTCAGCATCATTTATCGCCATTGCAAAGTGATCATTAGAAAAGGCTGTTGCATAGGAGTAAAGTTGAGGGTTAAAGTTATCAACATCAGCGGCGATAACTAGATTGGGAGTAGCATTCGCAATATGCACATTACCATCTGGTGCCGTAGTCCCGATGCCCACGTTGCCCGTTGAATGTTCCAGAGTTAGTGGTCGAGAAGTATAAGATCCCCAATTATCAGTCAAGGCTCCGAAGTAGGTTTTTCCGCCGTCCGTATACATTTCTAAAGTTTTGACGTTTGCAGCTGCACCAGAATCAATCAAATAAAAGGCTGCAGTGTTAACTCCCACTACGGCTAATGCAGCATTGGTATTAAAGACTTCCAATCCTGTTTGCGCAAAACTGGAACCTGAGGTACCAGTCATATCAATACCAGGTGTAGTTGTGTTGATGCCTACGTTGCCGGTTATATCAATATTCAATCCAACATTTGCGCCTGTTGTGAGTTGAATCGTGCCTGTGTTGCCTGTACCTACCGCGCTGGTTGAGAGCTTGAGGTTGTTGGTCGCGAACTCCAGCTTCCCAAGTGTGTAGTTGGCTCCTGCTCCACTGGTACCTGTGGTGTTGGTTATCTCAAGAGAGCCTGGACCTATCTCCAGCTTTCTCCAGCGGAGAGCTGTGGTGCCCAGATCATAAGTATTGTCTGCTGAAGGATTGAAGTTGCCCGAGGATATGGCTCCACCGGCTACTGTTCCGACATACAAGTTGTTCCATCTCTTGGCAGCGCTCCCCAAGTCGTAAGTCAGATCAGCAGTTGGACCGATACTTCCAGCTGTTTCGAGCTTGAATGAGGTTGGGGTAGTAGTACCAATACCTACGTTTCCTGCAAAATATGACTGTCCACCGTTGGAGTATATTGAATAGTTGGTATCAGCGCCTGAAATTGAGTCTATGAGAAGTCCGTATTGGGTTGTAGTTCCAGTTCCGTTTATACTAACGTCATTTGCGATCCTGATTCCCATACTAGTTAACGTTCCGCCTGTGGTTAAGACTGTATTGTTCTGGAAGTATCCCCCGTATGCATGTGTACTTGAACCAGTTGTGGCTCCGGAACTAAATGGAATGGAATAGATACCAACAACATACTGAGTTCCATTAGTATGGGCACCTGTTGATCGTGGCTCAGCAACAAATCCATACTGTCTGTCTGTAACTGCTGTCGAGAGAGTCCCTGATTTAGTAGGCTGTGAGAATATTCCATAATCAATATTGCCATTGGCTGTAGAGTCACTTCCGGTAAGCAATAATCCATAAGCTGTGACACCAGCTCCTGAGAAGTCAGGGGAGAGTCTGAGCATTGATGTTCCGCTACCAACGTCAGCCGTAAGTTTAACCAGTGAACCAGTCATAGCAGTACTTGTATTTCCGGTAATAGTTAACGCTGTGCCAGTCGTTAATCCTGTTGCAGAAATACTTGCCAAAGTTCCTGTTGTGGCTGAATTGGCTGTTAAGTTGAAAATTCCAGTGCCGGTGTAGACGCCAGTGTTGGTGATAGCTAAATCAGCTCCAGTAGTTGTAGTGTTTGCGATTGAAACTATATCATTGGCTGTAGCAGGGGAAAGAGTAGTACCAGATCTTGACCAGTATCCAATTGCACCTGAAGTAGGAGCAGTTGAGGTTAGGTTCTTTGAACCATCAGTGTAGACTGCAGATGATGCTGTTAATCCTGAGAAGTTAATTGTTCCTGAGGAAGTAATCCCTGTTGCAGCGGCTATTGCACCACTTGAGTTTACTTGAAATAAATCGCCTGATCCTACAGTTAATGCAGATGCCGGTGATGTATCTCCGATACCAATATTGCCAGCAAAGTACGAATTATTACTAGTTGCACTATAGATTGCAAAGTTTCCCGTCGGGATTGTAGTTGTGCCAAGTAATATGTGCGTATTGTTTGTGGCATTTGCTAGGGCTGCAGTATTAAATCCAGCTTGACCTGTTACCTCTCCTGCTGTAAATGAATCAAGATCATCAGCTTTGAAGCTAAATACCTGAGAAACTGTACCTGTATATCCATTATCACGAAGCTTACTATAGATGCCGTATACGTTAGATATATTGCTTGAAGAAGTTCCTAATCTGAAATTGTTTTGGTAGCCATAAATTCCAGAAGTATTTGCAACACTTGGTGCAAAGGTAACAATACTTCTAGTACCTTCAACTTGGACATCAGCTGCCACATTAAGTGTTGTACTTTGCAATATACTTGCACTTACTGCTCCACCTGATGCTGAAACTGAAACGGTACCGCCAACAGTTAGGATTGAAGCTGCCGCACTTGTACCTGTTGCAGTCCCTTGCAACAGTGTTACCGCAGAATCAGTAATTGATGAACTTACTGTTAATGGATTTAAGGTTGAGCTTGTACCTATTCCAACATTTGCATCAAGGAAATTTATTTCATCAATTGTCTGATCATCAAATTCAATTCTTGCTGTACTTGAACTTAGACCGATGAAATCATTATCCGTGAGAACAATGTCGTCACCTGCTGTCGCCGGAGATAGATTTGTACCTGTTCTTGACCAGTAGCCGATTGTGCCTGATGCTGGAGCTGTAGTAGTTAAGGCACTTGAACCGTTTGTATAAACTGCTGAATTTGTACTTAATCCAGAGATTGTAGCTCCAGCAAATGTTGGTGAGTCAGAGGATTGTAGACTTTGATTTAGGGTTACGTTTGCGCTTGTAATAGTTAGTGTTCTCGGAGTTGTGCCACCTGCGACCGAGAAGCCATCAGCATTTGGAGTTAAGCTTAAGCCATTAATCGATCCTAAACCTGATAACGCTGGTGAGCCACTTCCGACGATATTTCCGTTCAATGTATATCCACCTATTACTGAGGCTGCAAGTATGTTTACATTTAATGTTCCCGTTGTTCCATTGTCAGTCAAACTCATTAAAGTGTTTGTTCCATCTGTAATAGTAAGTACTCCTGTGTTACCTATTGATATTGAAGGAGATAGAGAGGTCAAGGAAAGTGGTGTGCCTGAAGAAAATGTCCAATTACCTGAAATTGTTTCATTTTGTCCACTTCTAGTAATACCAGAATTTGGGTAATCAATGGCAATATTTGCTTCATTAAGTGGTGCGATAGATATATTAAAATCATTTGCATTATAATCTGCTGCATCAATTGCTGTTGAAAGTGTGACCCCACCTTCTTTTACTGTTAAGCTACCCGATCCTCCACCCGTACTTCCACAATCCCAAGTTGTGCCTGACCACTGTAACATTTGGCCAGCAGTACACCCTTTTATTAAAGATAAGCCTTCAGAATCAACTTCAAGACCAGAAACAGATGAGGTTGTTGTTGTAACACCTGAGGTTGCAAGTTGAATTTCTAAGGTTACATCTCCACTTTCTCCTCCACCGGTTAATCCATTCGCAGCTACTACTGATTCAATGTCACCTGGATTTGATTCATTTACAGTATCTGTGTCACAATCTTTCCAACCACCATCAATATAACAACGGTATTTGTTATCGGTTGTGTTGTAATAGATGCTTCCATTGGTACCTTTTGAAGGATCAGTAGTTAATTGACCAAAAGTAAGCAAACTTCCAAGTGTTGCTCCACCTAAAAGGGAAACAGGACTATTTGTTGTAGCACCTCTAGCGGTAACTGAAGCTAATGTATCAGTTGATCCAGACGGATTAGCAGATATAACTGGATTCTGCGAATCGCCACTTATAGTTACATTAGAGCCTGCTATCAAGCTGTAGACAATATTAGGTGCTGTAATATTATCTGCAAATATGCCCTGACCCTCAACTGCTATTGAACCAGTTATTGAAGTGTCTGCATTAATTTCCAAAAATTTACCAAAATTTATGATAGATGACACAGCCAAAACATCTTGCGCGCTTTTTGGCAGGCTTTTTACGTCTCCGTTTTCTGAGGCCATATTAAAAAGTGAGTTCTGAATCTTTTCAACATTACCAGCCAAATCGTAAACTTTTTGTTCTAAACCTTTTTCTTTATTATCGCTATCAGTAAAACCCAAGAATGCCACAGGTAATCCGAAAAGAAAGACAATTAAAATAGGTAATGCTAGTCGAAATATTGAGAACGATGATCTGCTCAATATTTTTTTTAGTTCATATACTTTAGGGTTATTAGCCTCATTAATTGTTTCCCCCATAGTTGGATCTTGTAAATCAGTATCCTGTCTTATAGTATTTAAAGGATTAACACTTACTATCGGACTCTTTATTTGTGCCTGTTTGTTATCAATCCCCAATTCCTTCTTTAAAAAGGTAAGTTGTGACTTAGAATAGCGTCTTGCTCCTCCTTCAGTACGTTCAGCCGAAATTTGGCCTTTTTTCTCCCAATTACGCAATGTATCACTGGATACCCCAAGCTCTCTGGCTGCTTTGGAAATTGAAAGCATCCCTTTCTTCATTGGTAATGCGTCTGGAGCCTTTTCAGAAACTAATTCCTGAATAAAAGAGAGTTGATATCTCCTTGCGCCACCTGGTGTTCTTTCTGGAATGAGTTTCCCGGACTTCTCCCAGTTTCGTAAAGTATCAGGTGAAACTTTCAGTATTTTTGCAGCTTGAGTAACAGAGAGAAGAGATTTTATTTGAGCAGTAGATTTAGGTCCGGGCATTGTGGATAACTATCCTATTATTTCTTTAGCCTCAAAACTTATGAAAAAGTTATGAATAACTTAGGAAACTTAGGTCTATTAACTTAATCAAAAAAGTGGATAACTCGTCAATATGTACTTACTACATCAATCATAACTTTTAAGGACAAATAAGTCTTATTTTCATAATATTTTAGTACTCAATTAACTTTGCTTAAAAGACAACGAATAAAAGACATTTTAAGTATTATTATTTTGAATAGAATTTAGATAAAATTAGAGTACTTTGTGCGTAACCTAACTACTACTGAAATAAGTATGGTAATGATTAATAACTATATGACAATGTATTTAAAAAATAGGTGTGACATGCTTTTATGATTTATTGGATATCATAATATTCTATAA
>Ga0163150_10009752_pt1 | contig 10542 bp, 9 predicted proteins | sample OliLakLV19P2IB_FD_148628 | JGI IMG/M metagenome (GOLD analysis project Ga0163150, IMG submission 148628) | Freshwater microbial mat bacterial communities from Lake Vanda, McMurdo Dry Valleys, Antarctica - Oligotrophic Lake LV.19.P2.IB | ecosystem: Environmental > Aquatic > Freshwater > Lake >...
GACCTGCACATTCTGTTCTTTTAGCGCGTTGACTACGTCGCTGGCAGAAAGATCCCTGGCGGCCATTTTTTCAGGATCGATCCAGGCACGCATGCTGTAGTCAAGCTGCCCTAGATAAGTGACGTCGCCGACGCCTTTGATCTGGGCCAGTTCATCGCGAACTTTAATCGTGGCGTAGTTACTGAGGTAGAGCTGATCCTTCGTTCCCTGGGGGGAAATCAAATTCACAACCAACAGAATATTGGGAGACTTCTTTTTGACGCTAACGCCAGTCTGCTTCACTTCCGGTGGCAGCGACGGCAACGCCAGGTTGACTCGGTTCTGGACCAGCACCTGTGCCATATCGAGATTGGTGCCAACTTCAAAAGTGACCGTCAGGTTGTAGCCACCATCGTTCGTACATTGAGAGCTCATGTAGAGCGCATTCTCAACGCCGATGACCTGCTGCTCAATCGGTGAGGCGACCGTTTCCGCTACGGTCTTGGAACTGGCACCGGGATAAGTGCAAGTGACCTGCACCGTAGGAGGAGTGATCTCAGGATATTGCGCGATCGGCAAAATGCCGACGGCGACCCCTCCTGCGAGCATGATGACCACAGAGATGACCGCGGCAAAAATCGGCCGATCGATGAAGAATTTGGCCACGGCGATCAGCGCTCCGGGTTCGTTGAGTCTGCGGAAGCTGGTGAGGCTGCGCCGGGTGTTGTCTGCGTTTCGCGCGGTGGCAATTCGTCGGCCACCTTTTCGATGGAACTCTTTGGCAGAGTTGGTTCCATGACTGTTGCCTGAACCTTTTGCCCCGGGCGAACGCGCTGTACGCCATTGACGATCACGGCTTCGCCAGCCTTTAGCCCTGAGGTAATGATCCGCATATTGCCCCGTTGAGCACCTAGTTTTACATCGCGGCGCGCCGCGATCTGATTGCTATCAACCACATACACAAACGGTATGTTCAGATCCTTTACCAAAGCTCGTTCCGGAATAAGCAGTGCCTGATACGGCTTGCCGATGGGCACGCGGACCCGCACGAACATGCCACTGGCCAATTCGCGATTCGTATTCGGAAACACTCCACGGATGCGCGCTGTACCGGTTTTGGCATTCACTTCACTGGACGCGAAATCCAATGTGCCTACGTGAGGAAAATCTTTTTCATTGGACAACTGAATATAACACTTCATGTCCAACTCGCGCAGGCTTCCTGGTTCGGCCGTGCGATCCCGATCAGGTCGCATTTTGATATAGCGCAAGAGCGAATCTTCATCGATATCAAAGTACACGTACATCGGCTGCTCTTGCACGATCTTAGTCAAGAGCGTGCCATCGGCCAGTCCGCCTGTCAGCAGATTTCCGCGCGACACATAAGCGCGGTCGATCCGACCGCTGATCGGTGCGGTGATGACTGTATACTTGAGATCGATGGCAGTCCTAGCGGCATCTGCCTCAGCAGTTGCGATGGTCGCTTCGGTCTCTTTGACCGCAGCCACGGCTTCTTCGTACTCTTCGCGACTGATCGCACCAGAAGGGAGCAGCTTCGCCCGGCGAGCAAGATTGGCTTTCGCCAGATCGTTCTTAGCAGTAGTGAGCTTAATCCGTGAAACCGACTGGTTGTAAATCGCCTGATATTCGTCCGGCTCGATCGTGAATAGCGTCTGCCCTTCTTTAACGAAATCACCATCCTTAAAGTCAACCGTCTTTAGGTATCCAAATACGCGTGCCCGGACTTCAACAATGGCCGATGCCTCGGTGCGCCCGGTGTATTCATCGGCATCGGTCGTTTCTTGCGCAACGACCGGGGTCACAGTGACCTTAGGCACCGGCTGCTCGGCAACAGCAGGAGCCGCTTCCTTGCAACCGGCAGTAGTCAGCAGCAGCGCCCCCCAAGCCACCAGCAGCAAGGCAGAGGGGAATATCGAAGTTCGCGGTTCGCTCATTGAAATTGATGCGGAAAAGAAACCACCGTGGGTAAGTATCCGGCGATATTCTAGGGCTGCCCGCAGTATTCCACAATCAAATACTTGAAATTGCCGGGAAATTGAGCCGTCGACAGAGCTTCGTTATTGTTCGCCCGGAACGAAATCGGAACACGACGCTGAATTCCCAGCGATTTACTGCGAAATTGCCCCAAGCCGCTGACGGGGGATGCGCTCTCTACCCGATCACCACCTTTGGCTGTCGCGAATCATCGGGCTGCGCGCGACGGATCAGTTCGCGAACCATCCAGGGGACGTTCCCTTCGCCAAAGATCAAAAATCCAAAACTGGCCGCCAAAGGGCTTTCATTCGACCAGCCAAAGTGAATTTCAGGGGGCTTGCCCACGCGTGAACACTCCAGCGCGATCGTAGCAATCACATGGGCCACCGAGACGCACCGCTGCACACTGATTACAAATCGCCCCTCTTCTTCATGCACCTGCATCAACGGGTGCTGCTGAAATTCACTAGGGTCGCCCACCTCAGCCTCGATAAACACAATCGGAATCTCTGGCCCCAGCCGATGCGCCGCGCGGATCGACTGCTCCTTGCGTGCCAACTGCCGGCCCCCGGGCCGATGCGGCACCAGCACCGGAAATTCCAGATGCTTCAGACTATCCCACAGAAACCGCGAAGTGTCGTCGGCAAATTCAAAACCGGCAAAACGTAGCTCCGTACTGCGCATCAATCGCGAACCAAATGATGCCACCACGATCGCAATGATAAAGAAACTGGCGATCTTGATCCCGTCTGGGCGTTCGATCATGTTCGCCGCGGTCGTATAGATAAACACCGCCGTGATCAAAACATATAGCCATGGCACCCGGGCCAGCCAACTGCGCGTGCTATGGCGAAATTTGTCCACTACCGTGGCCACGCAGGCACTGGTAATCAACACCAGTACGCCCGTCGCATAGGCACCACCCTGTGCAGAAACATCGGCATCAAAAATCCAGGTCACCAGCAGGTTGATGCCGGTGAACATCAGCACCAACGGGCGAATCGCGCGTGCCCATTCGGGGGCCATGCCGTATCGCGGCAAATACTGCGGCACGAGGTTCAATAGCCCAGCCATAGCGCTGGCACCGGCAAAGCCCAGGATCATTATTGTGCTAATGTCGTATATAGTGCCAAACACCATGCCGAACATCGGATTGATTGGGTTGGCTCCTTCGCCATGTGCCAAATAAGCCAAGGCACGCTCATGCGCCAGCCCCCCCGAGTGCATGGCACTGTGCTCAATGACGACGGCCGTTAAGAACGACGAACCAAGCAACATCACCGACATGATGCACGCGGCAGTGAGCAGCAGCTTACGGGTATTACGTATGCGAACTTTCGGTTCATGCGGGTCGTCGCTTGGCTCACCTTGAATCAGCGGCATAACGGCCACACCGGTCTCAAATCCGCTCAGGCCCAGTGCCAGCTTAGGGAAAATCAGCAAGCAGATCGCGATCATCGTCCATAAATCTTCCCCTTCGATCGGCAGGTGATCCGTCGCCTGCCAGTTTCCGATGGCAACGTCGTGGTACCAAGTCTGAAACAACTCTGGATGAATGATCAAATAAACCAAACCACTAACGAGAATAATCACGTTGAGCGCTAGATAGACTCCTACGATCACCACCGCCACGCCAATGACTTCTCGAAAGCCACGCATAAAGCTGGCACCGAGCAGCACCAGCAAAAACATGGTCACGATCATCAACTGCCCTGTTTCGGTATATTGCAGGATCCAATCAGGGGCATCTTGCCAAAGAGGATTCTTCACCAGGTGGACGGCGGCATCGGCGGCGCTGAGGGTCTTGGTGATGACAAAGTCTGTGGCCGCAAAGCCCAGCAGAATCAGCACCATTGTTTTGGCGGTCCAACCATGTAGCAGACGTTCGAGCATGGCAATGGAACCTTGCCCATGCGGCGAGCGACTGGCGACATACGAATAGACCGGCAGCGCGCCAAACAGGGTGACCAGCACCAGCACAATGGTCGCCATCGGTGCCAGCACACCGGCCGCTTCAAAGGCGATCGACGGCTGATAGGCCAGCGTACTGAAATAGTCCACGCCCGTCAGACACATGATCCAGAGCCAGAAGCTCTGATGCGAGTCATGTTGCGTCGCTGGTTCGGCGGCATAAGGCCCCTTGTGCGAAGGAGCCTCTGGAAGCGGGGCCGAATAATTCACGCCCACCGCAGAACTTTTTTGCGGAGGATCTTCAGAAGGGGTATTGAGTGTCACCGTCAGGTACAGCAGGGCCGAGGCTAGAGGCGGTTGGAAAACTCTGGACGATCCAAGTTCGACAGCACCTAGGTTGGCGTCGTGGCAAAATCGCCGAACAAGCGCGCAACGCCGCTTATCCTAGCGACTCGGGTTGGCAACTGTCGAGATGCGACCACCTTCTGTGGCAAATAGCATGGCTCCCTGACCGCTAGCAACTGTTTAGCTTACTGGCATTTACATTCTGCTGCAGATTACAATAGTTCACCGCAGATAGAGTACCGTTCGGGTGCCACTGCTGCCTGCCCTCGCGAAGGCGGGGGGCTTGCCCAGCAGTGACTTGCGGCTGTGCCTAATTCCATCGGAGAGATACTGCCATGAGCTTTTTTGTTTCGCGCCGGAGTGTCATTCAAATATGCGGTGTCGGTCTGTTGAGTGCTTTCACCCTCTGGTCGCTGGCGGCGTACGCCGATGAGTACCTCAGTGGCAAGGTCTGGCCACAGCCGGTCGTTGTCACGCCGGGTGACGCCCCCGGGGCACCACCATCCGACGCAATCGTCCTGTTCGATGGCAAGGATCTATCGCAGTGGCACGATGCCGAAGGCTGGAAGGTCGCCGACGGGGTCGCAACGGTTCGCGACAAGACCATTCGTAGTAAACGCGAATTTGGCGACTGTCAGATTCATCTGGAATGGGCCGCTCCAAGTAAAGTTTCTGGCCACGGCCAGGAGCGCGGCAACAGCGGCCTGCACATTCAAGGAAAGTACGAGGTGCAGATCCTCGATTCGTACAAGAACGAAACCTACCCCGACGGTTCGGCCGCGGCCATTTATAAGCAACGACCCCCGCTAGTCAACGCCACGCGAAAGCCGGGCCAGTGGCAGACCTACGACATTATCTTTACTGCCCCACGATTTAAGAAAGATGGCACACTGAAAAGCCCCGGATATGTCACCGTGCTCCACAATGGCGTGCTGGTACAGAATCATACCGAGCTCGAAGGGGAGACCGCCTGGCACAAAGCACCGGAGTACATCGCTCACCCGTTGCGAATGCCAATGACCTTGCAGAATCACGGCAACCCGGTGCGGTACCGCAACATTTGGGTTCGCGAATTACCAATGCCCGAAGAGAACAGCCGGCAGGGGTAAGTTCATAGACTGTACCCATCTGGTGGCACCTGCACCGATTGCGCCGGCTATGCGCGGTGTATCGTGAAAGAATCTCGCGTCTGCAAAAACGCATCAGCCAATACCGATAAGCTAACTTTGTCCATGAACACTGCCAGAACCACACTCTGCTGCCTGTTGCTTGGAACGCTGTTGGTCTTTGCCGGTGACTTCGGTCACGCGGAACCGACACTGCTCGGCGAGCCCTGCGCCCCGCATGCAGCCGCCTTGCCGGTGGCGACTGCTTCACCTCAGGCTAAGCAGCAGCCGACCATCGTCTTTCAGTTCAATACGATCCAAGCGCTGTTGGATGGCCAGTACGACGCGGACTTCACCTGCGGCGAACTGCGGCAACGGGGCAACTTTGGCATCGGCACGTTCAACGCCCTGAATGGCGAAATGCTGGTTCTGAATGGCCAGGTGTGGCGCGTCCCAGGGAGCGGAATACCCGAGCGCGTGGCCGACCACGAACGGACCCCATTCGCCACCGTCATGAATTTCCGCGCCAATCATACACACGAACTGCGCGGCATTCAGAGCATCGAACAGTTTCGCAAAAAGATCGACGAGCTATTACCGAACCGCCAGGATATGTTCGCCCTCTCGCTCCGGGGTGATTTTGCCTACGTCAAAACGCGCAGTGTCCCGAAACAAACCGCACCGTATCGGCGGCTGGTCGATATCGTGCCGACGCAACCCACCTTTGAACGGCACAATGTCCGCGGGATGCTGATCGGTTTTTGGTTTCCCGCCAGCCTGGAGGGAGTCAACGTCTCTGGGCTGCATCTGCACTTCCTAAGCGACGATCACCGGTTCGGAGGCCATCTGCTGGAATGCCGTTTCGATCGCGCCTCCTTGGAGATTTGCCAAGGCGATGAGTTGTTGATTCGCCCCGCACCACCGCACGACACAAAACACGACGCCGGCAACCGCCAGCAATTACGAGACGAACTGAATAAGGTGGAGCGATAGAAGTCAGCAATCTGTGTGCCACTGGCTCCGCCAGTGTGAGTAACTTGTTGCGTTAATTTACACCCACCGATCAATTACCGTTTCCACTACCACCACACGCTCATGACCAATACCACCACGTCCCCCGAACTAACACCGACTCTGAACCCGGCTGACTACCGGATCCGACGCTTGCTACCCGAAGATGCAGTCGGTGTCGTCGCCTGCCTGCGCACAATCTACGGCGACAGCTACGTTCACACGGCATTGTACGATCCGGCCGAAATCATCCGGCTGAATGAAACTTGCGAGCTGGTCTCCGCCGTAGCACTCGACTTGACCGATCGCGTCGTCGGACACTATGCACTCGAGCGAACGTCACTAGCAGTCATCGCCGAAACGGGTGTCGCCTTGGTACTTCCTGAGCATCGCCATCATCAGTTGATGGAAGATATGCGGTTGCTGTTGGAAAAGGAAGCCAGGCAACTCGAACTCCTCGGGCTATACGGCAACGTCGTCACCAATCATGTTTTTACGCAGCATGTGGTAGAACGCTTTGGCGAGCGTCCTTGTGCTATCAGCCTGGCCTGGTCGCCACGCACGTTTCACAACATGCCGGAACCACTGCCGCAACGGATGAGCGAGCTGTTGTATTTCAAGCACCTGCGCCGCCCGGCGGCCATGACAGTTTTCGTTCCGACCGAACATCAACTGTGGTGTACGCGGCTGTACCAGCAATTGGATGTTGACGTGCAATTTGGAACAGAGCAACCGGCCGACGGTGTCACGCAGTTCGCGGTACAAAGCAATCCCGACGTACAGCGTGCGATCATTCGCATTCTGCAAGTCGGTCGCGACCTGCCGGTCGTTTTGCGCCGCCTGATGCAAGAGCAGCAGCGTGTTGGTGCCGAGGTGATCTTTGTAGAGCTTCCCCTCTCGCAAGCCGCCACTCCGCAAGCTTGCCGCACCGCCGAAGCACTCGGCTTCGGTTTCAGTGGAATCGCGCCGCATTTTGCGCCAGATGGCGACGCGCTCCGTCTGCAATGGCTGGCCGAACCGCTGGACTACAGCCTGATTCAGGTGATGAACCCGCTGGCGCAAGAGCTGCTGGACTACGTCGCGCAGGAACAAGCACGCGTGAACCGGGCGGTGCTTCAAGAAGTCGAATAGCACACTAGCCCTACCGACTCGCCAGATTTGAAGTTGCGATTTTTGAATTCACCGCAGAGAATGCCGAGAGCACAGAGTGACGCGCAGAGAAAGGTGACAATCCCACACTCTGATCCCAACTATATCCTGTTCATCCTGTCTATCCTTGTACAATAAATTGAAATAGAGAATGCGGAAGAAACAAGGATGAACGGGATGAACTGGATAGGGGGCAAGCTTCCTCTCTGCGTGCTGCTCCGTGTCCTCTGCGGTAAAAAATAAAGAGGTCGGTCCCACATTTTTCTGGATTCCGCCAACTTTCGGTGATAAATTTCACCTTCTCGCGGGTCTATTCTCTTAAACAACACGCATGTAGCAAACGCACGGCCGCCAACCGCCGAAGGATCTGCCGCATTGAGCAAGCTGACGGATCGATTGTCGCACGGAGAACCGGCCGCTTTTGCAGAGCTGTACGACCTGTACGCCAATCGCTTGCACCATTTTTTACTGGTCCAGCTCGGTTCACCTGCGGATGCCGAAGATGCCTTGCAAGAAGTTTTTGTCCGCCTGACACGCGCCCGCGACAAACTGGCCGCGGTTGAAAACCTGACCGCATACCTGTTCACGCTGGCAAGAAATGAAGCGACTCGCCTGCGCGACCGAAGGAAACGGCAACCGGCGGCACTCAGCGAACCAAATATTGAAGAACTGTTCGATTTGACAGACTCCGACTTTGCCGCGCGAGAACTGGCAGAAAGTGTTCGCAGCGCGCTACTGCGATTGCCCAGCGAACAACGCGAGATCGTCGACTTGAAAACCTACGCCGGGCTGACTCTGGCCGAAATTGCAACGGTCACGGACACGCCACCAGGAACCGTCGCCTCGCGGTATCGGGCCGCACTGGAAAAGCTCCGCACCTGGCTGGCAACGGCTTTGCTTTAACTCGATGGTGATCCATGAATGACAACACTGACTTCAATTCGCCGATTGACATACCGGAGCCACTGTCCGCGCTTCGCCCCGCGAAGACTATTGAATCGTTGCGGTCTCGTGTCCTGAACGCAGTCGATGCCGAATTGCAACAGAAGCCAAACTCTCCCGCCAAGACTGCCAAGCCTCGTACGGCGCGCAACTGGGAACGGATTGCGCAGTGGAGTGTGGCGGTCGGCTTATTGCTAGGCATCGGCCTGCATGTACAGGCCTGGCAAGCGAATGAATCTCGCAGCGCGATGCACGGACTAGGCCCCACATATGCCGTGAATGGAACGGCGCTGGCGGTCAAACCCGCGTCACAACGGAGAGATTCTCTAGAGCGATACTTGCTCGCTTTGGCCACCGCATCGCGAGATTTAGAACGTGCCGACTTTCGCTTTCATACCTCCAATCGCCGAAATTGATCGGGCTTCGTCGCATTCAACTAACTCCATACGCACGCTTGAAATTGCGCGGATTGATTCACCGCAGAGAACGCGAAGAGCGCAAAGTGACGCGCAGAGACTGGAGACTATCCCGCATTTCAATTCAACCTTTATCCTGTTCATCCTGTCTATCCTTGTTCAAAAAACAGAATTAAGAAAGACAGAATTAACAAGGATGAACGGGATGGACTGGATAGGGGCAAGTTTCATCTCTGCGTGCTGCTCTGCGACCTCTGCGGTAAAAAATGAAATGGAAAAACCGCTATGAAACGCTTCCGCAAAATCCTGAAACGAACGCTGCTAGTCCTGGTCGGTCTGGTAGCGATTGCATTATTGGTCAACGGCATCTGGATTTTTGTGCTCAACCGCAAGATTGATGCACAAATCGCTGCAATTAAAGAAGCCGGGCATCCAGCTTCTCTCGCCGATTTGGCGGCAATTGCCGAAGCAGAAAAAAAAGAAGCTGCCAAGGACCCAGCGTCCGATGCAGCAACCTATCTGCGGAAGATTGACAAGACGGTCGATGCGATGAATTCTGCGGAAGCAAAGTTTTCTGACGAGCTTGAAACCCAGCAAAAAAACGCGGTAGAAGCTGAGTCCGACTCCTCAAAGGTGTGGCAACCGGAATGGGCCCTCCGCGAGGAAATCGATTTTTATCGGAAACTACTGGCCGCGAATCCTGAAGTGCTGAGTGCCATCCAGCAAGCTTCAATTTGTGAGCGGTATTCCTCGCCATCGATCTATGCGGAGCTAAAACAGCCCTATGGCTCAGAAGCGTACATTGAATCGCTGATTCCCAAAGTTACACATACGCGCACGTACTTGATTATTCTCAGCTATCAGTTCTACGTGCAGATGACAGATGGTAAACGTGAGGAAGCTGTAGAAACCTGTCTGACGATGCTCCGTTTGGCAAGACTGTTTGAAAAAACCCCGACCCTGCTGGGCTATCTTGTAGTGACTGCGCAGCGAAGCATGGCAATACACTTCTTGAACGTTGCACTGCGAAACGGCCCCTTGCCAGCGGACGTCTATCGCCAGATCGAATCGGAGTTATCAAAGCATGACCCGCCACCGCTGTTCCGAAAGTCACTCATCTCTGAGCGCGCACTGGGAATCACCGCGTTCGATGATATGCCCGCGGTGATTCATTACGTAGCCTGGTTCAAGGGAGACTACCCCGATTTTCTGAACTTGCAGGAGTCCGCCATTCAAGTGATCGCTACTCAAAACAGTTCCGTTAATGCGAACGAATTTTTCAAACAGACTGATAAAGAGACAGTGGGCATACTGACCGGTCTGGCATTGTCAGGGTGGATATCCGCCGGGTCGGCCGCTGTTCGGGATGAGATTTACTTCAATACTGCACGTGTTCTCAACGCAATCGAAGCACGCCTAGCCGCCGGTCAATCGCTCCCCTCAAAACTCTCGGAGTTAAACCTACCAACGAAAGTAATTACCGATCCATTCACAGGAAAGGAGTTGAAATTCAGACAGACACCGCTCGGCCTAGTTATCTATTCCGTCGGCCCAAACCTGGACGACGACAACGAGGATATAAAAGAAACCTGGTCAGAAAAGGACATCGGCATCGGCCCGGCCTTCATGCTTCCCAAATCGGAACCCACTCCCTCCCCGGCTCCCAATAAATCGGAGTAGCATCACCA
>Ga0163150_10009753_pt1 | contig 10539 bp, 9 predicted proteins | sample OliLakLV19P2IB_FD_148628 | JGI IMG/M metagenome (GOLD analysis project Ga0163150, IMG submission 148628) | Freshwater microbial mat bacterial communities from Lake Vanda, McMurdo Dry Valleys, Antarctica - Oligotrophic Lake LV.19.P2.IB | ecosystem: Environmental > Aquatic > Freshwater > Lake >...
CGCCGTCCCGTTCACGCCCTCGGACAATTCCGCGACAACCGGCACGGCTGCGTCCGCTTCGACGATCATTGCGCCGCGCACGCCTGCAACACGGCTCAGGCGATCCACGGCCGCTGTATAGACGTCGCTCATGCGTACTCCTGTAGGAAGCGGCTCGCTGTGTCGGCGGCCGCGGATGCTGCGCGCAGGATCCAGCCCGCGGGCGCATTTTTCTTCGCCGCAATGACAACAACAGCATCACCTGCTGCGGGCGCAATGTGCAGGGTAGCCGTCTGCGCCTCGATGAGAATGCCGCGCCACGCGCCGAGCGCGAGGTGCGTCACCGTTCGTGCCGCCTCACCCGTCGCGCCACCGAGCACGGCGCCGAGCAATGCCGAGTCCGCATCGACACCGTCGATCAATCGTCCTGCGAGCACGAGTCCCTGTGAATCGACGAGCAGTGCACCGAGCAGCGGGCCCGTTGAGAGCAGTTCGTCGAAGAGCTGGCTCGGATCGGACGGCAGCGCGGCGACTGGCGCCTGAGTCACAGGCACGGGTACAGGCACGGCGGCTTCCGCAGGGATGAACGTCGGCTGCGGCGCCGAGGGCGTGGACGGCGCAGAGATATGCGCATCACGCTCCGCTGGCGTTCCCCACGGGTTATCGCTGCCGCCCTGCGGGTGCTTGCGTGACAGTCCTTCTTCCGCCAGTTCCTGGCGCGTGCCGAGCACTCGCAGCGCTTCCTGCACGGCCGTATCGGCGGGGCGCATGAGTGCTGCGCGCTCGAGCATCTGGCGCGCGCGGCTGAGATGATCCTGCTCGAGCGAAACGAAGCCCATTCCGCGGAGCGCATCGAAATTGTCGGGATCGATGCGCAGAACCATCGACCATTCATCGGCAGCTTTCTGCGAATCGCCCGACTCGAGATAGATGAGCGCGAGCAAGCCGTGCGCTTCGACATGCGACGGATATGCCTCGAGGCCACGCAGGCAGAGCTGCTTCGCTGCATCGCGCAGTCCCTGTCGCCGGTACGCGCGCGCGAGCGGCAGGAATGCGAGCGACCGCGGATCCCGCGCGACCTCATCGCTCCAGTGTTGCAGGTCTGCCTGTGCCGGTGTCTTCATGCGCTCAGTTCGTCATTGCTTTGGTCACGATCTGCGACAGCGCACGCAGCGCTGACAGCGCCTGTGACGCGAGCTGCCTCGGCTCACCGTTGGGTGCGAGCCGCAGGAACGTCTCCCATGCCTTCATTGCACGCTCCAGCTCGCCCGTGCGGATAGCGGCGAAGCCGAGCAGGTAATGTCCATCCGCAGCCAGCGGATCCACGCCGACCGCGCGCGTGAATGCTTCCGTTGCCGCGCGCATGCGGTTCTGTGCCACGAGCGTCCGTCCCGACAGCACTGCGAGCTCCGCACGCTCCGGATACGATGTCTCGAGCTGTGATGCGAGCTTCTGCGCTTCATCCATCCTGCCGTCGCGCATCAGACCTTCGACTTCATCGCACGCGCGCTTCAGTTCGAGCTCGGGAATGCGGCTGTGCTTCTCTGTTACCTCGAGCACGCCCGTGCTGACGAGACCGTAGATCGTCTTGGCGACATCGAACGCGGAGCGTCCCAGGTCTGCGGCGAGCGAACGCACGTCGCGTTCACCATCGATCTCTGCGAGCACTTCCCACTCATCCGCACGCAGCTCGAGAGGCGTCGTCTCCCGGTCCGCGCTGGTGGACATTACTGGCACTGCCTCCGGGCTTGGCACCTTCGACTCCAGCCGCGTCCACTCGTCGATCCGGCGCGCGCCCTCCATCAGCAGCGACTCGACGCGCACACGTGCGAGCAGACGCTGGTCTCCCAGCTCGGTCTTCTCCTCGAACTTGAAGTAGCCCTCATCCCAGGGCATCACCTCATAGATCGTCTCTTCCATCTGGAAGCGGAGCTGACGCTCGAGCTCTTCCTCGCTGACACTGCCCATCTCGAGCAGGATCTCCGCAAGACGGCGCGTCGCATCGGAGCGTTGTATCTCCAACGCACGGTCGAGCTCGCGCTGTGTCAGCTTGCCAGCGCGGATCAGCAGCTGGCCGAGCCGGCGCGTCGACCGCCGCCGCACTGCGAAGACGATCGCGCCGCGCGTGAAGTGGATGATCGCCTCGTCATTCAACCGATCGGAGCGCACAGTGAGCACACCCGTCTTGTGCGCCAGCTCGAGGAGCTGGAGCACATCCTGGATACTGAGCTCAGCGAGCGGTCCTTCGATCGCCATTAGGCCTGCACCGTACCGAGCCACGCCGCCGCAGCACGCGCGCGCTCGTCATTCGGGTTGAAGCGTAGCACTCGCTCGAACGCGAACAGCGCTTCCTTCTTCATTCCGCCGCGTACGAGCAAGTCACCGAGCCGGAGCAACGCGTCGAGGTGGTACGGGTCCGTCGTCAGCATGTCGACCATGACGTAAACCGCATCGCGGATGTTGCCGCGTCCTTCCTCGAGAACGGCGAGCCCGAATGCCGCATCACTGTACGTCGGCATGAGCGCGAGCGCCTGCCGGTACGAGAACGCCGCCTCGTCGCCACGCTCTTCTTCCGCCAGAACGTGACCGAGCACCGTGTGCGCCTGCACGGACATTGAATCGTAGATGAGCGCTCGGCGCAAAGCGTTCTCTGCACCGTCAGGGTCACCTGCCGCAGCATACGCCGCACCCAGCTGGGTCAGCAGCTGCACGTTGTTCGGTGCCTTCAGGCGCGCCTGTTCCAGCACAATGGCCGCGCGGCCGTGATCGTTCACGCGTGCGAGCGCCTCGGCCAGTGTGCGCAGCGCATCAACATTATCAGGCGCGAGCGCAACAAGACGTTCCGCTGCTTCCACGGCCTCCGGCATGCGGTCGAGATCAATCAGCGATCGTGCCGCGCCCTGGAGCGCGCGGCGCAGCCATTCATCCTGGTCACCCGAATCGCCACGCGAGATTTCGCCCAGCGCTTCATTGAAGCGCTCCACGGCTTCACCTGCAAAGCCGCGCGCAACAAAGATCTCGCCCTGCAGCAGCAGCACTTCCATGCGTGTTGCGCCGTACAGACCAGCGCGCTGCGCATCGGCGCTCGCCTGCTCGAGCATGCCGCGCTCCAGCGACTCACGCGCCGACTTCAGCAGTTCATCGCCCGGCGATGCTGCGCCCGCCGTCGGCGCGCTCGCGAAGTTCGCACTGAACGCGGCGTCGAGCGATCCCGCCTGGAAGTGGAAGCTCTGGATTCCAGCGTCGCCTTCGACACGCGTAGCGTTATCAAGCTCGGGCGCGAGCACGCTCGCTTCCTCGAACTGCAAGTCAATGAGCAGCCGGAACCGCGGCACGGGAATGTACGGATTCAGCTCGAGCGCGAGCTTGGTCTCGCGCAGCGCGCCCTGATAATCACCGACAGCGGAGTGTGCGAACGCAAGGTGGTAGCGCGCCTCCGGCATCTTCGGATCGCTCTCGACTGCACGCAGCAGGTGAGAACGAGCCTCTTCCGGACGAGCGAGCTCCATCAGCAGGATGCCGTAGCCGGTCAATGCCATCGCAGAGTTCGGCGCTGCTTCGAGCGCCTGCTCGTACGCAGAAAGACTCTCGTCCCGGCGTCCCGCGCGATGCAGCATCAACGCGAGGTTACGCCACACATCACCAAGCGCACGTCCCTCGCTCAGCGCCGTGCGGAACGCGCCCTCGGCGTCCGGCTGATTCTGGTGGTGCCGCACGACGGCGAGGTTGTTCCAGGCGAGCGCGTAGTTCGGATCCACTTCGAGCGCGCGGCCGTACGATTCCGCTGCTTCCTCGAGCGCGCCGCGCTGATGCTGCGCGACGCCGTACTCGTTCCAGAGCTTCGGGCTGCCGGTCTCCTGCTTGAGCAGGCCGGCGTACAGCTCGAGCGCCTCACTGCCGTCGCCGCGCAGCAGCAGCAGCTCCGCCTGCGCCTGTTGCACCAGGTACGTATCCTCGCCGCGCTCCGTCGCAAGTCGGAACTCACGCAGCGCTTCGTCGTACAGCGCCTTCTGGCGGAACGCGAGTCCGAGGTTGTAGTGCGCAAGCTCGCCGCCCTCAGCCACCGTCGGGCCGTTGTTCGACGCGGCGCCGCGATCACCAATCAGCTCCTGATAGCGCGCGGTGCTGTAGCTATCGAGCGACAGGCCGGCTTCCGCTTTCGAGAAGGTCGGGTTCAGCTCTGCGGCGCGCGCTGCCATTGCGTTCGCCCTGTCTACCTCACCGAGGTCGCCGTATACGAAGGCGAGCAGGTGAAAGGCGTCGGCAAGCATTGGATCAATAGCGATCGCGCGCTCGAGCGGCTCGCGCGCTTCAATGCTGAGGCCGCGCTGGTAATAGACTTCGCCGAGCATGAACAGAATGCGCGCGTTGTTCGGATCGCGTGCTTCACCGAGGCGCAGCGCAATCAGCGCCGCATCGAGATCGCCGCGCTTGAGCTCGGCACGCGCGAGGCGCAGGCATACGCCCGCATCCTGCGGACGCGCGTTCTGCAGGATCTGGAGTTCGCGAATCGCGCCGGCAAGCTCACCGCCGTTGTAATAGGCACGGGCGAGGTCGTCGCGGGCATCGAGGTCGCTCGAGTCTGCCTGCATGCGAAGCGTCAGCTCTGCGAGAACGCGCTCGAAGTATCCGGTGCCGAAGTAGCAGATCTGGAGGTTGCGTTCCGCGACATGCATGCGCGGATCGATCTCGAGCGCCTGCTCGAAGTGGCGCACGGCCTCTTCGTACAGGCCCTTGTTGTAGTAGACGACGCCGAGGTTGTTGTGCGCGCCTGCATCCTGCGGATTGATGCGGCGCGCGAGCTGGCGGAGTATCTCCAGGTCGCGCTGCGAACGTGGCGACGGCGCGGCCGCCTCCTTCGAGGCGTCGCCCCGGTCCTTCCACGGGACCGGTGACTGCGTGCTCGTCGGAGGCCGCGTGCTCATCAGGCGAGCTTCATTTCCCGCAGAATGACGGACAGCGCCGCATCATCGGGAATGAGCAGGAAATGCGCCCGGATCTGCTCGTCATCCATCAGCATCTCCGTATTCACGCAGAACACGTAATCCTTCTCTTCGCCGAAGTTCAGGTAGCTGGTCGTCATGATGGCGCCCGCCATGTCGATCGCGATCGACGGCACGGACATGATAAGCAGCATGCCCATGAAATCGGAGAGTGCGTTGAGATACGCGCCGACAATGATGTTGCCGATCTCCTTGAGCGTCGACTGGTGCAGCTCGCCGAATCCATCCGGGAACGACGGCTCGGCACCGCCAACGAGCATCGTCGTCAGCTTCACGGCGGACTCGCCAGAGAAGATCTGCACGGTGCGGCCCGTGACATCGCCGAGCACCTTCATCATCACCGCGGCGACAACTTCACCGGGCTCGCCGATCATTACGTCGACTTCCTCGAGCTTGACGATGCTGACTTCCGGCACCGAGATCATGATGACGCGGCCAGTCATCTGGGAGAGCGCAGTGGCGGCGTGGCCGGCGCCTATGTTGGCGACCTCGCGCATGCCATCGAGCTGCGAGGCGTCGAGTGAACGCAGATCCATTTATGACCTCAAATCACACTCAGAGGGTCCAGCACGAGCGCCGGGCGGCCATCCGCCAGCAGCGTCACACCCGAAAAGAATGGCAGCATTCCAGTGACGGGGTCAAAGCCCTTCACCAGGATGTGCTCACGCCCAACCAGCTCATCGACAGCAAGCGCGGCGCGCCGGTCACCGATCTCGGCGATGACGGCAGCCTGCTCCTTTCCAGCACCACCCGCATTCAACATGTGACGCATGTATACGAGCGGAATCTTCTCATCGCGCAGCATCACGGAGTCGGCACGCTCCCCATCGACACGGCCGTCGAGCAGCACAGCCTCCGACACGTGAGTCAGCGGTATCGCGTAATCCTCTCCAGCGATACGAACCCGCAATGCCTGTGCGAGTGCCAGCGTAATCGGCAGGCGCATGCTGAACATTGTACCGCTGCCGGGCGTCGTGTGCATCTCAATGGCGCCGCCGAGTGCACGGATCCGGCTCACCACCACGTCCATGCCTACGCCGCGGCCTGAGAGCGCGGTGACTTCCGCCGCCATCGAGAAGCCGGCGTGGCTGAGCAGTCGGAACAGCTCGTCGGCGGAGATGGTGTCGGGCGAGTCATGCGGTAACAATCCCGCGCTGCGCGCCTTCTCGATGACGCGGGCAGCATTCACGCCGCCGCCGTCATCCTGCAGCAGGATGCGCACACTGCTGCGCTCGCGCTCCGCGCTCACGCGGATGCGGCCGCGCGCAGGCTTGCCTGCAGCTGCCCGACGTTCGCTGCTCTCGATGCCGTGGTCGACCGCGTTACGCAGCAGGTGCACAAGCGGCTCGCCGATCTCCTCGAGAATCGCGCGGTCCAGCTCGACGTCATCGCCTTCGATAACCAGCTCGACATCCTTGCCCGCCTGGCGTGCCGCATCGCGCACGACGCGCGGCAGCCGCTCGAACGCTTCGCGAACGGGCACCATCTGCAACGCGAGCACATCGAGCTGCAGTAATCCGAGCACGACGCCGAGGCGGTCGACCATCGATGCAACGTTTTGTGCGAGACCGGTCGTCGGCATGCGGCCGTACAACACCGAGAGCTCCGCAATGCCATCGGCTATCGCATCGAGACGCGTAGCATCGACGCGCATCTGACGGGCAGCAGGAGCCGGCGCAGCGGTTACCGGTGCGGGAAGCGGCGCCGTCGCGCGAGCGGGCTCGACGAAATCGACCGACTCGACATCGCCTGCGCGCATGATCGACGCTTCTATCGCCGCGGCGTCAGCCTCACCGGTGAGGAAGATGCGGAAGTCACCGGAGAAGTCGTCGTCATCGAACGCTGCGGGTTCCGATCCGATGACACCGGGACGATCCTGAAGTGCGCGCATAATGAGCATCGCGCGTGCCGACTTGATCGGTGCATCGGGGCGCAGCCGGACGAGACAGACGTTGGTGGTGCCGGGAGGGTAGCTCGACGATGTCGGCATGGCGACGCGCGCAGAACTTGAACTGTCCGGCGTCGCCGGCTCGAGATTGTCAGAGGAGAGAGGACCTGCGACAGCCACGGCGATGGCAGCCTCGAGCTCATCGGCCTGCGTCAGCATTACATCGATCAGCGCACTGTCCGGTTTGAGACGTCCTCCGCGGATCGAGGCGAGTGTGTCCTCCAGGACGTGCCCGAGGTCGGCAACTGCGCGATAACCCATGGCAGCGGAGAGACCCTTCAGCGTGTGCGCTGCGCGAAACGCTTCGTCGATCGCAGTCGCATCCGACTCGAGCGCAAGCAGGCTTCGGTGCAGCAGGCGAACGTGTTCCTGTGACTCCGATACGTACAGGTCGAGGAAGCGCCGCAGATCCATTGCGGACTTATCCCAGGACCCGCTGCACCGCCTCCAGCACGCGGGACGGCTGGAACGGCTTCACAACGAAGTCGCGCGCGCCCGCCTGAATTGCCTCGATGACCAGCGCCTGCTGACCCATTGCGCTGCACATGAGAATGCGTGCCTGCGGATACTCCTTCATGATCGCGCGCACCGCATCAATGCCGCCCATGTCGGGCATCACGATGTCCATGGTCACTAGATCCGGACGCAGTTCCGTGTAGCGCTTGACTGCCTCTGCGCCTGTCTGCGCTTCACCTACGACTTCGAAGCCTGCGCCTTTCAGGATGTCCGCAAGCATGGACCGCATGAAAAGCGCGTCGTCGCAGATCAGGACCGTTCTCGCCATATGATGGTGCCCTTTTGAACAGGTATTCTGGTGCCGCTCAGGTCTGCAGCCGCGCAAGCAGCAGCGGCGCAGGATCGAGAGCTATGAAGTCCGCGTCCTCGGAACGTCCAATGCCGAGCACGGCGCCGGGCGCAAACGAGTCCGCGCTGTCGTCGTTCGCCGCGTCGAGCAATGCGGGAGCGATTGCGATTACATCATCTACGGCAGCGCCGATCCGACGCTCACCCAGGTCGATCAACAACAGTCGATGGTCAGGAACTGAGGCAGCGGCACGCATGCCAAGAACAACGCCGAGATCGAACACCGTGATCACCCGGCCACGAAGGCCGACCAGACCGCATACATCCGAGCCGGCACCGGGAAGCCGCGTAAACGGACGCGGTGTCATGATCTCGAATACACGATCCAGCGGAAAGCCGAACCGGCGATCATCGCACGCGAAGACCACCCACTGCGTTGCAACGGGCGCGTGCATTCTGGCTTCGGTAGCGACAGCGCTTTTCGACACCTTTTCCGCTGTGACGAGGACCCGCGCGCACCGACTCCCAACTGCAAAGCATTGGATCAGGTAGGGCGCACTGAAGATACCTCCCCTGCGCTCCCGGGGTCAACCAGCAGTAGAGGTGGAATCCGCCCACTCCGCCGCAGCCGCAAGATCCGGTGGCAGCGGCGCTTCGAACTGCATTGTCTCACCCGTCGTCGGATGCGTGAAATGGAGCTCGGCGGCATGCAGGAACTGGCGCGGCACACGGCGGGCCAGTTCCATCGCCCAGCCGCGTGTCGAACCGCCCAGGCCACGGGTCGCGTTGGGGCCATACGTTGCGTCGCCGACGACCGGATGTCCCAGGTGCGCGAGGTGCACGCGGATCTGGTGGGTGCGCCCGGTATCGAGCTCGGCCCGTATCAGGTCCGCGGCCGGCCACCGCGCCATTCTGAACAGCCGTGTCCGCGCGGGCCGTCCGTCGGGCACCACGGCCATGCGCCGGCGGTCGTTGCGGGCACGGCCGATCGGCGCGTCTACATCGATCGTGTCCTGCGCCAGGTGACCCCACGCTGCCGCGTGATAGATGCGACGCACTTCCCTTTTCTTCAGCGCAGCCGAGAGCCCACGGTGCGTAGCATCGTTCTTCGCCACGAGCATCAGGCCGGACGTGTCCTTGTCGAGACGGTGCACGATGCCCGGCCGCAGCACGCCTCCTATCCCCGAAAGATCGCCAATGTGATGCAGCAGGGCGTGCACGAGCGTGCCGGTCGGATGACCGCCCGCTGGATGCACAACCAGTCCTGCCGGCTTGTTTACCACAAGCAGGTCGCTGTCCTCGTAGACGATGTCGAGCGGGATGTCTTCCGGCGCCATGCCCGCGGGCTCGGCGGGCGGGATGTCGATCGCGATGACGTCGCCCGCCACCGGTCGATAGCTCTTCTTGGGCGGTGCGCCGTTTACGAGGATGCGGCCGTCCGTGAGCAGCTGCGCGACGCGTGTCCGCGAGAGCGCCGGAACCTGCGCGGCGATGTACGCGTCGAGGCGCGATCCATCCTCCGCCTCGACCGTCAGCCTGAGGCTGTCAGCGTTTTTCTCCAACGGTCTGCTCCTCCTTCCACAGGGAGAGCGCGAGAATGATGGCGCCCGTCGTCACCGCCATGTCTGCGACGTTGAACACCGGCCAGCGCACGTTGCCGACACCGACGTCGATGAAGTCGACGACACCCGATGCGGAGCGGATCCTGTCGATCAGGTTGCCGATCGCGCCGCCGCAGATCAGGGAGATGGCGATCAACCGGATGCGGTCCGCCGTCGGCGTGTACCAGTACATTCCGATGAGCGCACCCAGCGCGACCAGCGACAGCGCCAGGAAGATCTGACGCGAGTACTGGCCGAGATGAATCCCGAATGCAGCACCTGGGTTGTAGATGAATGTGAGCCGCACGTAGCTCCCGATCACGTCCTGCTGCTGGAAGAGATGGAAGTTCTTCTGAATCAGTGCCTTCGTCGCAATATCCAGCACCAGCACGCCGGCGACGATGGCAATGAGCAACACGAACTTGCCGGCCGTCGGCCGCTCCACGGTTCCCGCCCCTATCACCGCTTTCTTCGTATCGCTCATCAGATTTTTGTCAGCCCCAGCTGAACCGTGATGCCGTCGAGATCCACATCCTGCGCATTGTCGCGCCAGGAATCGCCCGGCGCGACGCCGCCGTCGATCTCCACGGCCAGTGTCTCGCCTGCAATGTAGTCGGCATGGCGCTCGAGCACATCCGGCACGTCGGCTCCGAACACACCGACGCGGATGCGGTCACTCACGACCAGCCCCGTATCCTTGCGCAGGCGCTGGATGCGGTTGACCAGTTCGCGGGCCAGGCCCTCGAGCCGGAGCGGCTCATCGATCGCCGGGTCAAGCGCGATCGTGCAGCCATCCCCCGTCTCGACCACCAGCTCGCCTGTCGCTTCCTCGACCACATCCAGGTCTCCCGGCGCGAGTGCCTGTTCGGCGCCTTCGATCGTGATCCGCACTTCCTCGCCGTTGCGATACGCACGCAGCGAATCGCTCTCCAGCTCCCGGATCTGCTGTGCCGCCTCCTGCGTGCGCGCGCCGAAACGCTTGCCCAGAACCCGGAAGTTCGGCTGCGCCCTGAGCAGCACCAGCCCGCCCGCAGCCTTCAGGAACTCGACGGTCTTGACGTTCAGCTCGTCGCGCAGCACGTCGAGGAGCTCTTCCGTCATGACCGTCTGGTCGGGCACGACGGCCTGCAAGGTGCCGAGCGGCTGGCGTACGCGGATCTTCACGCTGTCACGGGCAGCACGGCCGAGGCGCTCGAGTCCGGTA
>Ga0163150_10009754_pt1 | contig 10538 bp, 4 predicted proteins | sample OliLakLV19P2IB_FD_148628 | JGI IMG/M metagenome (GOLD analysis project Ga0163150, IMG submission 148628) | Freshwater microbial mat bacterial communities from Lake Vanda, McMurdo Dry Valleys, Antarctica - Oligotrophic Lake LV.19.P2.IB | ecosystem: Environmental > Aquatic > Freshwater > Lake >...
AGTGGAGCGGGTTGTCCCTAACGCGCTGATCCGAATTCGGGTCCACTTCGCCGTAGCGCGTTGGGATAACACTCGCTTACGGGAAAGCCACGGTCGCGTCAAAACTCGCCCGCAAATGTTCGGAAATGCGGGGTCAATCCGCCGGTGAATAATCAGATCTTTGCGCGTTGCAGTGCGTCGGGTGCGGTTCTCAGATCGGTGGCGGAAGCATTCGCCTAACGTTTCCATGAACCCATGAATTCCTTTTTCGCCGGCATGCTTGCCGGACTCGCTGCGTCGGCGCTCGGAGCGACGGCCGGAGCCGCGACCGCGTCCTTCACGTTTCCCACCCAGACGCTCACCGTGCCCGCTGGCTTCACCGTCGAACAAGTCGCCGCTCCGCCGATGGTAAACCGGCCGATCTCGATCGCCTTCGATGAACAAGGTCGCCTCTACGCGACCGACTCTTCCGGCTTGAGTGACCGCGCCCCGGCGCAGTTCGCCCAAAAGCCGCACCGGGTCGTACGCCTGGAAGACGCGGACGGCGACGGCAGCTTCGAGCGCTCCACGGTGTTTGCGGAAAACATGATGTTCCCCCAGGGCGCGCTGTTCTACGAAGGTTCGCTCTACGTCGGCGCTCCGCCGCACATCTGGAAACTCACGGATACCGACGGAGATGGCGTCTCCGATCAACGCGTGGCGTGGTACGACGGCCAAACGCTCACCGGTTGCGCGAACGATCTGCACGGCCCCTACCTGGGGCTGGATGGCTGGATCTACTGGACCAAAGGCGCGTCGGCCGAACAGAACCACACGTTGCCCACCGGCCAGCCGTATGTCACCCGCGCAGCGCATATCTTCCGTTCCCACCCCAACCGCGGCGGCGAAGAGCCGGTCCTCACCGGCGGAATGGACAACCCGGTCGGCGTCGCCTTCACCTCCGCCGGCGAACGAATTCTGAGCGGCACGTTTTTTCAGATCGGCGTCCCGGGCAAACGCGATGGCCTGATCCACGCCATTTACGGCGGGGTGTACGGGAAGGACCAGGCCTCGATCGCGGGCCACCTCCGCACCGGCGATCTCATGCCCATCATGACCCATATGGGCGCCGCCGCACCGTGCGGCTCGACCACGTATCGCTCGAATGGATTCGGCTCGGAGTTCCGCGACAACCTGTTCGTCTGTTACTTTAATCTCCGCAAGATTTCACGGCATCAGCTGGTGCCGGACGGCGCCACCTTCCGAACCATCGACTCGGACTTCATCACGTCGGACAGCCCCGACTTCCGCCCCACCGACGTCCTCGAGGATGCCGACGGCAGTCTCCTCGTGGTCGACACCGGCGGCTGGTACAAAATCTGTTGTCCCACGTCGCAGCTTGCGAAGCCGGATATCCTCGGCGGCATCTATCGTATCCGGAAAGTGGGTGCGCCAAAAACAATCGATCCCCGCGGCCTAAAGCTCCCCTGGGCCACGCTGGCAGCCAACGACACGGCGAAACTGCTGGCCGACGAACGGCCTTACGTGGTGGATCGGGCCATTCACCAACTCGGCCAGGCCAGCCCCAGCGCGGTCGCCGCCCTGCAGACGTCCGCCCTGAACTCTCCCTCGGCCGCGGTGCGGCGTCACGCCGTCTGGACTCTGGCCCGCATCGACGCTCCGGAGGCGCGACGAGCGGTTCGAACCGCGTTGCAGGACGCGGACCCCGCAGTCGTTCACACCGCACTTCAGGTCGTGAGCCTTTTTCGCGACGCGGCCGCCTTGGATGCGCTTACCCGCCTCGTTCTGGGTGATCGCCCCCTGCTCACGCGGCTTGCCGCCGAAGCGTTGGGCCGCATCGGGGATGCGCGTGCCATTGAGCCCCTGCTGGCCGCAGCCCAACGACTCGGCGACGCCGAATTTACTTCTTCGGGCACGCCCGCGAACCCCGCCGAACGCGTGCTGGAACATGCCCTCACTTACGCGTTAATTGAACTGGGACAGCCCGGCCCATTGCTCGCAAGCCTGCAGTCCGCGACGGCACCGCGAGCCGCCCGAGTGGCGCTGCTCGCCTTGGACCAGATGCCCTCCGGGGGTCTCCAGGCCGATCAGGTTCTCCCGTGGTTGAATTCGCCGGTGGCGAGGCTGAAACAGACCGCGGGCTGGATTGTAAGCCACCGCGCGGATTGGGGCGAGGCGCTGTCCGGGCACTATCGGACGCGACTCGTCAACCCGCCGGCAACCGATGCCGAGCGGCTGGAGCTACAGGTCCAACTCGCGAGTCTCGCCAAAGCCCCCGCCATCCAAGAGCTGCTGGCCACGACTGCGGCGGACGCAAAAATTTCGCTGGCCACTCGCCAGCTAGCCCTGCGGGCGATTGCGACCTCAGCCTTGAAAGAAACGCCCGCTCGCTGGCTCGCGGAACTAGCGCAACTGCTCGAGCGCGGTGAACCGGCGCTGATGGCCCAAGCTGTATCCACTGCACGGACACTGCCACGGCCCAAGGTTGGGGCCGAAGCGCTGACAACCGCCTTGGGGCGTGTGGGCCGCAACCCGGATTATCCCTCTCTGGTTCGCCTCGAGGCCCTCGCCGTCTCGCCCGCTACCCTGGGCTCGATCGAGCCGCCGCTCTTCGAATTCCTGCGCACGCAACTTGAAAGCAGTCGCCCCATGACGGCGCGCGGCTTCGCTGCCGCCGTCCTGGCCGGAGCGAAACTGTTGCCCGAACAACAACTCGCCTTGGCCGACGCGATGAAGTTCATGGGCCCACTGGAAGCACCCAAACTTCTGCCGGCCTTTGAAAAAGCACCCACCGAAGCCTTGGGTCTGCGACTCGTCGCCGCGCTCGAGAAATCGTCCGCCCAAGCCGGACTGCGGGGCAACGTGCTGCAACCGGTCCTGGCCCGATATCCCACGACGGTACAGCAGCAGGCCGCGCCACTGCTGCTCACGTTGAACGGCAACATCGCGCGCGAAAACGCGCGCATCGACGAACTGCTCGCCACGATCCATGAGGGCGACATCCGCCGCGGCCAAGCCGTCTTCAATCGCGCCAGCTCGGCGTGCACCCTCTGTCATTCCATCGGCTATCTGGGCGGAAAACTCGGTCCCGATCTGACGGCCATCGGAAAAATCCGCAATGAACGCGAGTTGCTGGAAGCCATCGTGTTTCCCAGTGCCACCTTTGTGCGAGGCTACGAATCGTACACGGCAACCACGACCGCGGGCGAGACGCACGGGGGCATCTTGCGCCAGGACACCGCGGAACAAATCGTACTGGCCACCGGGCCCGACTCCGAACAACGCATCGCGCGCTCGCAGCTCGCCGACCTGCAGCCCGGTACCGTTTCGTTGATGCCTCCGGGGATGGACGCCGTGCTGAGCCGTCAGGAGCTCGCGGATCTCGTCGTGTTCCTCAAGTCCCGCCAGTGACAGAAAGACTGGGTACGTCGATCCCTCCGCCGCGTTCGCTCGCATTTAACGTACGAACTCCCGCCCGCATTCTCTGACGTATCCTTGTTTCCATGACAGACCGCCCCGTCCGCCATTACACTCGTCGCGACGCCTTGCGCCTGACGACCCAAGCCACGGGGCTCGCGCTCCTCGCCCGCACCGCCGCGTTTGGCGCCTCGGAAAAATCGGATGGAGAATTGGGCTCCGTTGTCGGCCAGCCGGTGGCCGCCAAAATCGGCCTGCAAGTCCTCAAGGAGGGTGGTAACGCCATCGATGCGGCCATCACCGCCGCGTTTGCCGCCTGCATCTGTTCTCCCCATAACTGCGGCATCGGCGGCTATGGCGGGCATGCCATGATTGGACTCGCCGGGGGCAAAAAAATCACCGCGATAGATTTCAACTCCACGGCGCCCGCCGCAGCGAAAGCAGAAATGTTTCCGCTCAACGAGAAAGGACTGGTCAGGAATAGCATCAATACCACCGGGTGGCTGGCCGCGGGCGTGCCCGGAACCATCGCCGGCCTCGAGTTGACCTTGCAGCGCTACGGCACGCGATCGCTGCGCGACGTCCTCGCCCCCGCCATCCAACTCGGCGAGGAAGGCACCTACGTCACTCTCGTCAAAGGCATCGACGACGTCGCGCCGAATGATTCCGGCCTCGACGAGCCGAACAACCAGAAGCTTCCGCGGGAGAAGCAACGCCACCTACGGTTGATCGCGTTGCTCAAAACGCTCGCAGCGCAGAACTCGACCGAGGCCTTTTACCGCGGCGACATCGCCACGATCATCGCCGCGGCGTTTCAACGTCAGGGCGGCCTCGTCACCAAGGCGGACCTCGCCGCGTATCGTGCGCGCGAAGTCACTCCGCTTTCGATCACCTGGAACGGCGCCACGATTTATACGCCGCCCGTCACCGCCACCGGCCTGCTTCTGCTCCAAGCGTGCTCGATTCTGAAAGCGCTCGACTGGCAGCGGCTGTCCGTACTGCAGCAACACCACGCGAAACTGGAAGCGTTGCGCATGGCTTGGGCGGACCGACTCTGGAACTTCGGCGACCCCGAGCAGGTGCGCGTGCCTGTCGCGCAATTGATTTCCAACGACCACGCCCAGGCCTGTGCCGCAAAAATCAAGATCGCGCTCCGCGACGAGAAGCCCGTGCAGCTCGACGTAGAGCCGAGTCTCGCCGGAGGAACGGTGAATTTATCCGCTACGGATCGGGCCGAAAACATGATCGCGATCACCCTGACTCACGGCGGCAGCTATGGCGCCCGCGTCGCGGTGCCCGAGCTTGGACTCATTCTCGGACACGGCATGTCACGGTTCGATCCGCGACCGGGTCGTCCGAATTCGCCGGGTCCGGGAAAACGTCCCGTTAACAACATGTGCCCGACCATCGTGACCCGCAACGGTGCGCCCGTGCTCGCGCTCGGTGCGGCGGGCGGAACGCGAATTCCCAATAGTGTATACGAAGTCCTCGTGAACCACGTTGGCCTTGGCACCGGTCTCGCCCACGCCATGGCCGCCCCGCGGCTCGACTGCACCGGCACACTTCAGCTGGGCCTGGACAAGTACCACGCACCTGAAACCGAGGCGTTTTTCAAAAAAGTAGGCTATACGGTATCACGCAGCCCGAGTGCCTATGTCAGCGCGGTAGCCTTTGATCCCGCCACGCGGAAGTGTCAGGGAATTGCCAGCGGCGGAGCCTAGACTAGCGGGAATATTTCAAATCCCTTCCTTACCGGGTGAACGGCCTTCATCCCGCAACTCTGTTTGCATCAGTGATCATCAGTGAAAATCAGTGGTTCAACGGCTTTTTTCAGGTTGATTGGGCACCTTCCGGGCGCCGCCCAGCAACCAGCCTTGAGCCAACGTCGTGTACGTGCGGATTTGATCCTCGATCCAGATCTGGTCGCGACCCAGCTCGCGAGCGAGAATCCGCGCCACGACGGGCGCCGCCTCGATGGAAGCGCGCGCATCGAGCACCAAGGCCCGCGCGCGCCGCGCCAGCACGTCCTCGACGGTGCGGGCCATTTCCTGCCGCGCGTGCCAAACCACTTCTGCGTGCCGGAAGGGCAGCTTCGGATGTAACTTCTGATCCAACGCTGGATCCTTTTGCCCGAGCGCGATCACGCCGGCCGCATCGCTGCCATAGATCCGCAAATCAGACCTGATCGTGGCGGGATCAACCGCGCCCTGAATCCGAAGCTCGGCGGTACGACACACGCGGGGCGTGAAGCCGCCCACCCGTTCCGCCTGATTGATCACGTCCTCGGCCATTCTCCGGTACGTGGTCCACTTACCGCCCGTCAACGTGATCAGCTGGGCGGACGAAATGGAAATCGTGTGATCCCGCGATAACGCCGCGGTGTTGCCTTTGGTCCCACGACTGACGAGTGGACGCAAACCGGTGAACACGCTGAGGACGTCGTTCTCGGTCGGGTCCGTGGTCAGGTACTTTTGCGCGTGCTCCAGGATGAAATCGATCTCCGCCGTCTGCGCGCGCGGCTCGAGTTCCGCTTGCACTCCGGGCGTGTCGGTTGTGCCCACGACCAGGCGATCGTGCCACGGGATCGCAAACAGCACCCGTCCATCAGTCGTCTTCGGGACCATCAGCGCGCTGGTGCCGGGCAAAAACTGGCGCGGCAAAACCACATGAACGCCCTGGCTAACGGCCACGAGCGGCGTCGCACCCGGTTCATCGTAGCGGCGTACCGTATCGACGAATACACCCGTGGCATTGATCACGACCTGGGCCCGGAGCTCAAATTCCGCGCCTGATTCCACGTCGCGCGCGAGCACTCCGGCCACCCGGCCCTGTTCCTTGATCAAACCCACACACGCACAGTAATTCGCGACGGCCGCTCCTTGGGCCGCGGCGGTTTGGGCCAGATTGATCGCGAGCCGGGCATCATCAAACTGACCGTCGTAATACAGAACACCGCCCGCGAGACCCTTCGGCTCGACGGTGGGAAGATGCTCGATGGTCTCGGCGCGACTCAGCGATTCGGAACGGCCCAGCGACAGCCCCCCGGCCAGGCGATCGTATACGGTCATCCCGATCCGATAAAACCAGTGGTCGAACCGCGAGTAGTTCGGGATGACGAAGGCGAGCGGATGCACGAGGTGCGGCGCGTTTCGTTGCATCAGACCGCGTTCCCGCAATGCCGAGCGCACGAGTGAAATGTCTCCCTGTTTCAGATACCGCACGCCCCCGTGCACGAGCTTGGTGGAGCGACTCGATGTGCCCTTGGCGAAATCCGCCTGCTCGATCAGGGCGACCCGGTAGCCGCGCGACGCCGCATCCAGGGCGGCGCCGAGGCCACTGGCCCCACCGCCGACCACCAGGATATCGAAAACCTCGGCACCGGAACGCAGCCGGCTGAGAACGGAATCACGTTGCATGAGAATAGCGGGAGCTGAACTCCGGTCGGGCCTACCCGGCCCCAACTCCAACGAGCGGCGCCGGGCGTATCCTCCGCGCCACCGCCCGTCGGAATGGGGGTCGACGAATTAGAATCGTTTCGACAGCTCCATCGTGAACTGGCGGCCACGGACGTTCGCGGTCCCGCCCTGATAACCGAGGCCCTCGTCGGAGACGTGGGGCTCTTGGTCCAGGACATTGTTGATGCCACCCCGCACCGTGACGCCCTGCAGCCAGGGATGAACGTCACGATTAAACCGATACGAGATCCAAGCGTTGTGATTGAAGATCGGATCGACCCGCAGCACGTAGCGGGTCACACCGTTGTCGTTAAAGATCCGGATGTAGTCAGGCCGGCCGAGCGCGTTGTAAACGGCCTCGGTCGTCGCCGCCGAGGTATCGACGAACGCACCGAAATAGCTGGTGAACCATCCCGCGGACCAGGCGTCCCGGCGCCAAGTGGCCGTCATATTGGCTCGCCACTTCACGCGACCGTTGCGGTCCAGCTCGTCGAGGATCGGGGCATTTCCTTCAATCTGCGAGCGCCGCAGTACGTAGTGAGTCGCGTCGCCCGTCAGACTAAACTGGCCGAGACGATTCTTCGGCAGGCGATACTGGAAGCCAAACTCATAGCCTTGAATGTCACGCCCGGCGAGGTTCAGGTAATTGTCGATCAAGCTGATCACTTCGCCCACGGGTGCACGCCGCGCGGCGTTGTTCGTCTGGCGGGCGTTATAGGCAGCATACGCGGCGCGATCTTCTGCGGTCACCGGTGCTCGCGTCACCGAGGGATAGCCCTTGTAGGCCGAGGTGCCAGAGCCGAGATCAACCCGGTCGATCGCGGTGCCTTTGGCGAGTTCGGCCTGCACCGCAAGATCCAGGTACAGCTCGTCGAGCTGCAGCGTGCGCGACGCGCCCACATTTTGAATCACCTTGTTTTGATTCATGTGGAAGTAGTCGAACACGAATGAAAGCCCCCGGATTTTCGGCACCTCGACCACCATGCCGGCAACCCAAGTCTTGGCCGTTTCCGGCTCCAACCGCTCGTTACCCTGACGAAACACGGTGCGCTGCGTGGAACCGTCGGAGGGCAAACCCGTCACCTCGGAGCGATACGGATCCGCCGCACCAATCTGGCGGCGCAGTGGCGTAATGTTGGTTTGCACCAAGTTCGGCGCGCGGAACGACTCCGCAATCGAGCCACGAAGCTTCAACCAACGGGTGGGTTTCCAAACGAGACTCGCCTTGGGCTTGGTAGTCTGGCCATGGATGGAAAAGTGCTCGAAACGTCCCGCCAGCGACAGCTCGAGTGCATCCACGAGTGGGATACGGTTCTCGCGGGTGACAAACGGCAAGGCCGTTTCAAGGTAAGCGGCATAGATGGTCTGATGGGCGCTGATCGGCACGTTGGAGCTGAGCGCGAGGTAGTCGTTGTCATTCTCCCGCAAATACGGGAACTGGCTGCCCGACCCCGGCGGATTCAAACCGGCGTAAGCCGCGCGCTTGTCGTCGTACGACTCGTAGCGTACCTCCACCCCCGTGGCGACACCCACGTTGCCGCCGCTGAAGAGCCGCCAGAGTTGCCCGTTCGCCTTGGCATCCCACATGAAGAGATTAGTCCGGCCAAAGCGATCTTCGGAATCAAAGAGCGGATCGAGGACGGACGCAGGATTCGAGAAGAGCTGGTCGGTGGCGATCTGTCCGTTGACGATCTTGAAGGTCACGGGGAAAGGGTTGAACGCCGTGGCGTCCGTCCGGTTCAGCGCCTGGCGCAACTTCGACTCGCGGACCTGGAAGTGCTCGTATTCGTGCGTCTGTGCCCCGGAGGCGAGCAGGCCGGATTCCCATTCCCAGCTGCGACCGATCTTCCCGCGCAAGCCACCCAGCAGGCGCCACGAGTAACTATGAACCTCGGTCACGCGCGGCTTGAAACCGCTGGCAATCGTGGCGTTCTGACCGGGAGAAATTCCCGTCCAAAGCGAGACGTCCGCGGGCGTGCCAACCAGCCGGGCGGTACCGTCAGCGTTCGGAGTGCCGGTCGGATGATAGAAACGAACGCCGAACGGATTGTACGGATTCGCGGCCGGCATATAAATACCGGGGTCATCCGTGTTCTTGAAATTAACGGGTTCACGACCGCTGTAGCTGTGGGCGTGGTAAAACAGGAGGTCACCGAAGGCGGTGATGTTTTCGTTCACCGGCCGGTCGATAAACGTCGCGAACTGCACGCGGTCGGTTTTCGGCACGAGGATCTTCCATTTATTCCAGTTTGAGCGGGTGGTATTTTCCACGCTGTCGATGTTGGCCGAAGGAGCGGTTTGCTTGAAACTGATCGAACCATCCGGGCTCGGCCACAGGTAGAACATGCCCGTCGTGGCCATCGTTGCCACGCCTGGCGGCGGCGTCGTGCTCGTGCTGATACCGCGGTTGCCGTCGGGCCGGGAGCCCACGAACTCCACCAAGCCAGGCTGGATGAATCCGCGCTGCCACTGGCCCCACTGGTTGACGTTGTTCCGATTATCGAAGTCGTTGTCGCGAACGGTGGTGCCGTTGGCATCAACCAGGGGCAAGCCGTTCCATGGCGCCGGGAGAGCCCGGCTTTGCCGCTGGTCGGCGTGGCGGGCCCACTTGCGTTGCGACGCGGCGATCGCGTCCCGATGGAAGTAATCGAACGAGACGGAGAAATGCGTTTTACCAACGTTGAAGCCCTCGGAAACCGTCGCGCCGACCTCGTTACCGCCGCCGTGCTGCGTCATTGAACCCTTGAAGGTGACGTTGCGGCCCACGTACGTGCGCGACACGTGGTTGTTGATCACTCCGGCCGCGGCATCGGCGCCGTAGATGGCGGATGCACCGTCGCGGAGGATTTCCACCCGGTTCACGAGGGCGCGGGGAATGGCGTTGATGTTGGCGGCGAGCGAAGGCACGCCGTTTTCCGCCATGGAAATAGGATGCGGCGCCATCCGGCGACCATTGATCAGCGTGAGCGTACTACCGGATCCAATACCGCGAAGGTCGACGGACGCCACGTCCCCGCGGGCGAGTTGCGGACCATTGTTGACCTCCGTGATGGCAGACGGTTCAGCGGCTCCCAGAGTCTCAAACAACTCGCTCATGGTCGCCGCCCCGCGGGCATCCAGGTCGACGCGCTCGATCACGGTGACTGGCAGGGCGGTTTCCGCCTCGAGCCGGCGGATATTGGAACCGGTGACCGTGAACGCCTCCAGTTGAACGGGCGTCTCCGGCTCAGCGGCGGTCCCTCCGGGCGGCGGACTGACGGCCTGAGCCGCCAGCGACGTCGTCAAAACGGCTGCGGCTATAAGCGAACAAGTGGTGAGGGTTTTCATCGCGATGGAAGGTCAAAAAGAACGCGCAAAATCTCGCTCGTCGAGGAGAACATTTATGCGCGGCGGCTGGTTGAAATCGCTGCTGATCGATCAGCCGCTCGCCCACGCCCTCCTGGCAAATCCGGAGTGACTCGAATCAGTCTAAATTCCTCAGAAGAAGTAACCACTGATGGACACTGATAAACACGGATCAAATAGATCCAGATCGATGGGATAAAATCTCTTACCGGGTGAACGGCCTCCCTCGCGCAACTCTGTTTGCCTCAGTGGTCATCAATGAAAATCAGTGGTTCAACTGAGTTTTCTAGGATTAGTGGGGCCCCGATAGCTCCGGGATCACGGCCCCAACGACCAAATCGC
>Ga0163150_10009756_pt1 | contig 10536 bp, 5 predicted proteins | sample OliLakLV19P2IB_FD_148628 | JGI IMG/M metagenome (GOLD analysis project Ga0163150, IMG submission 148628) | Freshwater microbial mat bacterial communities from Lake Vanda, McMurdo Dry Valleys, Antarctica - Oligotrophic Lake LV.19.P2.IB | ecosystem: Environmental > Aquatic > Freshwater > Lake >...
GCGTAAAGATTACTCCAGCGCACGATCCGAACGACTACGAGGTGGGGCTTCGCCAGACGTTGGGTATGCAGAACATTATGAACCCGGACGGGACGCTAAACGATTCCGATCGGATACCAAAGGCATACCGTGGCCTTACAATGAAGAAGGCACGAGAGAAGGTCGTGGCTGATCTGGAGGCACTCGGTCTACTGGATCGCATTGAAGACCGCGAAATTGAAGTTGCACACAGCGACCGCAGTAAGACGGCGATTGAGCCGTACCTCGCCGATCAGTGGTTTGTCAAAATGAGCGACCATGACGACGGTCGCCCCGGTCTGGCTCAAACTGCCATGGACGCCGTCAGCGATGGCCGCGTGCAGATTACACCGACGCGTTATGCCAAGAGCTACCTCGACTGGCTGAGCGAAAAACGGGATTGGCCGGTCAGCCGGCAACTCTGGTGGGGTCATCGGATACCGGTGTGGACGATTCGACAATCGAATTTCGGCCCCGAGCGTGACAGTCAGGCCGAATCTGACAGGGTCATTGATGCGCTTAATGCTTTTGCGTCTGCATTTGATATTCAGTCAGAACTATGGATAAAACCCGTTGCCCTATGGAGTGATCAATTCTATGTCTGTGCAGGATCGGATAAGGCAGAGGCCGCGCTGCGTGGCCTCTATAAACGCAGGCACGTAGACCCTGCTGACGATCCAGCGCCAGGCGACCGGCTGCAACTCGATACCGATGCAAAGCAAAAGGCGGTAGAGACCTTGAAAGCGGTGGTGGCCGATGTCGACGACCAAGACGAAGGGGTTCTCGATACCTGGTTCTCCAGTGCCCTTTGGCCACATAGCACGCTTGGCTGGCCGGAGAAGACGCCGGAACTGGCGGAGTTCTATCCCACGTCGGTGCTGCTCACCAGTCGCGATATCATTACGCTCTGGGTAGCCCGTATGGTGCTGACCGGGCTGTACAACGTCGGCAGTATTCCGTTCCATCAAGTCTATATTCACCCCAAGATTCTCGACGGCTTTGGGGAGACCATGTCCAAGTCGAAGGGGAACGGGGTCGATCCGCTGGATGTGATTGCCAAGTTCGGGGCGGATTCGCTGCGGTTTGCGCTGGCGTCGATGGCGACTGAGACTCAAGACGTGCGGATGCCGGTGGAGTTTGAGTGCCCACACTGCCTGAAGTCGATCGAGCAAACGCACAAAAATCGTATTCTGCCGCGCGTAAAGTGCAAGCACTGCGATAAGGAGTTCTCCACACAATGGGCGAAATCGGCCGAAGACATCGCCTTGCTACGCGGGGCGGTGATTAGTGAGCGATTTGAGGTGGCTCGAAATTTCTGCAACAAGCTCTGGAATGCGTCGCGGTTTGCGCTGATGAATCTGGAGGGGTACACTTTTGCTCCGGTGGATATCGATAAACTGACCATAGAAGATCGCTGGGTGCTCAGTCGGCTCTCGACGGTCACGGCGCAGGTGACTGCGGCGATTGAGTCGTTCAGATTCGCCGATGCGGCACGGGTGCTGTATGACTTTGCTTGGGACGAATTCTGCAGCTTTTATGTGGAGATGATCAAGACTCGTCTGCAAGATCCGGCCAGTCGACCGGTGGCACAGCGCGTGCTGGCTTACACGCTGGACACACTGCTGCGGTTGCTGCACCCGATGGTTCCGTTTGTGACCGAAGAGGTCTGGCACCTGCTCAGTGCAGTCGCACCCTCACGCGGATTGACAGCAGTGCAGCCAATCTCGGAGTGCATTGCAGTTGCCAGTTGGCCCGCCGTCGATGCTGGCTTACAAAACGCGGCGATTGAAGAGCAGTTTGCCAAATTCCAGCAATTGCTTGGTGGCCTGCGCGAAGTTCGCGCGCGGCAGAATATTGCCCCCAAGACGCCGATTCGGTTTGCGGTGCGCTGTGATGCAGCGACCGTCTCACTTTTGCAACCGATGGAGCCGTACTTTGCCGCAATGGCTGGTGCAACCGCCACAGCCTGGGGGCCAGAAGTGGAGTCTCCGGCATTGTCGGCCAACTTCAATAGTGCCGACTGCGAAGTCTTTGTCGATCTGGCCGAGCATATCGACATTGGTGCTGAGATCTCTCGCAACGAGAAGGAGCTGGAAAAAATCGCCGGGTTCATCGCTGCCAAAGAGAAGAAGCTATCGAACGAGAGTTTCGTCAGCCGCGCTCCGGCGGATGTCATCACCCGCGAACGCGAACAGCTCGAAGAATTGCACACCCGGCAGAAGAGCACGGAACAGGCGCTAGCCGAACTGCGGAAGAAACGCTAAGCCGCTAAATCGGTTTTGAGGTGCGCTACTAAGTTCACCGCGGAGAACGCAGAGAGCGCGAAGTGACGCGCAGAGAAGGCTGATACGAATCTGCCTTTCTTGGCGTCTTATCGCCTTTGCGTGAGTCTGCACTAAAGTAGAAGGTTCACGCAAAGGCGCAGAGGCACAAAGGTTGTAATGCATTCCGTATCCTGTAAATCCTGTCCATCCTTGTTCAAAAAACTGAATTTAAGAAGCAGATTTAACAGGGATGAACGGGATGGACTGGATAGGGGGCAGGTTTCTTCTCTGCGTTCTGCTCGGCGGACTCTGCGGTAAAATGGCGACAGAGGCTGCTTTTTTCCACACACTGCTAGCAGGCCGGACACCCTTAGGCGTATAATTGAGCGATACGTCAACCAGAGTTTTCCAAGCGCAGCGTGCGGCGAAAGGGCCATTATGCCTGTCCAGATGGAGCTATCGCGGATCATCATCAGCGAGATCAACGACCAGCAGGTCATTTATCTCAAAGAGGTGGATGGCACCCGGATGTTTCCGATTCTGATCGGTATTTTTGAGGCGACCAGCATCGATCGGCATGTGAAGCAGATTCAGACGCCACGCCCGTTGACGCACGATCTGCTGGTAAGCACGATCGAGACTCTTGGTGCCGAGCTACAGGACGTGGTCATTACTGAGCTGCGCGAGCACACCTATTTTGCTGTGCTGCGGGTTCGTCATCAGGGAGAGCTTTTGGAGATTGATTCTCGGCCATCGGACGCCATTGCCGTGGCAGTGACTGCCGATCCTCCGTTGCCGATTTATGTGGCCGAGGATGTGCTGAACGATGTACTCGGTGAGTCGATGGAGTAAACGGACTTAGCGCGCGGGTTCAAAGACTTGTTGAAGAATCGCCAGCGCCTCTTTTCCTTTGTTTCCGTCGACCACCACGTTCAGACGCACTTCGCTGGTGCTCATAATGTCGACATTGATGCCGACTTCGGACAGCGACTGAAATATCCGCATCGCCACGCTGGTGTTGCTGCGAATGCCGATACCCAGCACGCTCAACTTGGCAACCTTGGGTGAACTGGATACTCCGGCGCAGCCAAATCGCTTGGCCAGTCGCTCGGCGGTTTCGATGCTGCGTGGCATATCGCTCTGCTGCACCGTAAAGCTGATGCTGGCGGTTGAATTCTGGCCAAAGCTCTGCACGATCATATCGACAAATACACCGGCGGCGGCGATCTCTTCAAATACCGCGGCGGCCAAGCCCGGCTGATCGGGAATGCCGAGCAGTGTGACGCGACCTTGCGATTCATCCAGTGTGATCTCGTCGATGGTCAGGTCTTCCATCCCCTGCAGGTGGCGAACCACTTCGAGGGCCGTGTTTCCATTGCCGTGTGGTAGGATTGCGTTCGGTTGTAATTTATTAGCAGGCTCGTTTTCCAGGCCAAAGACCTTGTGAACAACACGCAACGCCGAACTGGCCTGATCCCGATGGCATAGCACCGAGATTTTGATCTCGCTGGTGGTGATCGCCTGAATATTGATCCCTGCCTCAGCCAAAGCACGGAACATTTTTTGAGCCACGCCGGTTTGTTCGGCCATGCCGAGACCGACGACCGAGACTTTGGCCACTTCCTCGTCAAAGGTAACTGCCTTGGCCGAGATTTCCTTCGCCGCTTCGTTGGTGGCCTCCAGCGCATTTGGCAATTCTTCTTTGGGGACGGTAAAGGAGATCGTCGCGCGCCCTTCGGCACCGATATTCTGCACAATCATGTCCACGGCGATCCGGCGTGCGGCAATCTTTGAAAAAATCGCGTAGCTGAAACCTGGCCGGTCGGGCACACCTTCGATCGTGATCCGGGCTTCGTCGCGCACCAGCGCCGCCCCGCAGACAGCCTGATTAGCGGCTTCGGGCGAGGCGACAATCATCGTACCAGTGATGTCCGAAAAACTGGACCGAACATGTATCGGTACTGAGAATTTCTTACCAAATTCGATCGACCGGCTGTGCATCACCCCGGCACCCAAGCTGGCCAGTTCCAGCATTTCGTCGTAGCTGATTTGCTTCACACGACGCGCTTCGGGGAGCACACGTGGATCGGTCGTGTAGACACCATCGACATCGGTGTAGATTTCGCAGGTATCGGCACGCAGCACCGCCGCCAGTGCCACGGCAGTGGTATCGCTTCCGCCACGACCGAGAGTGGTGATATTGAAGTCCTCGTCGATGCCCTGAAAACCGGCGGCGATGACGATATTGCCTGCGTCCAGAAAACGTTGCATCCGTTCGGTGGAAATCGACTGGATCCGCGCCTTGGTATGGGTGCTGTCGGTCTTGATGCCAATTTGTGCGCCGGTCAGGCTGATTGCCTTGGCACCGAGCGACTGAATCGCCATCGCCATCAGCGCCACGCTGACCTGTTCGCCAGTCGATAGCAACATGTCCATTTCGCGACCACTTGGTCGGTCGGTGATCTGTTCGGCCAGTTCAACCAGCATGTCGGTGTTGTGTCCCATGGCACTGACTACCATCACGACCTGATTGCCTTGCTGCTGCGCACGAATCGCCTTACGGGCTGCGGCCAGGATTTTTTGTGTATCGGCAACGCTGGTGCCGCCAAATTTTTGAACGATTAAGGGCATGGAGCTCAAACAAAATTAAATAGTGACAAACAATCCGCCAAAGAAAGAAAACTGCGACTAACGTTTCAGATCCAAAAAGTACCGCATCAGTCGCCAGCCATCATCGAATGACAGCGTCGATGCGCCTGCGGCGATTTCGTCGTAGCTGCTCGCTCCGTCTGCCGTGACTCCACTGCCGGCGATAATAAACGGAACCGCACCGTGACTATGCGTCTTAAGCCGCACCGGCGTAGGGTGATCTGGCGAGACCAGAATCCGATACTCTCCCTGCGATTGCAAAGCGGCTACCAGTGGTGCGACGATCTTCTGGTCGATTTCTTCTAGCGCGCGAATCTTGGCCCGCACATCCCCCTCGTGCGAGGCTTCATCGGTAGCCTCCACATGGACACAAATCAGGTCGGTCGTTGGTAGCGCTTCGATTGCATAGCGCCCCTTGGCCGCGTAGTCGGTATCGGTGTAGCCAGTGGCACCGGGGACTTCGATTCGTTCCCACCCGATGAGCGCGGCCAGCCCACGCAACAGGTCGACCGCAGTGATCATCTTGCCAGTGCGACCGTAGGCGGTTTTGAATGACTCCAAATCGGGCGTGCGACCTTGCCCCCAGAGCCAGACATTGGTAGCCGGCAGCTTGCCCGATTTCACGCGAGCCACATTCACGGGGTGCGTAGCAAACACCTCTTCACTAGCGTGCATCAAATCGCACAGTAGGCCACTACCTGGACCGCGTGGATAGTCGTCCAGTACACTTTTGTCAGTCAGGTCGTGCGGGGGAGTGGCACGAGTATCCATGCTGAACGGGGCCGGTTTGGCCGCCCCACGCCACAGCAGCAGATTGCGATAGCTCACACCGGGCACGAATTGCAACTGCTCGTTGCCCAGAGCCGTTTGTGCGGCAGCCAGCAACTCAGTCGCTTCTTCTGTCGAAATATGATCAGCCGTAAAGTCGCGCATCACCTGGTCCTGCACCGTCACCAGATTGCAGCGGACGGCCCAGTCTTGCGGCTCCAGGTGGATTCCCTGTGCCGCCGCTTCCAGTGGTGCTCGGCCAGAATGCTTAGCCAGCGGATCGTAACCGAGCAGACTCATGCAGGCCACATCCGAACCGGCTGGCAGAGTAGGGGGGACATTATTGGCGCGACCCACCACCCCAGCACGGGCCAGCGCATCCATCGCCGGCGTCTTGGCTGCCTGCATTGGTGTCAGACCGCCAAGCTCAGACTGCGGCTCGTCCGCTGCACCATCGGGAATAACGATTGCGTACTTCATACCAGTCCAATGATTATCAAATTTTTCGAACTGCCCTAGGAATCTCTAGCGGTTGAATGTGTGCTGCGTCTTAGCAACACTAACCTCGACCATGCACCCGCATTCGCACGCTAGCTGGCCGGACGCTGCCCAACGAGTCGATTTCGGCCAGCGCCTGACTGACGGCTCCCTCGCCAGCGACATGCGTCATAATGACCAGCGGCACAATGCCATCCCCATTCTCTGCGGATTCGTGCTGAATCATTGAGGCAATCGAGATACCGTGCTTGCCCAGCGCACCGGTGATCTCCGAGAGGACGCCCGGCCGATCCACCACGTTAAATCGCAAATAAAACCGACCCTGCGACTGGTCATGCTGCAACTGCGCTACGGTTGGCTGATGCTTCGACCACAGTTCTAGCGTACGAAAGGTGATTTGCGAACGCCCGGCGACCATGTCGATCATGTCGGCGACGACGGCCGAGGCGGTTGGCATCTGCCCGGCACCCAGACCATGAAAGAACAGCCTGCCGACGGCGTCTCCCATGACCGCGACGGCGTTATACGCGCCACGAACTTCGGCGAGCGGTGTCCCGATTTTGGTCAGTGTCGGCGAAATATGAACTTCTAATTGATTACCCTGCAACTGTGCCACGGCCAGCAACTTGATGCGGTACCCTAGCTCTTTTGCATAACGCAGATCGGCCGACTCCAACGTGTCGATCCCGCTACGTGGAATGTCGCGCCAATGGATCCGCGCACCAAAGGCCAGATGAGCCAGAATCGCTAGCTTCTGTGCAGCGTCGCTGCCATCTACATCCATCGTGGGATCCGCTTCAGCGTAGCCCAGCTTTTGTGCCTCTGCCACGGCAGTGGCGTAGTTGGCATCCTGCTCCTCCATCTGCGTCAGAATGAAATTGCTCGTGCCATTCAGGATGCCACGCAGGGAGAGAATCTGGTTGGCACTGAGACACTGGCTGAGGTTGGTGACGATCGGTATACCGCCGCCGACCGAAGCATCAAACGCAATCGCACGGCCAAGTTCGCGTGCGCGATCAAACAACTCCGGCCCGTGTTCGGCTAGCAGAGCTTTGTTTGCAGTTACGACATCTTTGCCGCTTTTCAGCAGTTCCAGCATGATCGACCGGGCTGGCTCCAAGCCGCCAACTAGATGCGCTACCACCGTGATCTCGGGATCCTGTGTGATCTTTCGCAGATCGTCTGAAACCAAGCCGGCGGGAAGGGTCAATTCACGTGGTTTGTTCAGCCGGCTGACCACGACCTGCTGCAATTTCAGTTGCTGACCAGCGTGCCGCGCTAACCGGTCCCCTTGCTCCAATAGCAAACGAGCAACGCCGGTGCCGACGGTCCCCATTCCAACGAGGGCAACTTTGGTGGTCTTGGTGGTCATTTGCGCAAACGTAGGTCGACTGAAATGCAAAAGCAACTAGAAGGGAATACAAGCAGCCAGAATGCCGCTTTTTCCCGCGATCAAATGTAACTTATTACCATGTGCGGTGATAGCACAAATTGGTGATCGTAGAATGTAAGCCATAACGCGGAAAGACTGGGCATACCCCGCCGTAAATTTGGCCAGATCCGAGTCTTCCTCGCCTCAATAGGCGTTCTGCTTCGAGAGGACCGTGAAGATGGTCTTGAAGAGGATTTTTACATCCAGCCAAGGGGACCATTCGCGGATGTATTGATGGTCGAATTCGATCCGCTTTTGCATCTTTTCCAGCGTGTCGGTCTCGCCACGCCAGCCGTTCACCTGAGCCAGCCCGGTGATGCCCGGCTTGACCTTATGCCGCAGCATGTAGCCATGAATCAGCTTGCGGTAGCCCTCATTATGTTGATTGGCATGCGGGCGAGGGCCGACCAGCGACATGCTCCCCCCAATGACATTGAATAACTGTGGCAGCTCGTCCAGCGAAGTGCGGCGAAGAAACGCACCGAGCCGGGTAACGCGTGGGTCGTTCCGCGTCGCCTGAGCGACGTCGGTATTCTCACAAACGGTCATGGAGCGGAATTTCCAGACGTTGATCTGCTGTCCCCCTAGACCGTAGCGTTTCTGTCTGAAAAAGACTGGCCCTGGCGAGGTCAGTTTGATGCCGATGGCGATCAGCAGCATCGGAATGGAAACAGCCAACAGTATGCAACTTGCCAGCGCGAAATCCACCGCGCGCTTGACCAGCCCGTCGACTCCATAGAAAGGGTTTTCAAAGACGCTGACGGCTGGCAAGCCGCCGATTTGCGTCCATCGCGAGTGCAGCAACTGGAACACGAAAAAGTCCGGGACAACATAGACCGAGGCGGTGCTGTCGCTCAGTTGTTCGAGGACCTTTTTGATCCGTTCTTCGGCACGCATCGGAAATGTGATATAAACGATTTGCGTTTCGCCTCGGCGGCATTCCTCAACCAACTGATCAATATCGCCGAGATTTACTCCAACATCGTCCGGTATCTGTGGCAGACGACTGGTCTGTCGATCATCATAAAAACCGCTGAGATGCATGCCTAATTCCGGTGCATGCTGAATATTACGTGCCAGTTGAAATGCCAGCTCATTAACGCCAACAATTGCGAACCGCCGCGTATTAATCCCGCGCATCCGCAGGACGCGTAGAATTAACCGCAATGTGATTCTTCCGACAGCCATGATCAGCGCCGTGGTGGCCCCCCAACGAATGGCCTCGCTCACTGGGAGGTCAAAGTAGTTATCCGCAGAGGCCAAGGCTATCAGAGCAATCAGCACGAGCAACCAGGTACCGAGCGCGCTCAGGATCTCTTGATCGGTCGCGGTACCACGCCAGGACCGATACAGGCCGGTGACTTCAGCGATGAGAAAATGCAATACGATGGCAACCGCTGCCAGTGCCACCAGACGGTGGTCCAGCTCATGCGGTTTTGACCAAGCGGCTAGCGGAATTCCGATGCTGATTGCCGCCGCGTCACAAAAACGATGCACCGGCACCAGCCAGGATCGTTGGGCATGAATGGTTGTGCGCGTTGGGGACATGTCGGGTACAAAGCTGCGATTCAACACTGGACTGCCGCGAACTGCGCGGAAAACCGGCATTTGGCGAAAACGGCAAAAACTCTTGGTGTGCTGAAATTTAGCTCACAGATAGCCACCGGGACGAAGCCCGGCGGGCACCATTCCAAGTGGCAAATCGCTGATTGCAGTTGGCTTGAACCGGTCACTTTCGGCCGAAAGTTACCCGCTTTTTGATGTTTTTAAGCCGACTGATCGCTCAACCATCAATTTTCCGCAGTTGGCAGCGAACCTTCCCTAAAGAGACCGACAGAGAGACTGTTCAGCCGTTGGGGATAGTTGTATGTTACGGAAAAGTCGTCTGTTAATGGCTGTAACGAATTTGACGCCGTATTTGCCGCCAGATTTCAATGGCCTGAACTATCGCAAGCTATTTTCATTTGAATAGCCTTTTTGAGTGCGAACTTGGAGTTCGCCAGGAAAGGGACCAACGTTATTTCAATTTTATGGGGCTAAACCAAGGAGCGTGTTATGAAGTCAATGTATTGGATGTTTGCGGTGTGCGGATTGGTCATGATGACCGGTTGTAGCGAAAGCAAAGTGGAAGTGCCGGGCACACCCGATGGTACCATCGTTGCTGTTGCGCAAGGGCTGGACTCCAACCAGCCAGAAGTGATCTGGGCAGCACTTCCAGAGAAGCACAAGAAGGATGTGAAGGATCTGATCGTCGCCTTCGCAGATCAGGCGGATCAGGATGTGTACGAACAGGGATTTGCCGTATTCAACAAGGCCGGAAAGCTTTTGGCCTCGAAGAAGGAATTCATTCTGAATCACCCAATGGTTGCGGCGCAGAAAGAAAGCATTGCGCCAAACTACGATGTCGCTGTCGCACTGTTCAGCGACATTGGGAATTCGGATATTAAGACCTTGGAAGGTCTGAAGAAGACGGATCCAGGCACGTTTCTAGCTGATACCGGCAGCAAAGTGATGAAGAAGAGCAAGGAGATTGCCAAGTCAGTCGCTCCGGAAGCCGCCAAAAATAAACTCGATAGCTTTTCTGGCGTTAAAGCAACCGTGGTCAAGAGCGAAGGGGACAAGGCAACTGTGAAAGTAACAGGCGCAGATGGTAAAGAGCATGAGGAAGAGCTTACCAAGATCGACGGAAAATGGTTGCCTACGGATCTGGTTGAAAAGTGGGACGATCAGATCAAGGGGGCCAAAGAGGCGATTAGCAAGTACAAACTGACACCAGAGCAGAAGACACAGGCTTTGGATGCGATTAAGCAACTCGACGCTACCCTCGACAAAATGCTCGCGGCCAACTCGCAAGACGAGTTCAACGCCGCAGTCGGTGAGGCAATGAGCAAGGCATCAGCCTTACCA
>Ga0163150_10009757_pt1 | contig 10535 bp, 8 predicted proteins | sample OliLakLV19P2IB_FD_148628 | JGI IMG/M metagenome (GOLD analysis project Ga0163150, IMG submission 148628) | Freshwater microbial mat bacterial communities from Lake Vanda, McMurdo Dry Valleys, Antarctica - Oligotrophic Lake LV.19.P2.IB | ecosystem: Environmental > Aquatic > Freshwater > Lake >...
GGAATGGGGTTGGGGATAGGAGACTACGACCTGGATGGCGATCTTGATATTTTCAAGACCCACTTCGCCGACGACACGAACATCCTTTACCGGAACGCGGGCAAAGGACTATTCACGGATTCGACCATCGCCAGCGGCCTCGGCGTAGAGACACGGTTCACGGGGTGGGGCGCGGGAATGGTCGATCTGGACAATGACGGACACCCCGATCTGTTTCTTGTTACCGGAAGCGTCTACCCGGAGGTGGAGCGCAAATTGGCGGCTTACCCGCTGCGAACGCCGCGGGTCGTATTTCGCAACCTGGGCAATGGCAAGTTTGAGGAGTTGATGGAAGAGGCGGGGCCGGGCGTCAGCGCATCCCATTGCAGCCGCGGCTGCGCGTTCGGAGACTTTGATAACGACGGGGACATTGATGTGGTTATTGTGAATCTGCATGAGCCGCCTTCGCTGCTGCGCAACGATGTCACCGGCGGTGGGCGATGGATAAAGGTGAAGCTGATTGGGACCAAGTCCAACCGCAGCGCAATTGGGGCTCGGGTGACGGTCCGCTATGGCGCCCGTGTTCAGTGCCAGGAGGTGCTGAGCCAGTCGAGTTTCTATTCCGCGAACGATCTCCGCCTTCACTTCGGGCTAGGCGCCGTGGAGGCAGTCGACGTCGCGGTGCGTTGGCCGAACGGCGGACTGGAGAGCTTTACGGGGGTGAAAGCCAATCAAATTCTCACTGTGAAGGAAGGGCAGGGCATCCAGAGCGCATAGGCCGGTGGGGGCCCCCAACCACTGGTTCACTTCCTCAATGACAGCTTGTTCTTTCGGCAATAGCTTTGCGTTCACGATTAAAGCACTCATCGCCCCTGCTAGTTCCACGGACTCATCCCTGAACACGAGAATGGGAATTTCCCGTGACTCAAAAAACTGCCGGTATGCCAGTATGGCGAGCTCCAGTTTGATCTGAGCAAGCCACGGCAATAAGTGAGAAGCCAGCGCTTTCCACGACAAACTTCTGCCAACACGCGCTAACTCAAAATCCAGCTATTAGGAGAGCAGCACAAGGTCGGGGGTCGGCGTAGACTTTGGGGATGTCGGTACCAACATCCTTATAAGAGATTGATTTTGCGCGCCGTTCTTCGAAACGTTAATCCGATGGTCATCCGGCTGCTGGCCGTGCCGGACTTCCTGGATCTGGCGAACTTCGACGAGATTTTTCATGCCGTGCTGGGCTGGGATAGCGGGATTGGCTACGCTTTCCAGGTTCACGGCCAGGAGTTCAACAGCTTTAGCCGCCGCACAAAGTCTAAAAAGTTGCGCGATTTTGGCCTCCATCGGCAAGAGAAGTTCCTTTACACTCTCGACGCTATGGATCAATGGGAATGGGAACTCCGGCTGGCCAATCTTGAAGACGGATCGGCCGGCGACGAAACGCCGATGTGTTTAGGCGGGCGGGGAGCGCCGCCGCCGCAGTATTGTGGTGGTCCGGCCGGATATCGGCTGATGCGGAAACGACAGGAACTTGGCGAATCGATGTGTACGGAGGCTGAGGTGGAATCGGTAATCGGCCTGGTGAAGGCGGCACACCCGGATCAGCCAGTAACCTCCTTTGAATTATTGCGGACCGTGGTGGCAGATGGATGCCGGAGCCTGGATCGCCTCCTCCCTCCATCGTTGTGTTGAAACGTCATCGGCCAAACCCCCAGCCATGCACTTCGGAGTGCGGCCGGCTTTCGGGGATGTCGGGAAGGCCTTTGAGATAGATGACCTCCGTCCGGTGGTTCACGTAGCCCTCGAATACGAAATCGTTCCAGTACTTCCGCGTTGGCCCGTACTTCATGTGGAGTTCATAGTCGTCGACGCGCGCCGTTTGTTTGATCGTACGGCTGAAATACGCCATCCACTCGTGTAGCCCCGGCTGCAACACGACATACGGCGTCGTGAAGACGACGTGTTCTGAATAGCCTGGGATTGGCGGCGGGAGTACACGCACGTACCATAGTTCGCCTTTCGAGCCGCGGTAGCCGGCCGGAACAATAGCGTGGCGGACAGCGCCGGTGACGAGTTCCTCGAGAACGGCCAGATCGCCTTTCCGGCCCTGGTGAATATAGAAGCCCATCCTCGACTCTTGCATTAACCGGATGAGGCGCAACTGCCCGGCGCCAATGCCGAACTCGGCGCCGAACTCCAAAATGATCGTTCCGATGGTCTCCTTTGCCGCTCCCACGCAAGCGTCGAAGAACGCCCAACACGTGTAGTAAGATGTCGTCAGCGGGCTCATCGGCGGCGCGCTTGGCATGTAGAGGTCCTCGGCTTTAGAAATGATGGCGGCGAATGGCGCCAATTCTTTCAAGGCCGTGATCTGCTCCGACAGGACCGACACCTGGTTTTGGGTGTAGACATAGGCGGCATGTGCCGGATGGAAGTCGGCAAGTCGATCCGCCGTCACCACGGTCCCCTGTAGCTCCTCCGCCGCGGCGCGAGCTTTGATGACATGCCCGATGTTGACTACCTTGCCCCGCAGGCTCCGTCTCAAACTGGCAACCAGCTTTCGGGCGATGGGATTGCTGCTCAACGTTTCGTCGCGCTTCATTTGATCCTTTTCGGTTGCTCCATTTTTGTTGCTTCCCCGGCGCCGGGCATACTCCCGGAGCAGGCGGCAATTGGCCGGTGAGATTGTAGTTCAATGCCGCGCCGCCTCTTTCGCCCTCGCTTCGATCTCGAGATTCCGCGCCGCGGCCATGAAGTGATTGCAGACATCGATTGCGCCAGGAATTCAATGCGGGGCGACATTGACCCCAGACCTTGAGGCGGAGCCGAGGCCCAACGTGCCGATCGCTCAGCTTGCTTGGGGCCGCTCACTCTTCACCAGCGCCTCATGCAGCAAAGATTTGATGTAGGTCTGGTATGGCAATCCTTTGGCTTCCGCCTGTTTGCGAGCAAGATCAAGGTCCGCCTCCGCCATCCGAATGGTGACGTTCTTCGAGGTTTTGGCTTCCCGGCTCAACCGTTGCGCGGTGCCTTGCCGGATGGTTCCATTGTCCATGGCGTTGCTGAGGGCCTGTTCGATCTTGTCGCGGTTGTCATGCCGCCACTGGGCTTCGTCCGCTTCGGTTTTGAACTTCGGCGCCACCAGTGATTCGTTGCTCTTCTTCATAATCAGAGTCCCTTTTCAGTCAGGTATCGTTTTTCTAGCCGCTCACTGGCGTCGAACGCCGTAACAGGCCGGCTGGCCTCTTCCCGCATCGTCCAGACGAACACCAACACACGAAAACTGTCCGTATGCCCGACGCCGGTGTAGCGTTCCTCTCCGTCCCCGACCTCCGCCACAATCAATTCCAAATACTAGCGTCGATGAAGGCCCGTATCGATTCCGTGTTCTCTGATATCGTTTGTAGCTTCTCGCGACCTGTTTCAGCGGTATTGGATTTTGTTCGTTCACAACCGGGAAAAACTCCACAAGTGGACCATATGGGCAGTATTTCAGCTCCCAACATGGCTTGCAGACGACGTGTTTTAGCCGTGGTTTCTTGCTCGCACTGGCATTTTGCTCCGGACTACTCGATTTGGGTCGCATACGTCAACGGCCTCGTCGAGCATCGCCGAATTTTCTGGTCTCCATCAACACCTCCCGAATCTTCTCCCGAGCCGCCCCTGTGCTTCTGATGCACAGTGCATCACCGTATTAGCGTACCCGACTTGAAGAATCGGCGGTCCAAGTAATCGTTACCGAGCTTGCCTTGACTCGGGTGCGCCCGCCTGCCGGCCTCGATCAACAGCCCTTGGGTGGCCATTGTAACGATGCCTTCCGGCTCGGTTGCAAGAAGATGAGCGACTTCCTTATGCGCAAAGAGCGGTCTGCCAACAGGGAAAGGAATGAGGAAGAGGATGTAACACGCCGGTTGCGGCGCGTCCAGGCTTCGCGGCCGGAGCCGCTACCACAGGGACGCCCCGCGCTTTATGTTTGACCCCGCCCCTTTTGGGGGTACGGGTCGGGCCCAAAATCCGGATCCCGGGAAAGCACGCTGGAGCCGCCCGTAAGCGGCCCCACTCTGGCAATCACCGCCCGGCCCTAAGCGGAGGCGGCGCCCGGCGTCCCACGCACACCGGAACCCGATATTGTTGTTCCGGTCCGCCACGCCGTTCCTGTTACGGTTCGACGCCCGCGTGTTCCTGGTATTGTTGATCCACGAACCCCCGCGCAGTTTTTGATTTCGAGCCACTGGACGCTATGAAACCACAAACCTGCGCCGGAGCGATAGGGGAGGCGCAAAAATTTCCCGGCGGCTTCGCCGCCGTCCGCCTTCTGCTTCGCCCCGAAGAGCACGTACCGAATCAAGGGAAAAGGGAAAAAGTTAAAGGGAATCCCACGCACACCGGAACCCGATAATGACGTACCGGACCGCCACGCCGTACCTGTAACGGTACGACGCCCGCGAGCGCCTGGCATCGTCGATCCACGAACCCCCGCGCAGTACTTTCTCGTCGCCCGTCGAAGGCCCACGCGGATCCTGGCCGCCCACTAGTTTTTCCGCGTACCATGTACCGGTCCACTCCCAGACGTTACCTAACATATCGAAGAGCCCCCAGGCATTCGGCAGCTTACCGCGGACATCGTGCGTGGATTCTTTGGAGTTCCCGTCGTGCCAGGCCACTTGATCCAGCTCTCCATAGCGGGCCGCCACGCTGCCCGCTCGCGCCGCGTACTCCCACTCGGCCTCCGTCGGCAAGCGGCCGCCGATGGCCGCGCAATAATCTTTGGCGTCGTTCCATGAGACCTGCTCCACCGGCCGCTGCGCACCTTTGAAGTTGCTCGGATCCGCCTTCCTCACCCGGAGGTAAGCCGCCTGCGTCACTTCGGTCTCGCCGATTCGGAATCCCTTGCTGATCTCGACATTTACGGGCGGCTTCTCGTGTGGGTAGCACTCACTATCCCCCGGCGAGCAGCCCATGCGGAACTTGCCCGCCGGAATCCAGTTATAGCGTAGTCCGTCGACGGGATTCACTTTGCCGCTGCCCGCCATCGGCTCAAGATTCTGATCGATGGTGAAACGCACCCGCCGGTTGAGCTGCCTACACGCTTCGGTCGCTGACCTACAGACCGGTCGTTCGTTGCCGTAAGAAACGGTCCTCATCGCTGCCGCTGGAACTCCAAGCTGGACCAGAAAATCCTTGGCGGCCGAAGCGAGCCGTTCTCCAAGCCCCAATTGATATTCCATCGCGCCCTTCTCGTCCGTATGGCCCTCAATGACGAAAATGGCCTTCGGTGCCGTGCGCAGAAGCGCCAGCATCACCGCCGCATTCGTCGTCAGCGTCTCCCGGGCGTCTTCGCGAATCTCGGCCCTATTGGCGTCGAAGTATACATCCCCGATGACCGCCGGACGCATCTCCGCAAACTTGCCGTCCGCCTTTCGCAAAACCCGCCGGGCACGGCCGTCAAATGGTTCCACGACGACGATTCCTTCCGCCGTCACGTGTTCCACAATACCCGGCCCGGATGCGGCTGAGTCGAAGCGCGCTCCCGGCCGCGCCGCGGTGGTGACCTGCACCCAGCCCGAGCCCGCAAAAGCACCGGCCCGCGCAAAAACGCTGTCCGTGAAGCTGGCATTCGCAGGCTGCCCCGCCGCTGCCGCGGCGACCTCCACAGCGAGTGCCGATAGCGTAGTCCCCGCCGGCGCCGCCAACGCTGGCGGCGCCGCCATCTCTCGCCACTCCGGGCCGGTGGAAACGGACGCGAAGCGCTCCGCCCCCAGGAACACCAGGGCCGCCGCCGCCAACCCCAGCGTCAACAACGCCTCCTTGCGTAATCCGAATAACGGAACGCCATCCGGATACAGTAACCGCTTCAACCACCCCGGCGCTTCCAGATCGCGCGGGTCCGGCTTGCGACCGTAGAGGAACGATAGATATACGTAGTCCCGTTTGCGCTTCGCCGCGGTTCCCGCTCCCGGCTTCACCAACTCCAGGCCGCCGCTTTCACCAGCCGCGGGTGTACTCTTGTGTGCAACGAACCCGCGCAGCAGTTCCAGCACGCGCTTTGCCTCGCTCTCCTTCAATTCCCGCACCAGGGCCACGCGCAGCCACTCGGGAATCCGCCCGTGGCGGAACCAGGGCAACCGCACCAGTCGCGCCAGCGTCTCTTCACGGTCCGCGGGTATCAGGTGCAAGGCCAGGTGGAGCGTCAGGTTCCAAGCGAGCGCGGGATAGACCGCGCACGCCAGCAGGCAGCGGTAGCCGTTTCCGCCGAGCCAGGCGCGCAACTGCCGCAGCAGGGATCGCACCTCCTTTTCCGTGGCCGGCGGCGCGCCCGGCATCCAACGGGCTTCGCTGTCCTCCAGCGCCAGCGGATAGGGCGCCAGATATTCTTCCGCCACCTGCTGGTCCTCCAGGCCCGCCAGGCCCGCCACACTCGCAGCAGTGACACCGAAGCCCAAGTCGCGCAACTGCACTTCGTCCTCGGCGGAACCCGTCGTCAGCCGCACCACCGCCCGCTCCGGCCACCGCGCCAGGGCCTTCAGCCATGGAGCCGGCTCCCGTGTGATGGAATCGAAAAAGCGCTCCGACGCGGCCAGCACCCACAGTTCGTGCCGCGGATGCAGCGCGGCCAGTTCCGGCAGCCCCACCCACGCCCGTTCGCCGCCCGCCGCTTCGCACACCCGCGGATCGCCGGCGAAAAAGTAGCGGTCGAGCCACACGCCGCGGCCGGCCAAACGGTCGAGCAAGCAGGCCCAGAAGCGAGCCTGCTGATCGCGTCCGCTCTTGCGCTCCACCAGCACCAGATACTCGCGTCCCACCTTGCGCTCGAGTTTCACCGGCGTGAACAGGCCGGCCCGCGCCGCCGTGCGCAAAATCGTCGCCTCGGCGGCAAGTTGTCCCGTCGGCTCCGGACGCCGCTTACGCAGCTCGCGAGCCAGCGCGGCCACGTCCACCCGTTCGAACAGTTTGTCTTCTTCCGATCGGGAATGTACGGTTACCGGCTTCAAATCAAGTTCGGCCTCGAAGCTCGCGAACTTGGCCCGCCGCTGTTCGTTCCAAAAAAGCACGGCGAGAGCGCCGAGGAAGGGGATCGCCGCCAACGTCAGGCTCAGCCACAGCGGATAGCGGCGCACCGTCTGCCCGGGATGCAAGGTCAGCACGCGCCGGGCCGCACGGAGCGGTCCCACGCGGATTTCGGTCTGGGCCTGCTCAATGTAGGCGGGTTCATAGTCGGGATGAACGACCAGCACGCGGAACGGCCCAGCGCCCATTTGAATGCGGAAGCGGCCTTCGGCGCCGGTGAGCACAGTCCGGGGCTGGGCGGCGGCCAGATCCGCGGGCGCCCAGACGGTGGCGCCGCGCAGGGGAAGTCCTTCGGCGGTTTGTACCTGGCCCGCGTAGAGCGCGTCCATGGTGCGCGGGACGGGCTTTTTTTAAGGGGAACAAGAAACGCCGGCGCTGGCGGCATCGGCGGATTCGGAACCGGGCCGAATAGCTGCTGCAACCGCCACCCCGCCCCACCGAGGAGCACTAGCAAAAACGCCGCCGCGATGGCCTCTCGCCACCTCGGTCTATGGCCCTTCCGGCCAACATCCAGCTTCTTTGGTTCGGCCACCGCCAACCTGGCCTGGAACCGCGAATAGAACTCAGCCTGCTGCTCCTCATTTCCGCAAACCAGCGGCGCGATAAGAGTCTTCCAACGCTGCCGGTCCGCCGGCAACTCCCCTAGTTCCAGCAGGCGCAACAGCATCTCGCGCACCGCCAACTGCTCTCGCGGGCCGGTGGCGAACCCGGAGGGCAATGTTTCCAGAAACGCGAGCACATCGCCAATCGCTACTGGTTCTGCCATCCCTCCCACAAATCCTTTGACCGCTTCTGGTCGCGCTCATTCTTCAACAGGGTGACCAGACTGGGAATCACCTGCTCCGATTGCTCCTTCAGCCCGACCTGCGCGTCCGCTCCACGCTCGCGCAGATAGAGAATCCAATCGAGCAATTCCGCCGTCGCCGGCGCTTTCGCCAAGTCCGCCGCGCCGCTTCGCAAATAGATAAAGAACGCAATGGCGCCGGTCAGCAGCGGACTCCCGCCCTCCGCAAATTCCGGTAACCGCGAACCCACGATCTCATCTAGCCGTCCCTCGGGAAACGGAATGTGATAGTACACGCACCGCCGCAGAAACGCCGGCGGCAGATTCTTCTCCGAATTGCTGGTGACCACCAACACCGGTTCCAATCCCTCCGCCGTCTGCCTCTGCGTGTTCCCCAGTTCGGGGATCCGGAAGTAAAGCCGGTCAATCTCGTTGAGCAGATCGTTGGGGAAGTCGCGCGGCGCTTTGTCGATTTCATCGATCAGCACCACCGATTGTTTAGGCCCCAGGTGGAGCCAATCGGCGGGGATAATATCGGTGACGCTCGCCGCCGGCAGCGTATGCAGAATCGCCGCGCCCAATGCGTTGAAGTGGATGAAGCCGCGCGCGTCCGGCGCGGCCTTGCCGTCTTCCTTGGCGTGGAACCGGCCGAGGGTGTCGTAGGTGTAGAACAGGTCCTTCGCCTCGCTGGTGGATTTCGCCTCGAACGCCAGCGGCTCCCCATAGCCCAGCTTCCAGGCGAGATACGCCGCGCACTCGGTCTTGCCGGTGCCTGGTTCGCCGGTCAAAAGAAGCGGTTTGCGCAGGACCAGCGCCACGCGTAGAGCGTCGGCCAGCCCGGCATCGGGCAAATAACCCTCGGGCTTCCAAGTCTTCCGGCGGCTCTTCGGCAACACGACAGGTTCGGGCGCATGGGATTTATTCTTGTTCTCTAAATCCTGAAACCAATCGGCGTGCTGGATGCTCATGCGGCGGTGCCCTTCTCGCGGTATTGTTCCATCAGCCTTAAAAGCTCCCGCGCTAGCTGCCCCATCGGCATCGGAAGGCCCTGCCGTGCCTGATAAAGGTTTAGAATGTCGGTCACCAGGCCCGGGTGGGCGCCCGGCCGGCATCGCCGCCTCACTTCCTTAAGCGATGCCCAACTCACAGCAAAGTCCGCTGGAATCTCGGGCATTGTAATCACGGCCGACGGAACTTCAGGGACCTGCCGCAATATCTGTTCGATTCGGCTAGCCAAGCCTTCGTCCGGTTTCCATTTGATAACGGAGATCACTTGCACTAGGACGCGCGTGGCCGGCAGCGTCCACGAGGATTGGCGTAAGTCTTCCAGAAGATCCTGCAGAATCGCATCCTTGCCGCTCCCCCAGTCGACGGTCGTCGTTTCCCAGACGCTCAGCCCATCCCGCAGCCGTTTATCCAGGGGCAGCGCCACGCTGGGCCGCACCTCCTCCAGTAAGCTGCTGGCGGTTGTGGGCCAATCCGGCAGTTGGATGTCGTGAACCGGCGCGCTCTCCGGCAAGCCCAGGGCCTGCGGGAGGTGCGTGCGGTGAGTCCGGAGCATGAACTCCTCGGCACAGTCTTCCGCAGTACCCAGGAGAACCAGCACCGCGGGCCGCCGCAGCGGACCCGGCTTCAAATCTTTTAGCTTCCTAATCGGTTCGGTCCAGTCACAAAGATAGGGCAGGGCTACCGGTATGGGAGCAGCGGCCCTGCACGCCGCACCCGCCCCCGCCATCTGGCCGTTTCGAATGGCATGTCGCAGCTTCTCCACGATCGCCGCGAGCATGCCGTCTCGTTCGGTGTCCTTAGCGCTGCAGACCGCGTACTTTCGATCATGCAGAAACTGCACCGATAGCAAACGCGAACTCTCCGGCGGATTCCACTGCCGCCACATCACCGGCGTTATCCAACATTCTTTCGCGTCATGCCGCTCCCAAGCGCGAGGCAGCTCATGTTCGCGGATATAGGGCACAGAGTGGAACGACGCGCTGGTCAAGGGCAGGAAAATCTGGCTCGCCATCAGCCGCGCCTGGATCTCCGCATTCCACTCGGTACCGGCGACGATCTCCTTATCCCACCAAATCTTGATCAGGCCATCGTCTTCCAATCCCCTGAGATGGTCAAGGAACACCTGAAATAGAAGACCATCGCCCTCATCGCGGCGGGTATAAGAGATAAATACCTTCAATGGCTTGACGAAACTCATGGAATTCCGTCATTCTATCTTAGTCTTCGCTTCAATGCGGCTCGTCAAATCAAATTCCACGATCGTTCCCCAAGCCATTTCCTTCGAAAACCACCACTGCTAAGGCTCCAATAAATCTTTCAGTTAGCAGTTCTGCCCTTTGTGCCGTTCCTATGGGGCCGAACCGGTTTTCATCCTTCGTTGTGAAAAAAACGAAGCCGCCGTTATGGCGTTCACGTGAGCCACTTGCAAAACTCCCTCAGACCTGTGGAAAACCAATCGGCCCAACTAGGTATTAAGAGGAACTTCCGTTAGAAGTGAGTCTTGATTCAATCTCAAATGAACCATCTTTCATCGGAGACGAGAAAGCTCATGCCGCCCCCGCTCTCCGCCCAACTCACGCAATTCGACCACATCCTGCAGCAAGAACTGTTCCCGCGTCTGGAGCCAGTCCTAGGTCCGATTTCCGACCGTGGCGCGCTCTTCATTGCCGTCTGGCCGCTGGAACGGCCGCCCCAGTAA
>Ga0163150_10009758_pt1 | contig 10534 bp, 8 predicted proteins | sample OliLakLV19P2IB_FD_148628 | JGI IMG/M metagenome (GOLD analysis project Ga0163150, IMG submission 148628) | Freshwater microbial mat bacterial communities from Lake Vanda, McMurdo Dry Valleys, Antarctica - Oligotrophic Lake LV.19.P2.IB | ecosystem: Environmental > Aquatic > Freshwater > Lake >...
CGTCAAGATAGACTCCATTATTTTCTTTATTTAAAATGTCTTCTATTGGATTGTTGTGCAACGTAGTTTTTACTTCATCAATTAATTCATGCCAATTCAAAAGCCCACCAGCATATAGGCATTGAGATACAAAACTTGCACAATTATTTTCGTACTCCGTAAAAACAGAGTTACGATTATAGGCATAGGTTCGAGCGTATGATACAGCTTCATTACGACTATAACTATATCCCCCTCCTCCAGTACGAATTAGATCGCCTTTAGCACTGGTATTTCCTGTACTATTACCATTCTTAGGAACTCGAATAAAACGATCTGGCCACCCAGTAGCCTTAGTTCCAACCTGATCGGGATAGATAGTACGAATGTGATGTAATATCCTAGCATAGTTCGATTCAGAAATAACAATTGAACCATCCGAGTTAACTTGCTCAACTACAGCCACATGACCATCTCTAGTCCACTCAGCAATATCGCCAACTTGAGGTTGATAAACAATCCGCGAACCATGACTGAGATTATTTCCCCAAGTCCCTGCATTGCCAAGCATACTACTCAGAGCTTCTGGGCTACCACCCATCTCTTTTACTCGACCAGAAGCATACCATGTACAGTTAGCTGGTAATCCACCCGTACCGCCAACACTTACAGGTGCATTATATGGAAAGAACGGATTACCTGTAGTGTAAAACTGAGGGCGAGCCAGGAAGTAACTGGCATCTACAGGTTGCAATAAAAGTGTTCCACTGTTACCACCTGTATTGCTGCCACCTGTATTTCCATTATTACCGTTACTCCCACCAGATGAAACAGGCGGCTTATAACCAGGCGGATAGCCAATCATAAACGCACTGGGAATCCAATAATTAGTTCCCTTAACGTGAAGCCACAGCGCATCCATCTGACCATTTGCCACAGTCCGATCCTGCACCGCCTCCCCATATTTCCAACCATCAAACTGAAACGCTGTATCGTTAGTTACACCCTCATAAGGTGCATTTAAATAGGTATCTGTCCGCAACTTAATTCCAGGAGTGACCCCAATAGAAAGGCGAAAATCGACTGGGTGAAATCCATTTGGATCGGAAGTCTGATTAGGAGTAGAACTAGGTGGCGATGAAGAATTAGCATTTCCGATCGTGTATAGCGTAATGTTATTGTAACCGTTCAGGGGGTGCGCCGCAGGCGCACCACCCCAAGAGGAGTAGTAAGGATTTTGGGGAAAAAAGGCGGGCTTCAAAAATAGTCGCCCTATTCTGGTAATGTAAGATTCATGGAACAAAAGCTCGCCAGTATAATAGAGCAGATACCTCCCGATGATTGGGAAAAGACTCCAGCCAGCGTCAAAAAAATGGTGGAGTCAATGGCGCAGCGCATTGACACATTAGAACAACAAGCTCATTCATTACTCGAAGCCCAGCCGCAATTAGTAGAAAAAGTCAATCAAACATCAAAAAACTCATCATCACCACCCTCAAGTGACCCCCCAGGATTTGGTCACAAATCACAGAAAAAAACTGGAAAAAAAAGGGGCGGTCAGCCCGGTCATGAGGGTAAAAGTCGCAACTTATACCCATTAGAAAAATGTACCTCGGTGATAGAGCATCATCCCGTCAAATGCTCCTGCTGTGGAGAAAGCCTTTTTGGAGAAGATACAGACCCATATCGTCACCAAATAGTTGAGATTCCACCAATTGAACCAATAGTCATCGAACATCGCCTGCACAAATTGACCTGTAAGCGATGTGGAAGTTCCACTCGTGCCAAACTGCCTACTGACGTAAACCCAAGCGGCTATGGTGTGAGAGTTGTAGGTACGGTAGCACTACTGAGTGGATTATACCGCCACAGCCACCGGATGGTCCAAAGCGCCCTAGCCGACTTGTTTGGCATCTCAATGTCCTTGGGAACAGTCAACAAACTCAGGCTGGAAGCCAGCAATGCCGTAGCCGATTGTGTGGATGAAGCTCATCTTTACATCCAGCAACAGGAAGTTGTGGCAGCGGATGAAACAGGTTTCAATCAAGCTAATATTGATGGTGGCAATCCACAAAACAGACAAGCGTGGCTGTGGGTAGCAGTCACACCGCTAGTGACGTTTTTTGAGATTGCACTGACTCGTTGTACTCAAGCGGCTAAAAATCTTCTCGGTGAGAACTTTGCCGGAATTTTAACCTCAGATAGGCATGGTGGATACAACTGGGTAAACATGGAACGTCGGCAATTATGTTGGGCGCATCTTAAGAGAGAATTTATTAAGATCTCGGAACGTCCTGGGATATCGCAAGAATTAGGAACTCAATTAGTCGAACAACAAGAAAAGTTATTCGAGTTATGGCAGAGGGTAAGGGATGGAACTCTTGCTCGTAGTGATTTGGTAGAATTAGTCAAAGATATTCGTTATCAAATAATATTACTATTACAACAAGCCGCCGACTACGAGATTACGTCGAGGGAAAAAACCCCTTTGGCGAAAACGGTTCGTACTTGTCGTCAACTACTTAAGATTGAGGGTGCGATGTGGTTGTTTGTGACCACGACCGGAGTTGAACCAACGAACAATGCCGCAGAAAGAGCGATTCGTCCGGCTGTCATCTGGCGACGTACCAGTTTTGGTTCCCAAACACAAGCTGGGAGTACTTTTGTGGCCCGAATGCTGACTGTGGTTACTACACTTAAATCTCAAGAGCGTAATATCTTGGAGTTGATCACAATTGCTGTCAAGAGCGCTCGTGAAGGTAAATCTGCTCCTTCTTTGCTTCCCGAAGTCTCATGAAGAGTGAAAATGACCCTTCAATTTTTAATCTAGCTTTATATAGTTAGTTTCTTGCTGACAATAACTGCCCCTAAAAAATTGACTATTGAGTCAATTGTTTTCTGCGGAAATTCTTGTTTGCTCACGCCGATATCTCAAACACATTTAGCCTCAAACTCCTCTTGGGGTGGTGCGCCGCAGGCGCACCCCCTGAACGGTTACCTTCAAAGTCAGTACGTTTCCCACCATTCCAGTCATATTCCCGACGAGTGGGGAAACCTAACCAACCGCTAGAACCGCCAACGTCATTGTATTCCCGTTGCAAATCGTGCCAAAGCGCAACAGCACCATATTTAGATGTCCAGTGAATTGTACCCGTACTGTAGCTTTGCCACAAACCGGAAGTACCTTGAGGAGAATTACTTGCACCTGCGATCGGCCCAGTCGAATTGCCCAGTAAACCCTGAGTTTGTTGATATTCGTTACTAATTGCTTTCTGCCAATCAGGAATCGGATTTTCCCCAAGATGGTAGGCTTTTGCCCGTTGTCCATCCCAATAAATGTATCCCCCCTCAAAGTCGGTACGTTTGCCACCATTCCAGTCATATTCCCGACGAGTGGGGAAACCTAACCAACTACCAGAACCTCCAAGGTCGTGATATTCCCGTTGCAAATCGTGCCATAGCGCCACCGCACCATATTTAGATGTCCAGTGAATCGTACCATTTTCATAATCTCGAACTTTGCCAGTTGTGCCAAACTGTGAAGTTGTGGCATTGTTATAACCGCTAGTCGGATTGCCCACCAATCCCTGCGTCTGTCGATATTCATTATCTATTGCTCTCTGCCAAGATGGTCTAGAGCCGCCAATTGTTATAGTTCCCTCAGCATTTGCCCGTTCTATTGGCGTAACTTTCCCTTCACCACCCCAAGTTGTAGGCGTAGAGAACTTTTCAGGATTATAAACTTCCGGCGTTGTCGTCTTTGCCAACTCCACCGCCTTCACAATATCCACCAACCCAAAACCCGTCTGTTTATCCCATCCCGCTGTCTCTAAATCCTTCGCCGTCTTCTCCAAAATGTCAATTACCTGACGATAATTTAACCCAGGATTCGCCGCCCACACCTGAGACACCGCACCCGTCACTTCCGCCGCTGCTACCGATGTCCCCGCCATCGTCCCCACACCATCACCAACGGTAGACAATACCGGATGTTCAACTGTACCCCCATCCGCCATCACGTCCAAACCGTAACCATAACTAGAATAACCCGCCCGCTGCGTCCCATCAGCAGACCCCACCGTAATAATATTGTCAAACTCCTGAGAAGCTTGTCCCAAAACGGACATCACGCCGCCATCATTCCCCGCCGCCGCCACAATCAAAACATGATTTTGCCGCGCATACTCCAGCGCCGCCCGTTCAGCCGGGGTAAACTCATAACGAGTAGTCACACTTCCATCGGGATTCACCTGAGTTAAATCCAAACTCAGATTCACCACCGCATTCGGTTGTCCCGACTGTTTGGCATGATTGACAAACTCTACCAGAGAATCAGCCCAATGTCCCGAACCTGTCGCCCGTCCTAACCAAATCGGTGCTGAATCATTAACCCCATCAATCCCAATTCCATTATCCTGTTTCGCTGCAATCACACCCAATACATGAGTACCATGTTCGTTCCCTTGACCGTTTTGCAGCAACGGATTGGCATCATTATCTATATAATCATGTCCTAAAGTAACATTGCGATAGTCAATATCGGGATTATTACCGCTAAATCCAGTATCGATAATCCCCACTAGAGGTTCGTCAGACTTTTTGAAATCAAACCTAACACCCGGCGGATCTACAGGTAGTACGATCGGCGGCGGATTGCTAGGATCGACAGGAAAAGTTATTATACCCCCACCCCCGCCCCAGGATTGGGATTAATCGGTACACCCGGTACGCCAGGGTCTACAGGAAACAGATTAGGATCGGTTGGGTTAAACGGATCTGCCGGACAAAAATCCGAATTGCCAAAATCATTATAAATATAAGGAAGTGGTTCGATATCTGGATGAGCGATCGGCACATCCCCTGTTTGTATAGGATGTACTGAGGTACTCGCAACCCCATGAGCAATACTACCATCAGGCGCGTCAATCAAACCAGTTGTTGCCAAATGTAAATCTGGTAGCGCCGTGTGAAAATCCAGTATCAGCAAGTTTAGCGCATGGTCAGTTCCAGGCACAACCGGGGCGCTGGGAGTAATGATTTGTTCCAGGATGCAGGTTTCTCCCGGCCAATACATCTGCTTTTTGTGAGATTTTTTAGCTTTCGCAAACCAACCCATAATGCACCCCCATTCGATTTTGGATTTTAGATTTTAGATTTTGGATTTTGGATTGACCCCGCCAATAAATGCCGGGGCTTTGAAACTAGGTTTGAGATCCCCCTAAATCCCCCTTCACAAGGGGGACTTTGAAACTAGGTTGGCGATCCCCCTAAATCCCCCTTCACAAGGGGGACTTTGAAACTCAGTTCCCCCCCTTAAGAAGGGGGGTTAGGGGGGATCAAACCGTTAACTGAACTGTATTGAGCTTTGTTGACCCAGTTAGTGCGATCGCTTACCACCCAAAAATATCTCTTCACAGCAAAGCCAAGAGTCTGCGATCGCATATATCGATAAACCTGTTATATCCCAACTTGGTAAATTACCTTTCTTAGAAATTATCGGAAAATACGATATGAGCAGATATCAACTAGAATACCTGTTGCGGATGTTAGCAGCAACCGGAATGTTAGAAGGAACCAAACCAGATAAACCACCCAGAAAATTCAGCTTGCTGCAATTACTTTTTTTCACGTTTCCTCTATTCAATCCCGATAATTGGCTAACGCAACATCTTAATAAAATTCGCTTTATCTTCAATCCTATATTTAGCGCGTTACTATTGGCATTTTTATCTGCTTCTATTATCATTGGCATATCGCGACAAGCAGAAATCATCCAAGCAAGTCGCCCATTGTGGAGTCAGGGATTTACTAACCTAATTCTTCCCTTTGCTTTGCTGATGATGCTGGTAGTTTCCATTCACGAACTAGGTCATGCTTTTACTTTAAAACATTACGGCGGTATTGTGCCGGAAATAGGGTTAATGTTTATATGTTTGCTACCGGGAGCTTATACTAATACTACCGATGCTTACAGTTTAGTCAAGCGCAGACAAAGAGCTTTAGTAATGTTAGCGGGAGTGCTGTGTCAGTTGGCAATTTGGGCAATAGCTTTATGGATGTGGATGATGTCATATTCAGTAACTTGGTTACATCAAACTAGCTACTTGCTGATGGTAGCAGCACAACTGACGCTGGCTTTAAATCTTAATCCCCTGAATCGGTTTGATGGTTACTATTTAGCGGTAGCTATGACTGGAATTAACAACTTGCGTCAAAAGTCTTTTAAATTTTACATACAGATGCTAAAAGGAGAACCAAGTTTAGAAAGACCAAATGACCAATTAATTTTAGCAGCTTATGCGCCTTGCTGTTTGATTTATATTGTTTGGGTTTTCGGTTATTTGCTGTTTTGGCTAGGTAATTTGGTGCTGGCGAATTTACGTTTATAGGAGTTGGCGACTTGATAGAATACATCTGCTGTAGGGGCGGGTTTAGCCATTATCCTTGTCTTATAACCGACAAATTATCTGCAAAACCCGCCCCTACAAACCGCTATAGCTTTTTGAAGGTTAATTCTCATTAAAGAGAGGTAAGTTCGATGAATATGTTGAGGAAAAATTGGTTTTTCTCGATCGCAGTAGCCATATCAGTTACTATGGTGATAGGTACTGACTCGGCTAAGGCGTCTAGTTTGTATTCCCGTCCCTGCAAGAACAATGTTGCTGACCCATCTGGCGGTGTTTCGTTTAACCCATCTGACCCGAATGGTGGGGGGTTTGATTTCAATCCTAACGGAACCACTCGCAATATCCCGGAGTCTTCTACTGCTTGGACTTTACTAGCGTTGGGTTTAGTAGGTACAGGTGCGTTGCTAAAACGCAACCGTAAAAGTAAGTTTAGAAAAGGTATGAGGTTGGAACTTGACCGAGTTGATTTATCTCAGCAGCGTAAAGAAGTATTTCAGCCAATTGATGATGCACAAGATGGAGAAATTCAGTGGCTTGAATTCTTTAAGGCATCTTGAGATTGTGCCAAAAACAAGATGGGATAAAATTAGCTGTAATGCGATCGCTACTCTAGCAGCGATCGCACCACCGTAACGCATCCTACCGCGATCGCTACCTCAACCTACAGAACTTCCTCTCCCGATCGCTATCCGGTTCCTGCCAAGAAAAAGCAAAATGGCTCACCGTATTGATTTGCGGCGCTGCTTCACGAATTGCCGCCATTTGCACCTCTAGGGAGGGCCGATCGCTCAAAGACCTGCCCCAATCCCCCGCCAACGCCGGTTTAATCTCCGTCCCAAGGGGAGCGAGACTCAAAACCCGTTGCAGCTCGTTCAAAATACAACCTGCCTCCCCGCAATTAGCGTAGAGCATGGGATGCCACTCCATCGAGCTGGGAAACTTATCCCAAGGCTGTATCCGAGAATCATACCCCCCCTGACCGACAGATTGGTTGCCACCGGGAAAAAACACCGCCCCTGTCCGAATGCCTTGCCGTTGCAACGGCCCGATTGCCGCCGTCACAAAGTCCAAGACACCTTGTGCGGCGTGAGCCACGCTCAGCTGCCACAATTCCGTTTGCAACATCGGCTGACGCTCTCCAGGTGGCAGTACGCTCTTTGTCAGGTCGGGATTGCGCCCCTGCCAAAGCGGTTCTTGTTCCTCTGGATACAATTGGTCAACCTGGGCAATATCTTCAGTGGTAACGTATCCCTTAGTCAAAAATCGCCGGATTAGGTCAAGTCCTTTATTGTTGATGGCGCGTTGCAAAAGGACTTGCTGAGCCGCATCGCCATAAATCCATAAATCTTGAACTTTGGTAACCACCGAAGCATAGCCTGTACCCCGTGGATACCGAACGTAGTCAAATAACACGCCATCCGGTTTGCGTTTAGTTATCGCTGCAATCAACTTTTCGTAATCTTGTCGTGCTTGGGGATTGTAGGGATCGATGAAAGCGTTGGTAGCATCTCCCTTTGTTAAATCGGTGTCTATACCCGCATCGTTAGCTACATCCAGACTGGTTTTGCCCGTACCGTTGCGGGCCAGCACTGGTTGGCGATCGGGCTGCTGAGCGTAGACGTAGCCGAAATTCATTGTAAATGCCCAAGCGTAAACTTTTAGACCACGTTTGCGGCCTTTGTCGATCGCTTCAGCTAACAGATCGTACTTCTCTGCTCCAGGTACCTGTACAACAGACTGCCAAGGCGTGGGGTTATCTGCCTGCGGTAGCAGCACTTGGCCGTCATAAAACACTTCCACATAAACTTCGTTGTAGCCTTTATTGACAATGCGATCGAGGATCGCACCCAGCGATCCTGGACGGATATCGCAGGGATATAAGCGCAACCAAATAGCCTGGTTGCGAGGCCAGTTTTGGGTGCGGCACTCCTGCAATTGCGCTGCCTGTTTAGCTATGAGGGCTTGGTAGCGATTCTGCGCTTCTCGATCGCCTCTCAAAGCTGCCAGCCGGAGATTTTCTTTCTGTTCGCCTGCCTCGGCTGGTAACTGGCAAGGAACCCTTACTTGTGCCTGGGCTGGTTTGCTCCAGAAACACTGACTCACCATGCTACTGGTCAACACACCGGCTAAAACGCGGCGATAGAAACGACTGGGACGTCGGGAAACAGCTATTAGCGCTTTGATCATGCCACCAACCAGAACGAAAAGAAAAAAAACGGTACCAGGAAATAATCAGTCTCCAAGGACAGGTTGCTGCACCACTGGTTCCCACAGGAATCGAGAGCCGCTATGCTAGAGGCCAACAAAGTTAGCTTCCAAAAGAGTTTAGCAGCTAAAAGCGATAAATTACTAACCACTCCAGTTCTGATCGATAAAGCAGTCGGGGAGAATTACCGATCCCTTGTTCATAATTGAAATATAGCTAGCTAATATTTGCTCAATATCAATACAAGAGGTTGCCGTGACTCTTTATGCTGAACTACACCGCCATCTGGGCGGTTCTGTTGTACCTCGTATTCTCTGGCGCTACTTCCAACGCAGCGATGCCGATTTGGCTGAACGGTTCCCTGAGTATGGGGCGTTTGAGGAGTTTTATACGAAACCGCGCAATACACTCGATGAGTATTTGGAACTCCATACTCTCGTAGAAGGCGTCCAAACTATCGAAACGTTGCCCTACTTTATCTCCAGGCTGATTCGGGGTGCGTATATTTTTGAGAATCTTGCCTATTTGGAGTTACGCTACACTCCTTATCTGCGGACATCGCCGCAACTTAGCCAGTCGGAACGAATTGACCAAATGGCTGAGATTGTTGAGGTTGTTGGTAAAGCTAGTCAGGTGAAGGAGTACCCAATTATTACCAGCCAAATTCTGTGTATGCACTCGCGCCTTCCCTATGAGGTGAATCGGGCGATCGTCGATCTGGCTGCACAGAGTAAAGGTTATGTCTGTGCTGTAGACTTGGCTGGAGGGGATGCCCATTACGCAGAGCGGCTGGATGAATTTGTAGAACTATATGCCTTGGCGCTCAAGCACGACGTTAAAACTACAGGTCACCTGTACGAAACTACATCTGGCTGTTATCCAAAACTGCTACCTTATCTGAAGCGTATCGGTCACGGTATCCAAATTCCCTTACAGCATCCAGAGCTACTGAGTCAATTGGCTGCTAACAATCAGTGCTTGGAAGTCTGTCCCACTACCTACCTAAAAACTGGTACTCTCGAAGATATCCGCCAACTCAAGGTTGTTTTCGATCGCAGTTTTGACGCTGGTGTGGACATCGCCATCTGTACCGACAACGCTGGGTTGCATAATGTGCGTCTGCCTTTCGAGTACGAAAACCTGCTGACTTACGACATCATCGGTTTTGAGGAATTGCAGGCTTGTCAAGAAGCTGCCTTCCGCCATGCCTTTGCTTGGCCTTATAAGCAACCACCGGCATCGTTGTTAAATAGACTATTTCAAGGCACACTTAATGCGATCGGCAATGGTTCGGCTGGTGAACTTGAATTAGCCAAGATTGCGGACTAGAGTCTGAGTCTCAGAAGGCTGGGGAATAAGGGAGAATATCAGATTACCGATTGAAAAATCAAATTTGATATTCCCTCCCCATCACTCATAACCTGTTAAAGTCCTCGCTTCAGAGCAGCTTCCACCTGCTTAAATTCTTGCTCCAAACGATCCTTTAACTTCTCAGGAACGGGACGATTTGGATAAGAACTGTAATGTCCGGCTAAGTTATTCAATGCTGTTCGCATTGTGGTAAAAGACCGGAGGGTGGTCAGAGAATTATCTCGACGATAACGAGCCGCAAAGTCATTGATTCTTATCCGTGCTTCTGCCTGAGCCGCCGCTTTATCCGGTGAATCATCTGGCAATTCAATGGCGGTTCTCAGAGTGTTCACCAGAGCCAAGGTATCTTGACGATAATCGCCGGTTATGCTTGTTGAACCAGAGCAGCCGATTAAGCCAATAGTCACAACCAAAACTAGGGCAAGCAGACGGGACAAATAGCGCTTCATAAGCCTTTAACTAAGTTTTCCAGAGCATACACAAATCCATCCTCCATCGTAACTTGGATTGGTGTTCTGGGGATCGTTCTTTTGTAGGCTACCAGTTTGAAGCGGGACAGTCGAACCCCTCC
>Ga0163150_10009762_pt1 | contig 10533 bp, 6 predicted proteins | sample OliLakLV19P2IB_FD_148628 | JGI IMG/M metagenome (GOLD analysis project Ga0163150, IMG submission 148628) | Freshwater microbial mat bacterial communities from Lake Vanda, McMurdo Dry Valleys, Antarctica - Oligotrophic Lake LV.19.P2.IB | ecosystem: Environmental > Aquatic > Freshwater > Lake >...
GCTCGCGCTTCTGGGTTGGTGACCGCGGCTACCGCACAGCGGAGAAGTCCGCCGCGCCGACCGGCTTTGCGAAAGTGCTCTACAACAAGTGGTATGTCGACGAGGCGTATGATGCAGCTTTGGTACAGCCTGTAATGGGCCTGTCACGCGGGCTGTGGCGCTTCGTGGACAAGGGCGTGATCGATGGCGCCGTGAACGGCGTCGGACACGCCATTCGCGCATTCGGCTGGGTGGGCTCCCGGCTTCAGACGGGGCAGCTCAATACATACGCATTCGGCGCGGTTCTCGGCGCACTGCTGCTGCTCGCCATCGTCGTTTTCGGGAACGGTTGAACGTGGTCGAATCAATGGGTTACGACGGCTGGCTCCTGACTGCGCTCCTGCTGCTTCCTGTGGTGGGAGTGGCTGCGGTGCTGCTCGGCGGTGAAGCACGCGCGAAGCAGATAGCGCTCGTAATGTCGGCAATTACGTTCGTCATTTCGCTGCCGCTCTGGTTCAGCTTCGACCAAAGCACGCCCGCGTTCCAGTTCACGGCCGCAGTGGCGTGGATTCCGCAGTGGGGAATCAACTACCGCGTCGGCGTGGATGGAATAAGCGCGCTGCTGGTCCTCCTGACGACAGCGCTCTTCCCGATAACGATCCTCGGCTCATTCAAGTACATCACGAAGAAGGAGCGCGCGTTCTACGCGATGCTGCTGCTCCTCGAGAGTGGCGTGCTCGGTGTCTTCATGGCGCTCGACATGTTCCTGTTCTTCATGTTCTGGGAGATCATGCTCGTGCCGATGTACTTCATCATCGGCATCTGGGGCGGCGACCGCCGGATTTACGCCGCGATCAAGTTCTTCCTCTACACTGCGGTCGGCTCGCTGCTGATGCTTGTCGGCATCATGTACCTCGTGTTCAAGTTCAAGGCACTCAGCGGTAACCTGTCCTTTGCGTACGTCGACCTGCTGCAGCTGCCGCTCACGCTGAAGGAGCAGTGCTGGCTGTTCGGCGCCTTTGCCCTCGCATTCGCGATCAAGGTGCCGGTGTTCCCGTTCCACACATGGCTGCCGGATGCGCACGTCGAAGCACCCACGCCCGGCTCGGTGATCCTGGCCGCGGTGCTACTGAAGCTCGGCGCGTACGGATTCCTGCGCTTCCTGCTGCCCCTGTTCCCTGCGGCTTCGACGCATCCGACCATAGTTGCTATCATGCTGGTGCTCGCCCTGATCGGCATTATTTACGGCGCGCTCGTCGCTGCGGTACAGCCGGATGCGAAAAAGCTCATCGCGTATACGTCGGTCGCGCACATGGGCTTCGTTGTGCTCGGCATCTTCACGCTGACATTGCAGGGCATTCAGGGCGCGATGATCGTGATGCTGTCGCACGGCCTGTCGACGGGGGCGATGTTCCTCCTGCTCGGCATGCTGTATGAGCGCCGTCACACGCGGGAGATCGCAGCGTTTGGCGGTCTTGCTGCCGTCGCGCCAGGACTCGCGGCAGTGTTCGTGTTCACCGCGCTCGCGAGCATTGGCTTGCCAGGCACCAGCGGGTTCGTTGGCGAGTTCCTCGCCTTGCTCGGCACGTTCCAGACGCATCCGTGGGTGGCGGTGGTCGCGTCGACCGGCGTGATCTTCGCCGCGTACTACATGCTGCCAATGGTACAGAAGATCTTCTTCAACAAGCTGGACAAGCGCGCGAACGAACGGGTGCCCGACCTGAGCGGCAGGGAATGGGCTGTGCTCGCGCCGCTCGTAGCGGCCATGATCTGGATGGGTGTCTATCCCAAGCCGTTCCTCGACCGGGCGGATGTCGCGATTACCGCACTGATCGAGACGGTGGAGCAGAAGAGCTCTCCCGAGTACATGCAGGCGGCTGCAGCGCAGTTCAGGATTGCGCCGCGGGGCACTGCAGAGGTCGCCGCAGCAGCAGCGAAGGGTGTGGACACGGCACAGACGTGCGTGGCGGGTAACTCGAGCGACGGCGCAGACGGATGCAAATAGATCTTTCCTCCCCCGCGCAGTACGCTCTCGTGCTCCTGCCCGAGATCGTTCTGTCTGTCTGGGCGATGTTCATTCTTCTGCTCGATGTCTTCCAGAAGGGATCGAAGAGTGCGCCGTCATCATCGAGCCTGCCCTGGCTGACGCTCGTCGGCGTTGCACTCGCTGCTGTCGCAAACGTGTATATCTGCCGTCTCGAAAACGTCGGCGCACCCGGTGTGATTGCGGTCGACAGCTTCCGCATTTTCTCGAACTTCGTGTTCCTGCTCGCGACTGCGCTTTTCGTGCTGATCTCCACGCGCTACATCGACGAGGAGAACCTCAAGCTCGGCGAGCTGTACGTGCTCGTGCTCTTCGCGACCGTCGGCATGATGGTGTTCGCAGGGTCGACCGAGCTGATGTTGATGTTCATCGGCCTCGAGCTCATGTCGATCCCGATCTATGTGCTGACCGGCATCAACCGCCGCGACCGGCGCTCGGCCGAAGGCGCGCTCAAGTATTTCCTGCTCGGCGCGTTCTCCAGTGCATTCTTCCTGTTCGGCATCGCGCTCGCGTACGGCGGTGCCGGCTCGACGAATCTCGTCGCAATCGGCCAGGCCGTGGGCAACGGTCTCGGCGTGAGCAGCCTGCTCGTGGTGTCGACGGCGCTGCTCGCAGTTGGCTTCGGGTTCAAGGTCGCTGCGGTGCCGTTCCACATGTGGACGCCGGATGCGTACGAAGGTGCTCCGTCGCCGGTGACCGCGTTCATGGCGGCAGGCGTGAAGGCCGCCGCGTTCGCTGCGTTCATACGTGTGTTCCTGACAGCGTTCCCGGGCCTGTACGACAGCTGGGATGCGATGGCGATCTGGCTCGCGATCCTCACGATGCTGACGGCCAACGTGATTGCGCTGGTGCAGGGCAACGTGAAGCGCATGCTCGCGTACTCGAGCATTGCGCACGCGGGCTACCTGCTGGTCGCGCTCGCTGCTGGGTCCGCACAAGGCGCCGCAGCGTTCCTCTTCTACTCGGTGTCGTACACGCTGATGACGATGGGGTCCTTTGCCGTGCTGATGGCGGTGTCGGAGCGCGGCGAGGAAAGGATGGACCTGGAAGCGTACAGCGGGCTCGGCTGGAAGAACCCGTTCCTCGGCATTGTGATGACGATCTTCCTGCTGTCGCTGGCAGGCTTTCCGTTCACGGCCGGATTCATCGCCAAGGTCTATATCATCCAGGCCGCCGTCGCGAGCAAGCTGGTGCTCCTTGCCGTCGTTCTGGTGATGGCCTCGCTGATCTCCTACTTCTACTACCTGCGCGTCGCCTGGTACATGTGGTTCAAGGATCCGGTCGAGGGCGAATCCACAACCCGGGTTGCCCTGGCACCCGCCATGACGGTTGCACTGGTGCTTACAGCGGTCGGCAGCGTGCTGCTCGGGGTATTCCCGGGCGTGCTGCTCGAGGCGGCCGAGCGCAGCGCGGCGACGCTGATGCAGGCTGGCCCGTTCTTCGGGATGCGCTAGAACTGCGAACATATGGGATAGGGATAGGGAGGGTGTGAGGGACGGGGAGAGGGTACACCGAATCCGCTGTCGTGCCCCCGCCCTCGCCCCCACACCTTCCCTATCCCTATCCCGGAAGTCAAGCGGTGCGGCGGCAACAGGCTCGTCGTACCGCTTCGTTCGTGAGGACCACTGTTTGTCGATGCACGGAAAACCGGGTAAACTGAGCAATGACCTTGAACACACACATATTTCGCGAATACGACATCCGCGGCATCGTCGCGAACGACTTTGGTGGCGATACGCCGGATCTGATCGGCCGCGCGTTCGCCAGTGAGCTTCGGAGCCGCAACGGCGGGCGCGCGGACCTGCTCGTGGCAGTTGGGCAGGACAACCGTCCGAGCTCGCCCGCCCTCGCCGAAGCGATCGTGCGCGGCATTCGAGCCACGGGCGTCAACGTGGCGGATTACGGTACCGTTCCGACGCCGCTGTTGTACTACGCGGCCGCTCGGGACAAGACCGATGGTGGTCTGCAGATTACCGGCTCGCATAATCCGCCGGAATACAATGGCTTCAAGATGACCATGCACGGCCGGTCGGTTTACGGCGACGCGATCCAGACGCTGCGTTCACGCATTGAGAATTCGCGGTTCGAGAGCGGTGCAGGATCGTACGAGAAGCGGGAGATCATCGAAGAGTACATCGAGGACGTAGGTAGCCGATTCAAGCTGGAGCGGCCGATCCGCGTTGTCGTGGACTGCGGCAACGGTACGGGCAGCCTCGTTGCCGTGGAGCTGTTAACGCGCGCGGGAGCCGATGTCATTCCGCTGTACTGCGATTCGGACGGCACGTTCCCCAACCATCACCCGGACCCGACCGTCGACGAATACATCGCGGACATGATTGCGTTGGTCCGCCGCGAGAAGGCTGATCTCGGCGTCGCGTTCGATGGCGATGCCGATCGCATCGGCGCGGTCGATGAGAACGGCACGGTCGTACGCGGCGACATCCTGCTGCTGCTCTTTGCGCTCGATGCGATGAAGCGGCTGGGCGCCCCGCAGAAGCTCGTCTTCGACGTGAAGTGTTCGCAGGCGGTGCCCGAAGTATTCGAGGCCGCTGGCGGAACGGCGATCATGTACAAGACCGGGCATTCCCTCATCAAGGAAAAAATGAAGGAAGAAGGAGCGCCGGTTGCGGGCGAGCTGTCAGGGCACATCTGCTTCGGCGAGAACTACTACGGCTTCGACGACGCACTCTACGGTGGCTGCGCGCTCGTGCAGCTTGTCTCCGCCCTCAGCGGGCCGCTGTCGCAGAAAGTTGCGGAGTTCCCGGCCTACATCTCTACTCCGGAAATACGCGTTGACACGGATGAAGAGACGAAGTTCGGCATTGTCGAGCGGGCAGTCGCGCATTTCAGCATGGACTACGAGGTGATTGATGTCGATGGCGCGCGCGTACTGTTCGATGGCGGATGGGGATTGCTGCGCGCATCGAATACACAGCCGGTGCTCGTGCTGCGATTCGAGGCGCAGACGCATGAGCGGCTCACGCACATACGCGGCGTCATGGAAGGTTGGCTGCGCGAGCAGGGCGTGACATTATGAAAACGCCGCGTAGCCCCGGAAGGATACTGGCCGCAATCGCGATCACCATTTTTGTCGTCCTGGTCATCGGCCGCAGTGCAGCCATTTTCTACACCGATGCGCTATGGTTCGATGCCGTCGGTCAGGGCGCCGTCTTCTGGAAGCGCTTCGGCACGATCCTCACGATTCGTGCGATCACCACGGTGGTTGCCGGCTCCTTCATTCTCGCCAATCTCTGGTACGTACTGCGACATTTCGGGCCGGTGCACCTGCGCAGGCGCTACGGCAATATCGAGATCGCGGAGCAGGTGCCCAGGCGGCTGCTCATGACGGGCGCGACGGTTATCGCGGTACTCGCAGGATGGTGGCTGGCTACAGTGCAGTTCGGTGGACTCATACCGGTCGCAGTGCTTGCATGGCTGCGCGCTGAAGACTGGGGCGTCGTCGATCCGCTGTTCCAACATGACATCTCGTTCTACGTCTTTGCGCTGCCGATTTACATCCGGGTGCTCGACTTCCTGATGTTCACGGTATCGTGGTCCCTCGTGCTCGCAAGCATCGGCTACGTGCTGGTAGGCGCCGTGCGCTCGCGCGGACGCCAGATTCATATCGACGAACGGCCGCGCGTTCATTTCGCCGTTCTCATTGCGGTGCTCATGGTCCTGATCGGCGCGCGCTTCGCCATTGGCCGCTACGAGCTGCTGGTCGACGGCAATGGCTTCAACGACGCCATCGGATACACGGACGTGCACGCACGACTTCCTGCGCACATTCTCGTCGCACTGCTGTGCGTCGCTACGGCTGCGGCGGTCCTGTACGGCGCCATACGCCGCACGCTGTTGCCGCCCACGATTGCCGTTGGCGGTCTCGCAATTGGCGGTATCGCGTCGATGGTGCTTTATCCCGCATTCGTGCAGCGCGTGCAGGTCGAGCCGAACGAGATCGGTCGTGAAGCAGAGTACATTTCATGGAACATGGACTTCACGCGTCGCGCATTCGGCGTGAACGACATCGAGCGGCGCACCTTCAACTATCGGCGACCGGATGCCGAAACCTGGACGCGCATGGCGCCCGCACTCGCCCAACTGCCGTTGTGGGATCTGGCTCCGCTCGAGAAGCTTTTCAACGAGATCGAGGGTCGGCAGGGATACTACCGGTTCACGGGCGTGAGCTACGATCGGTACCGGCAGGACAGCGTGCTGCGCCACGTCGCGGTGGGCGTGCGCGAGATCTACCAGCAGGGTCTGCCGGAGGCGGCGCAGACGTGGCAGAACAAGCACATGACACCCGCGGCGACCCGGGGCATCGGTGCGGTGGTTACGCCGACGAACGAGACAACGGGTGGCGATCCGACGTACTGGCTTGCCGAGCTGAATCCGGTGCGTCGTCATGAGGCGGCACCGGCTGCACTCGAGCTTTCTCAACCGAGTATCTACTTCGGTGAGTCGACGACGGAGGACTACGTCGTCGTCGGCCACGAGGGCAGGTTCGACACCGACAGCATGATTGCGGCGGGACCGCCCGTGCCGCGCGTGACCACCGGCGTTCCGCTCTCATCGTTTGTACGGGTGCTCGCATTCTCGTGGGCGTTCAATGATTACAACCTGCTGTTCTCGCGCGCGCTCGGTGACACGAGCAGGATCCTGTTCGTACGCGCCGTGCAGGACCGCGTGCGGGCCATCGCCCCGTTCATCCTCTGGGATGAAGATGCGCAGCCCGTAATCCTCGACGGTCGTGTCGTGTGGATGCTCGACGGGTATTCCGTTTCGACGAATTACCCGTTGTCACGCGCCGCACTGCTTTCGGAAGGTCGCGCGGTCCGCTACCTGCACAGCAGCGTGAAGGCGACAGTCGACGCGGTAACGGGAGAGGTCGCGATCTATTCGATCGGGCCGCCGGATCCGATCGTGCGCACGTATGCGGGCATTTTTCCAGGACTGATTCGCAACGGCGAGGAGATGCCGGAAGCATTGCGCGCGCATCTGCGCTACCCGCCGCTCCTCTTCGGTGTGCAGTCGTCGATCCTCCAGCAATACCACCTGAATCGCGCGGCGACTTTCTACGCTGGCCAGGAAGTGTGGGAGCTGCCGCAGGAGCTGTCGCCGGAGATGCAGCGTCGTCTGCGACCTGCGTTTGCCACAATGCCGATGCCCGGATCGACGCAGCCGGAGTACCTGCTGCTCAATCCATTCATTGCGCGGGAGCGGCAAAATCTCACGGCACTGCTGATTGCGCGCAGCGATCCGCCGAACTACGGGAAGCTCGTCCTCCTCGAGATGCCGCGCGACGACCAGATTCGCGGTCCCGCGCAAGTGCAATCCATCATCGAGCAGGATCCTGTGATATCGCAGCAGCTTTCGCTGTGGCGTCAGCAGGGCTCGAACGCGGAGCTGGGCAGGCTGCGCATCGTGCCGACCGACAGCTCGCTGCTTTACATCGAGCCGTTGTACCTGTCCGCGCAGGCAGGCGCGATCCCGCAGCTGCAGCGCGTCATCGCTACGGATGGCACAGCGGTCACGATGGAAGTCGATCTGGAGACGGCGGTCGCCGCACTGCGTGGCGAGACAGCGCGAAGTCCCGTACGCAACGGCGCGCCGGAAGCGCCGCGTCCGGCCGCGGATGAATGGACCCAGCGTGCGCTCGACTTGATGAGGGAGGCGGACGCTCGCCTGAGGGCCGGCGATTTCGCGGGATTCGGCAACGCGTGGGCACGCCTGCGAACGTTGCTGGAACAGCGCGACCAGCAGCCGGTTCCACGTTGATTTTCGCTCTGTAAGCATGGCGTTGCAGCACGTCCGATTCGCTTGCCCGTCATGGGGGGCACCCTTATGATTCCGCGGTCTGGACCGGGTACGCGCGATGCCCAAACCATTGTTGTCGCCCTCGGCGGAAATGCGCTCCAGCCCGAGTCCGAAAAGGGTGACATTCACGAGCAGTTCCGGCACACGCGCGAGAGCCTGGGAGCCGTCGTGGACCTGGCCGGCAAGGGTTGGCGCATCGCGATGGTGCACGGCAACGGCCCGCAGATCGGCGATGAGCTTGTCCGCAATGAGCTCGGCCGTGCCGAGATGCCTCCGCTTCCACTCGGCGTGCTCGTGGCCGGAACGGCTGGATGGATCGGCTACATGATTCAGCAGTCACTGCAGAATGCGTTCGAACGTGCGGGCGTCTCTCGCAGCGTGGTAACCCTGATCACGCAGGTGCTCGTCGATCCGGAGGAAGCGAAAGCGCTGCCTACGAAGCCGATCGGCCGCTTCATGGACGAAGCGCAGGCGCAGGCACTCTCCAGTGAGCTCGGCTGGACGGTAACCGGCACGGAGGATCGCTGGCGACGTGTTGTGCCGTCGCCGGTTCCAACCGGGATTGTCGAAGCGGAGCAGATCCGCAGGCTGGTCGAGAACGATGTAGTGGTGATTGCGGCTGGCGGCGGCGGTACGCCGGTCTATCGCGACCCCGTGCTCCGCCTCGAGGGCGTCGATGCCGTGGTGGACAAGGACCGGGCTGCTGAAGTTCTCGCGCGGGAAATCAACGCCGCGGTGCTGATGATCCTCACGAATGTCGACGGTGCATACCGCTCGTGGGGAACACCGCAGCAGGAGCTGCTCCGTGAACTCACGGCTGACGAAGCGGATGAGATGCTCCGCAACGGTGAGTTCGGAACGGGTAGCATGGGTCCCAAGGTGGAAGCGGCCATTTCATTCATCCGGAACGGCGGCTCGCGCGCGGTGATCGCACGACTCGACCAGGGATTGAACGCAGTGAATGGCACGGCCGGTACTTCGATCGTGCAATGAGTGCCGCGAATCCAATGGTGTGAAGTGATGCGCATGTGCCCAACGGATTCGTTGGTGTTGACGAGCACATGCGCCTGACGATGAACAGAGAGATGAGATGAATATTCACGAGTATCAGGCGCGTGAGATCCTGCAGGCGCATGGCGTTCCCGTGCCGCCGGGCAAGGTCGCGTCGAGCGCAGAGGAAGCCGAGAGCATTGCCGCCGAGTTCGGTGGCCACGTCGTTGTGAAGGCGCAGGTGCATGCGGGCGGCCGCGGCAAGGCGGGCGGCGTGAAGCTCGCCAGGACGCCGGCAGAAGCGAAAGAGCACGCGAGCCGCATCATCGGCATGACGATCAAGGATCTGCCGGTGAAGAAAGTGCTGATCGCGCCGACCGAAGATATCGCGTCGGAGGCATACGTCGGCATCATCGTCGATCGCTCGTCGAAGCGCGTCGTCTTCATGGTCAGCAGTGAAGGCGGCATCGACATCGAGGAAGTCGCCGCGAAGAATCCGGACGCGATCCGGAAATTGCCGATCGATCCGCGCTACGGACTGCAGTCATTCGAGGCGTACTGGCTCGCGACGGCGCTTTACAAGGACATCAAGCAGCAACGCGCGGCAGCGAAGATCCTGATGCAGCTGTACGCTGCCTTCACCGCTTCCGGTGCATCGCTCGCGGAGATCAATCCGCTGATCACGACACCGGATGGTACGGTGAAGGCGCTCGATGCGAAGTTCAACATCGACGACAACGAACTGTTCCGCCTGCCGAACGTCGAGGCGCTCCGCGACACGACAGGTGAGCCGGAAACCGAGATCATGGCGCGCGATGCCAACCTCACCTTCATCAAGCTTGATGGCGACATCGGCAATGTCGTGAACGGCGCGGGCCTCGCCATGGCGACTATGGACCTGATCAAGTTCTACGGCGGTGAGCCGGCGAACTTCCTGGACATCGGCGGCTCGTCGAATCCCGAGAAGGTCGTGAATGCACTGCGCATCATCACGAGCGACCCGAACGTGAAGGTCATCTGCTTCAACATCTTCGGCGGCATCACGCGGTGCGATGATGTCGCGAACGGGATCGTGGAAGCAACGAAGCGCATCGACATCAAGGTTCCCCTGGTGATCCGCCTGACGGGAACGAACGAGAAGGAAGCCCTGGAAATTCTCAGCAAAGCCGGCTTCAGCGCGACGACCTCGATGGACGAGGTGGTGCAGAAGGCCGTTGACCTCGCCAAACAGGCCTGAGCGAATAGCATGGCGATCTTCATTGACGAAAAGACCACACTGCTGATCCAGGGAATCACTGGACGCGATGGCTCGTTCCACGCGAAGCAGATGATCGAGTACGGCACGCACGTGGTTGGCGGCATTACGCCGGGCAAGGGCGGCCAGACGTTCGAGGGAAAGGTGCCGATCTATGACACGGTCAGGCAGGCCGTGCAGGAGACAGGCGCGAACACGAGCGTGATCTACGTACCACCGCCGTTCGCAGCGGATGCGATCATGGAAGCCGCCGACGCAGGCGTGAGCTTCGTCGTGTGCATCACCGAAGGCGTGCCGGTCCTCGACATGACGCGCGTCTACCAGTTCGTGAAGGATCGTGGCGTCCGGCTGCTCGGCCCTAACTGTCCCGGACTGCTCTCACCGGGCAAGTCGAAGGTCGGAATCCTGCCAGGTCACATTGCGACGCCGGGACCGGTCGGCGTCGCAA
>Ga0163150_10009763_pt1 | contig 10532 bp, 12 predicted proteins | sample OliLakLV19P2IB_FD_148628 | JGI IMG/M metagenome (GOLD analysis project Ga0163150, IMG submission 148628) | Freshwater microbial mat bacterial communities from Lake Vanda, McMurdo Dry Valleys, Antarctica - Oligotrophic Lake LV.19.P2.IB | ecosystem: Environmental > Aquatic > Freshwater > Lake >...
AACCAGACCTCAATCTGCAGAACCGCGCTGCGCCATCGACTTGCGGTCGAGCACGATAATCTTGCGCTTGTCGGTGACGATCAGGTTCTTTTCCTGCAGATCCTTGACCACCCGGCTGACCATTTCACGGGAAGCCCCGATCATGCGCGCGATTTCCTGCTTTGCCGGTGCCCGTTGCACTATCCATTGGCCGTCAATATTTTCGGCCATGTCGATGATCAGACGGGCAACCCGTCCGTAAACGTCGATCAGCGCGAGGCTTTCGATCTTGCGATCGGCATCGCGCAGGCGTTTGACCATGTTCCGCAGCACCAGCATTGCCATTTCGGCATGGCTTTCCAGGCAGGCCAGGAATGCAGTGCGCGGAATTCGCAGCATCTCACAGGGTTCCAGCGTCTCCACCGTCGCCGAACTCGGCAGGCTGTCGAGCAGTCCCATTTCGCCGACAAAATCCTGGGCACCCATCACCGTCAGGATGACTTCATGGCCCTCTTCATCCGGGATCAGCACTTTGACCCGGCCTGACAGAACGATGTACAGCGCTTCGGTTTCCTCGCCGGCGCGCAGGATGGCCGCACCGCGCGGATAACTGCGCTGCTGCACGCCCGGCAGCAAGGCGGCGATCTGCTGATCCGAAAAAGACGAAAACAGCGGGACTGTTTTCAGAATCTGGGGATTCAATGCAATTGGAGCAGGCATGGGCTCGTCACTATTGGCTGTTTTTCCGGGCACGGCCGCATACCGTGGCCGCTAACAGGGGGCATGTTGCCAGAACGCAGGCCAATAGTCATGCCCGTCCGGCCCTTAAGGCGCCGACCTGGCCGAATATCGCGGCGCACGCTGCAAACTGCTACATTCTTGCCTTTTCGCCAACCACCTTCATCTTCAGGGAATCATGATTTCTTCAGCCTCCGCCACCCGGCACTGCCGGGTACTGATCCTCGGTTCCGGCCCCGCCGGTTATTCGGCCGCCGTGTACGCCGCGCGCGCCAATCTAAAACCGGTGCTGATCACCGGGCTCGCCCAGGGCGGTCAATTAATGACGACGACCGACGTCGACAACTGGCCGGCCGACGCCGACGGTGTGCAGGGCCCCGAACTGATGGAACGTTTCCAGAAACACGCCGAACGTTTCAACACCGAAATTATTTTTGACCACATCCACACGGTGCGGCTGAAAGACACGCCCATCACGCTGATCGGCGATCAGGGTACCTACAACTGCGATGCACTGATCATCGCCACCGGCGCATCGGCGATGTACCTCGGCCTGCCCTCGGAAGAGAAATTCATGGGCAAGGGCGTGTCGGGTTGCGCCACCTGCGACGGGTTTTTCTACAAAAACCAGGAGGTATCGGTGATCGGCGGCGGCAACACCGCGGTCGAGGAAGCGTTGTACCTGACCAATATCGCCAAGCATGTGACCATCGTGCATCGCCGCGACAAGTTCCGCGCTGAAGCCATCCTCGTCGACAAACTGAACGAGCGCGTCGCCTCCGGCAAGGCCACCATCCTCTGGAATCACGTGCTGGATGAAGTGCTGGGCGACAACACCGGCGTCACCGGCATGCGCATCAAACATGCCAGGACCGGCGCGACCACGGACAAACAACTGCAGGGCGTGTTCATCGCCATCGGCCACAAGCCAAATACCGATATTTTCGCAGGCCAGCTTGAAATGCAAAACGGCTACATCGTCACCCACAGCGGACTCAAGGGCAACGCCACCGCCACCAGTATTCCCGGCGTGTTCGCCGCCGGTGATGTGCAGGATCATGTTTACCGGCAGGCAGTGACCAGTGCCGGCACCGGTTGCATGGCCGCGCTCGACGCGCAGAAATATCTCGAAAGCAAAGGCCTGGTCTGAATCCGGCCCGAGCCGGACAGGCTGATCGGGGTGCGCTGTGAAAAAAGCCAAACCGTCCCCAAAGGGGACTTGCTTCGCGGCGCCCCCCAAGAGGACTTGCTTCGCGGCGCCCCCCAAGAGGACTTGCTTCGCGGCGCGCAGCGGCGTTAACCCGCCGGACAAAGAAGAATCGACACCCGAGCTGCTGCGCGCGGCGCTGGCCGATGTCACGCCGCTGCCGCCCGCTAACCGTGCCAGGCTGGTCCGGCCTCGACCGTTGCCGATTGCCGCGCAACGCCAGCTCGATGAAATCGCTGTGCTGCGCGACACGCTCAGCGACGCCCCGGCCTGGGAACTGGGCCTCGAGAACGGCGACGAACTGCTGTTCCTGCGCAACGGCATATCGGCGCAGCAACTGAAAAAACTGCGTCGTGGCCACTGGGCTGTCCAGAATCATCTCGATTTGCACGGTCTCAATTCCGTGGAAGCGCGGATTCTGACGGCGGAATTCCTCGCTCATTGCGTACGCGAGGGACTGCGCTGCGTGCGCATCGTGCACGGCAAAGGCCTGGGGTCACCCAACCGGGAACCAGTGCTGAAGAAAAAAGTGGCGGGCTGGCTGGCCCAGCGCGACGAAGTGCTGGCCTACTGCCAGGCGCCGCAGGCCGATGGCGGCGGCGGCGCAGTGCTGGTGATGCTTAAAGCCCGAAGATAAAAGAAGCCGCTCAGATGGCGGCTTCGTCGGTCTCGCCGGTGCGGATACGAATGACCTGCGACACATCGCTGACAAAAATCTTGCCGTCGCCAATCTTGCCGGTGCGCGCCGCCTTGATCACTGCATCAATGGCCGCCTCCAGCAGCTTGTCCGGAACCACGACCTCGACTTTCACCTTGGGCAGGAAATCGACGACGTATTCCGCGCCGCGATAGAGTTCGGTATGCCCCTTCTGCCGGCCGAAGCCCTTGACCTCCGTCACGGTCAGTCCGCTGACACCGATTTCAGACAGCGCCTCGCGCACTTCATCCAGCTTGAAGGGCTTGAATATTGCCTCGATTTTTTTCATGGGGTCTCCGGCTGTTTACCGTGGATTATTATGGAAAAGAATAGCACAAGGCTCAGTGCCTGAACTTGTTGGTGATCGGATAACGCCAGTCCTTGCCGAACCCGCGACTGGTAATGCGGATGCCCACCGGCGACTGGCGGCGCTTGTATTCGCTGATGCGGATCAGCTTCACCACCCGGTCCACATCCGCCGGGGCATGGCCCATGGCGACGATTTCCTGGGGACTGCGGTAATGCTCGACATAGGCCTCCATGATCGCATCCAGCACATCGTACGGCGGCAGACTGTCCTGATCCTTCTGGTCGGGACGCAGTTCTGCCGAGGGCGCACGGTCGATGACCCGCCGCGGTATCACCGGCGCCACGGTATTGCGATATTCAGACAGCCTGTAGACCAGTGTTTTCTTGATGTCCTTCAGCACCGCAAAGCCGCCGGCCATGTCGCCGTACAGGGTGGCGTAACCGGTGCCCATTTCGCTCTTGTTACCGGTGGTCAGCACGATGGCGCCGGTCTTGTTGGACATCGCCATCAACAGTGTGCCGCGGATCCGCGCCTGCAGGTTTTCTTCGGTCACGTCCTCGGCAAGGCCTTTGAACTCGCCCGCCAGCGCGGTGCGGAACGCGTCGAACACAGGCAGGATCGGGATTTCGGAATAACGTACGCCCATGATCCGTGCCTGCTCCGCCGCATCCTCGCAGCTCATGCCGGCAGTATATTGCGAGGGCATCATCACTGCATGCACCCTGTCGGCGCCCAGCGCATCGACCGCGACTGCCAGTGTCAGCGCCGAATCAATGCCGCCGGACAGGCCGAGCAGCGCCCCGGGAAAACCGTTTTTACCCAGATAGTCACGCACACCCAGCGTCAATGCGCTGTAAACATCCCGCTCCAGAGCAACCACGGGCGCCACTGCGCCCTTCACCGGCACACCGCCGACCAGTTCGACCAGCGTCAGCGCCTCCTCGAACGCCGGCAGCTGGTGCGTCAGTTCACCGTGGCCGTCGACCGCAAACGATGCGCCGTCAAACACCAGTTCATCCTGACCGCCAACCTGGTTGGCGTAAACGACCGGCATGCCCGTCTTGCCGACGCGTTCGCGCACCACTTCATAACGCGTCAGCTGCTTGTTGATATGGTATGGCGATGCATTCAGCACCAGCAACAGTTGCGCGCCGGCGTCGCGCGCGGCTTTTGCCGCCGGCTCCTCCCAAACGTCGGCGCAGATGTTGATGCCGATGCGCACACCCTCATGCTCGAATACGCAGGGCGCGTCGCCGGAATCAAAATAACGCTCCTCGTCGAACACCGTATAGTTGGGCAGCGTGCGTTTCAGGTACGTCGCCACCACCCTGCCGTTGCGGATCACCGACGCTGCGTTGTAACGTTTGCCGCCAATCTGGTGCGGGTGCCCCAGCACCAGCGTGATATTCCGGGTAGCGCGCACGATGCCATGGAATTCGCTGTCACAGGCGCGGTAAAAATCATCGCGCAACAGCAGATCCTCGGGCGGATAACCCGAGAGCGCAAGTTCAGTCGTCAACAGCAGCCCGGCACCGCCCGCCCTGGCGCGCTGTGCGGCATCAAGAATTTTCGCGGCATTGCCGGCAAGGTCACCGACGGTAAAATTGAGCTGTGCAATCGCTATTTTCATATCGCTAATATATCATCGGCGCGCGCACCTTTTTGCGCGCCACGCTACCTCTACACACATGCTGCACTGGTTTCATTATTACCGGGCGCGCCTGAACCTGATGCTGCGCCGGCACGACGATGCGGTGGCCGCTTATCGCGACGCACAGGTCGCCAATCCGCATTTTGCTCTGGCAGCGGCCAGCGCCGGTTTCCTTGAGGCCTCGCGCCAGCGCTGGGACGCCGCCGCCAGCGCCTTCCAGCAGGCGCTGGCGATCACCCCCGAAGACGCCGACCTCTGGTTCAACCTCGGCTATGTCCGCCAGCAACAACAGGACGATGCCGCCACCATCGAATGTTTTGGGCGCGCCGTCAAACTGAAACGCAGCCTCGACCGCGCCTGGTTCGGCCTCGGCCTGGCCCATCGCAGCCGCGGCGACATCGAGGAGGCGGTGCGCGCCTTCAAAGTGGCCGCCGAACTGCAGCCGATGAACCCGCATGCCTTTTACGAACTGGCAATGGTGCAGCTTGCACGGGGGAATCTGCAGGACGTGCGCAGGATCATCAAACATGTCGCTGAGTTCGATCCGCAGATGACGCGCCAACTGATCCGCGACACCGGCCAGCATCCGGAGGGCGTGACGCTGCGGTGAAGCTGCACGTCGCATCATCGTTGACGGACGTTGCTGCGGGGGCATGGAACCGGCTCGCTGGCGATGATCCCTTCCTGCAACACGCCTTCCTGCACGCACTGCATGACAGCGGCTGCGCCTGCCCGGACACCGGCTGGGCGCCGCAGTACCTGCTGCTGCGTGACGGTGATGAACTCGCCGGCGCGATGCCGCTGTATCTGAAGGGCCACTCCTACGGCGAATACGTGTTCGACTGGGCCTGGGCTGATGCCTACCAGCGCCACGGCATCGAGTATTACCCCAAGCTGCTCAGCGCCATCCCGTTCACGCCGGTGGTCGGCTCGCGTTTGCTCGCATCCAAACCCGAATACCGCAATCAACTCGTTGCCGGGGCGCTGGAACTCGCCCGCCGCAGCAAAACCACTTCGCTGCATGTGCTGTTTCCCGCCGCAGAGGATATCGAATGCCTCACCGCCCACGGTTTCCTGCTGCGCCAGGGTCGTCAATTTCACTGGACCAACCGGAACTATGACAACTTCGATTCTTTCCTCGCGCAATTCAGCCACGACAAACGCAAAAAAATCCGCCAGGAACGGCGCAAGGTGCGTGACGCCGGTATCCGCTTCACCTGGATCGAAGGCACGGCCATCAACGATGACGACTGGCGGTTTTTTGCACGCTGTTACAGCCAGACTTACCGCGAACATCATTCCTCGCCATACCTGAACCTGGAATTTTTCCGCCGTATCGGCGCAGCCATGCCCGACAATCTCGTACTGGTGCGCGCCGAACGCGAAGGCCAGGCCATCGCCGCATCACTGCTGGTGCGCAACGGCGCCCGCCTCTATGGCCGCCACTGGGGTGCGCTGGAACATCACCCTGCGCTGCATTTTGAAGCCTGTTATTACCAGGGAATCGAATACGCCATCGCCCGCGGCCTGCAGGTGTTCGAGGGCGGCGCGCAGGGCGAGCACAAAATGGCGCGTGGCCTGCTGCCGGTGACCACCCAATCGGCGCACTGGCTGGCGCATCCGGAATTTGCCTCCGCCATCGAGAATTTCCTCGACCGCGAAACGGCGCTAATGGAAGAACACGACCGCGAACTGGCGGCGCGCAGCCCCTTCAAGGCCGGCTGAGCAGCCCGGCATGGCCGTCTTGCCTTATAGTTACGCCCCACCCACAGTTACGCCCCACCCACCGGAATCCTCGCATGAAGTTCTGCAGCAATTGCGGCGCCGCAGTCGCGCTCAAAATTCCCGCCGGCGACACGTTGTCGCGCCACGTCTGCGACGCCTGCGGCATCATCCATTACCAGAATCCGAAAATGATCGTCGGCTGCATCGCTGAGTGGGAGAGCCGCATCCTCCTCTGCCGCCGCGCGATCGAACCGCGCCACGGCCTGTGGACGGTGCCTGCCGGCTTCATGGAAAACGGCGAAACCACGGCACAGGGCGCTGCGCGTGAAACGCTGGAAGAAGCCAATGCCCGCGTTGAAATCGGGCCGCTGTATGCGATGTACAACATTCCGCACATCAACCAGGTCTACATCCTGTTCCGCGCGCGCCTGCTCGATCTGGATTTCAGTGCCGGCACCGAGAGTCTGGAAGTGCGCCTGTTCGACGAAGCGGAAGTTCCGTGGGAACAACTGGCCTTCGCCACGGTACGCAACACGCTGACTCATTATTACGCTGATCGAAAATCCGGCGAGTACCGCTTTCATCTCGGCACCATCGAACGCGCAGCCGCACGTTCCTGAGCACTTTTTACTGGTTTTTTACCGGCCCTATTAACCGCGTCTTTCAAAAAAACCGGTAAAGCCGCGATGGCGATGAAACGCACCGATGACAAACCGGTGGGGCCGGCAAACCCCGAGGAAATCACGCAGGCGCAAAAACATCTGGCCGAATTGCTGGCCATTACCGGCAATGTCAAACGCTGAGCGGAGCGGTCCAGCAATCGCATTCCCGGCTATCTATAATATTGATATTGATATTGCCCGGCTTGAGGGTTTTCTTCAATGCAGCGGGTATGAGCCGGTGCGGGTACTTTGCCGGCATCCATCGGCCGCGCTTTGGGCGATTGATCTGATATTCTTAAGTATTTAATTTAATTCAGTAGTGTCCCAACGTTTTTCAGAGGAGAACACCCTGGATTGGCGTTATTGGTGGCTCTGAATGGGTTGGGGGGTTTGTAAGTAATTGATTTATGGATGTTGTTTCGAACATGGTCAGACTCAGGATTTGTAGGATTTCATAGAGGCTATGCGACAGCTTGAGCCGTTTCTTCAAAATAGCGATCAGCACGTAAGTGCAGACCGCGATCCAGATTTGCGTCTTCACGGCGTTCTCGCTGGTGCCGAGAAACGCCTTGATGCGCAGGTGCTGCTTGATCCACTTGAAGAACAACTCGACCTGCCAGCGCTGCCGATACAACTGCGCGATGAGTCCGGGCGCCAGTGCGAAGTTGTTGGTCAGAAAGGTGACGCGCTTGCCGGAGTCGTCCCGCACCACGACACGGCGCAAGGTGGCCGGATAGCCCTTGCTCGAATAAAAGACTGTCAGCATGCCGGTCTGGTCGCACAGGATATTGGTGTTGGTGCGATCGACGGGATGCGAATAACGGCGCTTGAACTTGGTATTGCTCTTGGCGCGGGTGATGAAGAAAGCATGCGCCTGATGGATGGCAAACAGGCGCCCGAAGTCCAGATACCCACGGTCGAGCAGGTAATAGGCACCCGGCTCGATGATCAGGTCGTCCAGAATGTTGACCTCGTGGGTCTTGCCATCGGTGATGTGGATGAAGCTGGGGATCGCACCGCGCAAATCGAGCAGGGTATGCAGTTTGATCGCGCCCTTGGTCGAGCGGAACGGTGCCCACGGATAGACCGACAGGCACAGGTCGATGGTGGTGGCATCGAACGCATAGACCGTAGCGTCCAGATCCACTGCCAGGGGCTCTTCGGCGTACAGCGGCCTGGCAAGTCCGACCAGATGCTGCGCAAAATCGGCATACATCTGCCAGGGTCGTGTCGCATTGGCGTTGGCCAGTGTGTTGCGCGAAATCGTCTTGCAGCGAAAGCCCATGTGGTAGAGCCGCGCCGACTGGGCGCGCAAGTTGATCTCGATATCGCGCAGCGACTCGCGTGCGGTCAATTGGGCAAAAGCCATCGCGAAGAACTGATCGAGGCAGGAGAACTCCTGCACTTTGTGGTCGCCGCGATGCGCTGCGACGCAGCGCCGAAACGTGGAAAGTGGCAAATGAGCCATGACCTGCGCAAACACGAGCATGCCTTGATGCATGGGAGCCTTCGGCGGATGACCGCAAAAGGCTCAAAGTCTGCACCTCGACGTTCAAATCGAGACCAGACAAAATCGCTCGTTTCCACAGTTCAATCATCAACTTATAACCGTCTCTCGTGAAAACGTTGGGACACTACTGGTGTCCTATGACAGATCAATCAACAGTGCGGCCAGAATTAATCATCGCCTTGGTTTGCCCGTTGGGTGCAAGTATCGAGAAACTGCAGGGGCTTTTGCGCGATGAGTTAAAAAATTTCGGCTACACGTCCGAAACTATTCACGTATCGCGCCTTCTCGAAAACCTTGATCTTTGGACGCCACTACCTGACTCTAGCGAGAAAACACGAATTGAACATTATCAACTAAAAGCGTTTGAGTTTCGTCGTATTGGTGGTACGGATGCCTTGGCTCGCGCCACGATCGCTGCCATTAGAGAAAAGCGGCGCACTAAAAGCGGCCATCCAGACAAGCCTTCTGGCGCCTGTGCGTATATCTTGAGGCAATTGAAGCATCCCAAAGAGATTGAGCTGCTTCGTAAAGTTTATGGACAATCATTCCTGGTGGTGGCGGGTAATGAGCCAGAGAAGAATCGTATAGCCACTTTGGCGGCGAACTTGGCTAAAGACAAAAGCGACCCATCTACCAAGGACAGGCATGAGGCAGAAATACTTATTGGCGTCGACACAAAAGAAAAACACCCTGATGATGATGATGCAAAATTTGGACAAAATACGCGGGATACATTTCCACTAGCAGATGTTTTCATTGATCTTGCGCACGAAAACGCTGACGACCAACTACGGAGATTTATTCAGCTTATATTCGGCCACCCTTTTCGCACACCCACGCCGGAAGAAATGGCGATGTATCAGGCAAATGCCATGTCGTTGCGGTCCTCTGACGAGCGACGTCAAGTCGGCGCCGTGATCGTCACTCGGAAGAAACAGGAGGGCGCGCCCAGTATGGATGTGGATATCGTCGCATCAGGTATGAATGAGGTTCCGCGACGACAAGGTGGATTTTATTGGGAAGGAGAATTTCTTGATGCGCGAGATCAAGCGCTTAAAAGAAGCACCTCACGTGACCGCGAAAATGTAATTAAGCTTGAGGCGCTCGGCGAAATCGCCAATTTGCTAAGAAATAATAATTGGCTTGCACCGAAATTCAAATCTCTTAAACCAGTGGATTTGAATGACAAGCTATTGCAACTTCTTCGACACTCCCAGTTTATGGACATCAGCGAATTCATGCGCCAAGTTCATGCTGAAATGTCTGCAATTGTTGATGCAGCAAAACGAGGTGTTGCTGTCCGTGGCGGGGAAATGTATGTAACGGCTTTCCCTTGTCATAACTGTGCAAAGCACATTATTGCTGCAGGAATTACGAGGGTTATTTACCTTGAGCCATACCCGAAAAGTCGGGCGACGAAGCTTCATGGCGAAGAAATTGTGACAGACCCGTCGGATCAAAACAGCGATGCCGACATGGTGGAGTTTAAATCTTTTACGGGCGTCGCTCCTCGCCAGTACGCCCGCCTTTTCGGTATGTCCGCACGTAGCTACAAAAATGGTGGGTATCAACTCAACGACTGGAACGACAAGCGAAGCACACTGTCACCTCTTTACGTGCTTGCCAATGCGGCCCAAGCGTACGTGTGCTCCGAACGAGAAGATCTGGAGCGCTTACCAAAGGAATACAAATGGGATCGGGCGGCCCTGTGTCCGCCAAAGCAGTAGCGTCGCGCATCGACGCCCTAAGGTGCCAATTACCTATGCTTGGATCGCACCAAACTGTTTTTCATTGATGACCTGTGCTTGCTTCAATTTTCTTACATCGGTGCTTAGCCAACTAGCACCTACCTTAACTTCTGCCGATACGGCTGCGAGAACCCGCTTCACTTCCACCACCTGCGGCCCCCCCAACCCCTTCCGCCCAAATACCATATATTCCGCACTGATGATACCCGCATATTCCTTTTCTCCCAGCGGCAACGCCTCGTTCGCATTTTCGGCATAGATGCGCTGCACCTCGGCAAACGGTATTTCCTGCAGCTTCAGCCCTT
>Ga0163150_10009765_pt1 | contig 10532 bp, 8 predicted proteins | sample OliLakLV19P2IB_FD_148628 | JGI IMG/M metagenome (GOLD analysis project Ga0163150, IMG submission 148628) | Freshwater microbial mat bacterial communities from Lake Vanda, McMurdo Dry Valleys, Antarctica - Oligotrophic Lake LV.19.P2.IB | ecosystem: Environmental > Aquatic > Freshwater > Lake >...
CCGAGGAGGAGGCCCTGAGCAGCGCGCCGGCCCGCACGAGTTCGACGTACCCCTCGCCGGCGGCGAGGACCGTGGCTTCCGTGCCTGCCTTCGCCCGGAAGCGGCTCGCCGTGGTCCGTTGCCGCGCGGCCAGGGATGCGAAGACCGCTTCGCCGATCTGCCACGTCCCCGCGACCGTGCCGCCGACGGACGCGCTGCGCTTGGACACGTCGAGGAACGATCCGTCGGTCGCCTGGGTGAGACCGTCATGACCGGTCGCGCGGAGTCCGACGCCGAGCGTCGGCCAAAGACGACCCCGGATCGACGCCTCCCTCGCTCGGGCCTCACGTACTTGCTCGTCGAGCAGCGCCACGTCGAGGTTGCGCTCCCTAGCGAGGCGCATCACGGCCACCAGATCGATGGTCGTGGGTCCCGCGGGCGCGCCCGGTCGCGCGGGCTCGGGACGGGACGGCGGCGCCGCGAGCGCGGGGGCAGGCGGCGGGGGCGGCGCCTCGGGCACCCCAGCGGGAGGCCTGCCCGCCGGCGACCGCGCGGCACAGCCCATCAGGAGGCCGCAGAGCAGCGCAGCGCCGCGGATCCGGGACGGCATCACGGCCGAGTCTCCTCGACGGCGATCACCGCTTCGCCGGGCATCACCAAGGCATTGCCTCGCACCACGACCGCCTCCCCCGCCGCCAGGCCTTCCGTCACCTCCACCTCAATGCCGTCGTCCGCGCCGATCCTGATCGTGCGCTTGACGACCTTTCCATCCACGACCACCAGGACGCTGCTCTTGCGCTTCGCGGTCGTCAGGGCCTCCGCGGGGACGACGACGACCCCCACGTGCGCCTCGAGGTCGAGCGACATGCGCCCGTACTGCCCCTGCCGTAGCAGCCCAGTCGGATTCTCCAGCTCCGCCTCGACGCGCATCGAACGCGTAGCGAGGTCGAAGGACTCGGCGACGCGAAGGATGGAACCGGAGAACGTACGTCCGGGGACGCCATCCACGGAGAGCCGGTAGCCGAGCCCGGTCTTGCTCGCAGCCCCGTCCATGTCCGACACCCGGGCGCGCACTCTCATGACGGCGTCGTCGAGCATCCTGAACAGGGGCGTGGCGCCCGACGAGGTCCCGTCCCGGACGAAGTCGCCCGGATCGACGTGGCGCTCGACCACCACGCCCGAGAACGGGGCTCGCACCACCGCGAATCCTGCGCGAAGCACAGCCTCGGCGAGGGACGCCTCGAACGCGGCCGCGTCGGCCGCGGCGGCCGTGACCTTCGCCGCCCAAACCTCCACCTGCGCCGCCACTGCGGCGGTGCGGGCACCGACGGCCTCCACCGCGGACCTCGCCGATGCGAGCCTCGCCTCGGCGACGGCGACGTCCGCCACGGCCATCCCATGTCGCGACCTCGCCTCGTCCACGGCGTCCAGGCTCACGAGCGCAGGGTTCCTGGCCAGCACGGCCTCCAAGCGCTCCCGGACGGCGGACCGGACCGCGAGCTCGGCGATCGCCCGTGTCTTCTCCGCCTCGAGGCGCGGGGCTTCCGCCTCCGCCAAGCGACGGCTCGCCTGGGTCTCTCCGACGGCCGCAGCCGCACCGAGCTCGCCGGCCTTGGCCTCCGCGACGACGGCGGTCGCCCGCCCGACGCGCGCGCGGGCCGTCGCGACGGCGGCTTCGAGCTCGGGCACCTCGAGACGGAGCAGCTCGGCACCGGACTCCACCCGTCGTCCGACGTCGACCGCGACGCTCGCGACCACGCCGGAGGTCCGGGCGTGAAGGAACGCATCCGACCGGGCCACGAGGTCGGCGGGCAGGCGCACGACGCGCCGCAGAGTCTTCACCTCCGCCTTGCGGACGGAGACCGAACGGAGCGCCTTCGCCGGAGCGTCCCCCGCGGGGGCTGCGATCGCGAGTCCGCCCGAGGGGCGGATGGCCGCGACGCCCCCGATCAGCGCCGCCAGCAATGCGAGTCCGGCCACCTGAACCCGACGATCGGTCCTCATGCCCGCCTCCCATCCGGGGTGACGTCGCGCCGGTGCAGCACGACGTAGAGCACCGGCACCACGAACATCGACAGCACGGTCGACGCGACCACTCCACCGATCACGGCGCGTGCCAGCGGCGCGTTGGCGCCCTCGGTCATCGCCATGGGGAGGAGCCCCAGCGTCGCGGCGAGGCCCGTCATCAGGATCGGCCGCAGCCGCACCACCGACGCATCGAGGATCGCCTCCCGGGTCGGGCGCCCCTGCGCGCGCAGGCGGTTGGCGAAGTCGATGCGGAGCATGCTGGAGGCCACGTCGATCCCGATCATCATGATCACGCCCACGAGCGCCTGGATCGAGAGGTGGGTGGACGTCACGTGGAGCGCACCCACCACGCCCGCAAGACCCAGCGGGACGGCGAACATCACCACGAACGGATCGAGGAACGACCGGAACTGGACGACCATGACGAGATAGACCAGCACCCCGGCGATCAGCAGGCCGAAGCCCAGCCCGCTGAACGACTCCTTCATCAGGGCGGACGCCCCTTCGACCCGAACTGCGTAGCCTGCAGGAACGAGCCCCTCCGCCTCGAAGCGGCGGACGATGGCCTCGACGTCCTTCGCGACGCCGCCCACGTCCCGCCCGGCGACGTTCGCGTACACGTTGGTCGTGCGGGTGATGTTCTGGTGAGTCACCTCGGAGGCGGCCGTGCCGCGCTCGAGCGACGCGATGGCGCGCAGCGGGACGGAGGGCTCGCCGGGGCGCGTGGCGATCGGCGTGTCCTCGAGCACGGCCCGGTCGACGAAGGCCCGCTCCGCGTACTGCGCCCCGACGAAGTAGTGGTTGCCGTTGTTCGGGTCCAGCCAGAAGGCCTTGTCGAAGGAGACGCTCGACGAAAAGGCGGTCACCACGTTCTTGACGGCGGAGTCCGCGTCCACGCCGAGGAAGGCTGCCTTCTCCCGGTCGATCTGGATGGTGAACTGCGGGGCGTCGAGGCGTTGCTGGATGCGCACGTCGACTGCGCCGGGGACGTCGACGATGCGGCGTCGGAGCTCCTGCGCGATCTCCTGGCCCTTCTGCAGGCTCTTGCCCTGGACCCAGACGTCGATCGGCGCGGGAGACCCCATGTGGACCGCGGAACCGAGCAGGCCGGTGGTGTCGAAGGCGAACTCGATGCCCGGGAACTCGCCGGGGAGGCGGGCACGAAGTTCCGCGACGTGGGCCGCGATGGGCCGTCGACCGGAGCCGTGCCCCAACTGGAGCATCATGAACGCGTCGCCGGGCCCCGCGTTGGGCGTGTACGCCGCAGGCCAGTCGTTGAGGACGCCGATGTTCGTGATGAGCTTCTCGAGCACGGTGGGCGGGATGACGCGCCTGATCGACGTCTCCACGCCCACGAGGAGCTCCTCGGTCCGCATGATCTCAGTGCCTGAGGGCGCACGGACCCGGATCGTCACCTGCCCCGAGTCGACCTCCGGGAACAGCTCGGTCCCAAGGGTCCGCCACCCGGCCCAGGCCGCCGCGAGCGGGACCATGGCGAGGACCAGCGTGGTGACGCGGCGAGCCAGCACGGCCTCGAGCGCGCGGCGGTACCCCCGATCGAGCCCCTCGAAGAGACCACGCAACGCGCGCCCGGCGGCACCCTCCGGCCGCATGGCGTGCGGCACGAGGAAGTAGGCGGCGCACACCGGGATGACGGTCATCGAGAACAGGTACGACGCGGCCATGGCGAGGGCGACAGCCACGGCCAGGGGCGCGAAGAGGAACTTGGCAATGCCACCGAGGAAAACGACCGGGAAGAACACGACCATGATCGTCAGCGTGATGAGCAGCCTCGGCCGCGCCATCTCCTCCATCCCGTTCAGGGCGGCGTCGCGAGGTGCTTCGCCGAGCTCGAGGTGCCGGAGGATGTTCTCGATCGCGACGATGCCCTCGTCGAGGATCATGCCGGTGGCCAGGGCGAGCCCGCCGAGCGTCATGATGTTGATCGTCTGCCCGAGCGCGTGGAGGCCCACCAGCGCCGTGGCATAGGTGAGCGGCAGGGTCAGCAGGATGAAGAGGGCCGAGCGACCGCTCCGCAGGAAGAGCAGGATCATCAGGGCAGCCAAGCCGGCGCCCAGCAGCGCCTCGAGGCCCAGCGCACGGATCGAGGCCCGCACGAACGTCGACTGGTCCTGCACCACGTCGAGGTTCACCCCGGCGGGGAGCTGCGTCCTGAGGGTCTCGATCTGGTCCTTGACGCCTTCGACGACGCGGATCGTGTTCGCGCCCGGCTGGCGGTAGATCGGGATGTAGACCTGCCGACGGCCGTCCACGCGCACGACGTTCGACTGCATCTCCGCCGTGTCCACGGTGTCGCCGACGTCGCGGACGTAGGAGAGCGTCCCGTCGACCGCGCGAAGCGGGAAGCCGTTCATCTCCTCGACCGTGGGCGGCAACGCATTCGTGTCGAGGACGTACTCGATGCCCCCGATGCGTGCGCTCCCGACCGGCACGAAGACGTTGTTCGCCTTCAGGGCGTTCACGACGTCGGTCGGAGCCAGGCCCCGCGCCTCGAGCCGGTCCCGATCGACGTAGGTGAGGATGCGTCGGAGCTTTCCGCCGTACACCGCCGGCGCCACGACGCCGCTGACGCTCTGCAGCCGGTTGCGCAGCTGGAAGTAGGCGATGTCGTAGAGCCCCGTCTCGTCGAGGGTGGGGCTCGACACCGAGAGCAGGCAGAGTGGCGTCCCGGCTGTCGGATCGAACGGCATGACCATGGGCGGGACCGTGCCCGGAGGCAGGTAGAACAGGTCGCTCATGGCGTAGGAGGTCACCTGGGCGATCGCGGCGCTCGGGTCGATCTCCGGCTGGAAGTAGTCCTTCACGATGCTGACCCCCAGCATCGAGCGGGCCTCCTGCCTCGCGATGCCGACCGACTGTCCGGTCCACCGCTGCATGCGGCTCGAGATGTCCTGCTCGACGATCTCCGCGGGCATGCCCGGGTAGAACGTCACGATCTGGACGGCCGGCGTCTGGAACTGAGGGAGGATGTCGACGGGCGTGCGGGGGATCACCGCCCACCCCAGCACGCCCGTGACCAGCACGAGCACCATGACGACGTACGGGCTCCCGAGGATCAGCTTGACCACGGGGGCACCTACCGTCCCCAGGGACGGATCGCGACCAGCGCGGAGCTGTCGTCGCCGACCAGTGCCCAGCCGAACTCGCCCTTGGACCAGACGAGGACGTCGAGGGGTCGCCTCCCGGCGGCCGCGCCCTTCGGTGTGACGATCGTGCGAGGGAGTCCGGGCGGCAGGTCGAAGTCCGCCAGCCGGAGCTGGATCAAGGTGAAGCGAACATCCCCCTTGCGCCACGTCGAGAAGCAGACCGGATGGGAGCCGAGCGTACAGCGCCTCCCCCCCTCGAGCCGGAGGCCGCCCTCGAACTCGGGGAACTCGATCTCGAACGGGATCCGGTCGCGGAGGCCCGAGGCCACCTCGCCCGGCACCTCGCCCTTCACCTCGAGCGTGTGGGTGTCGAGATGGTCGTTCATGGCAAGCAGTGCGATCGCCTGGAGGTTTGCGGGATGCCTCCCGTCCTCGGGCGCGCGAGCGCCGCCGAGGGCGAACCACGCCGAGACGGCCACGAGCAGCGCCGCGGCGGCCATCCAGGCGAGGCGACGCGTACCGAGGATGCGCGGCAGGCCGATGCCCCGCGGGCCCTCGGCGATCCGGAGCAGGCGATCCTCGAGGCCGTCCGGCTGCGTCACGCGCCCGAGCTCGAGGCGCCAGCGCTCTCCCTCTTCCAGGAGCGCGAGCCACTCGGCCTCGGCCCAGGGCCCGAGTCCCGCGATCTCGGCCTGCATCCGCAGGCGCTGCGAGTCGTCGGCGGGGAGCGCCGCAGCCTCCCCCATCGCCCGACGCCAGGCCACCTGGTCGGGGGGCATCATGATCGTCCTCCGGGCAAGGCACGCGTCGTCATGCCGGGAGCATCCTCCTCGTCGGAGACGTCGCGCAGCAGCACGCGCAGGGCGACGCGAGCGCGATGGACTCGGGAGAGCACGGTCCCGAGCGGGCTGCCCAGGCGCTCGGCGGCCTCCCGACACGAGAGCCCTTCGAGGAAGACCAAGAGGAAGGTCTCCTTCAGGCGCGGGTCGAGCCGGTTGAGCGCATCCTGCACCCACTCGCGACGCGCCAGAAGATCGATGTCCGGGCCGGGAAGCGGGGAAGCCGACTGGTCGACGTCGCGTTCCTCGAGCCGGGGACCTCGCCTGCGCGACTCGTCACGCAGGCGGCGGGACCAGCGACGTCGCAAGATCGTCAGCAGCCATGCCCGCCCGGCGGCCGGATCGCGCAGCGACTCGACCGACCTCCAAGCATGGTGATACGCCTCTTGGACCAGGTCCTCCGCCCCTTGCGCTTCGCCGAGGAGGCGAAAGGCGAATCGGTAGAGGTCGGCGGCATGGGCTCGCACGAGACTCTCGAAGATCGTCCGGGCGTCCGAGGATCTCATGGAGTGGCCGTCTGCCTCCGCGGGGTGCCGGTGGCACCTCGTACCGTAGTAGGAGTGGCCCACGGGTGACTCGTCGATTCCCCGAATCCCGGGAACGCCGGGGGCCACACCACCCGGCGCAGCCCCGGCGTGCCCTCCGGCGCGGCGCCGACGGCACCAGGCACGCCAAGCCGAGGAGTACGTCCTCGACGGGCGCGGGACTTCTCTCCCCTCGCGTCTCCCCTCGCGGCCGGCTACCTGCCCCCAAGAATCCAGCCGCTCGACGAGGACGCGCAGGCCGCCGCCGGAGGGAGCGGCCCGCGTCGGAGCGCGCGGGGGTCGTAGGGCTAGAAGCTGATCTGCCACTGGAGGCGCAGCATGATGCCGTCCTCCACCACCACGCCCTTGGACGGATTGACGAGGTAGCCGGAGCTCGTCGAGTTCACGGCGCTGTTGTCCTGCACCCAGGTGAGGTCGGCCGTCACCTTGTTGCCGTGGTCGTGGAAGAAGTAGTTCGCGACGACGCCAAACTCGGTGATCGCGGACCAATCCAGCCCGATTCCCCGTCGAGGGCGACCACTAACAAGAAGTCTCTGAGACTTCTTGTTAGAGGTCCCCCCGCAGGCCAGGGAATTGGCGGCTTGCAAGGCGATACCTGGGGGTGCCCCGGTGGCGAAGGAGGGGGAGAAGTGGCCGTTTGTGTTTGGGGGTCGGTTGCTTCTCCCGCCTGCTCACCAACGGCGCAGGCGGCGGTTCTTGATCCACGTCCAGAGGCGGGGGTCGCCGTAGGCCGGGATCCACGCCTCGTGGCCGACGCCCCGCAGCACGATCAGCCGGGAGCGCCCACCGCCTGCACGGTGGGCCGCCTGGAGCGCCCGCGGGTGCCGCAGCGGGATCACGGGATCTTCGCGCCCGTGATACGCGCGGACCGGCACCCGGGCCAGCCGGCCCGCCTTCCCCGGCCAGCCGTGGAAAGGAGGGATCGAGGCGCAGATCGGCACCGCGGAGGCGAACCGCTCGGGCGCGGCCGCGGCGAGCAGCCACGTCCCGACGCCGCCCATGCTCGGGCCCGTCACGTGCACGCGACGCGGGTTGCCGCGCAGCAGGGGCACGCACTCGTCGAGCAGGGAGAGGAGCGTCGGGACGTGCCGCGCCCACGACGACCGCGGCGGGCACTGGGGGGAGACGACGACGAACGGGAACCGGGGCAGATCCTCGAGCCGGCGGGGCAGGTCCTTCCGCAGGAGCTCGCGCGGATCGGTGCCCCGTTCGCCCGCGCCATGGAGGTGGAGCACGAACGGCCACCGCTTCCGAGGACGGGACGCGTGCCCCGCGGGCAGATGGACGAGCGCGCCGAGCTCGTGCCCGTCGTACGCGCGGAACCGGATCACCTGCTGGGCCACGGGACCGGCGTCGCTACTTCGTCGGCGACGGCGGAGTCACGGGCGCCGGCTCGCCCTTCGGCTCCGGCTTCGCTGGCGCGGCGGGCGCCGCCTCCGCGGGCGGGAGGACGTCCCACGCGGTCACCCAGCGGCCGCCGGCGCGGGCGTACCCGCGCTCGACGAGGCGCTTCTCGAGGTCGGAGAGGTGCGCCGCCCCGTAGAAGATGGCCACGCTAGAGAGCCCCGGCGGCAGCTCGTCGAGGCGGCGCATCACGACCTCGTCGCGCTGCCCGATGATCAGGTCGCCGGCTTCGCCGCCCCCCAGCAACCGCCCGGCGTTCGAGCCCACGGAACCGAGCATCCGCGCGAGCATCTCCTTCACGTTCGCCCGCATGCGCTCGGCCGACGCGCGACGCTCCGGCGACGCATCGGCGGGCGGACGCATGGCGGCCTCCGCCATGGCGAGCAGCGGCTTCACCCGCGCGAGCATGCCCTCGGCCTCCTTCGTCATCCCGGCTCCGCCCGCCGCCGTGAACTCCTCCGCCGTCATGTCGGCATGGACGAAGTGGGCGCGACGGTAGTCGATCCGCTCGAGCTGGAACGTGAGGTCGAACAACCGCGCGAGCGCCTTCTGGAAGGCGGTCACGGCGCTCTCCGGCCGGCTCGCATCCTCCGCGCGCTCCCAGGGCTTCGAGTCCTTCGGCTTCACCATCTCGTAGAGCACCACGTCCACGCGGTCGAGCCAGCGCTGCGTCTCGCGGAAGTACGCGGCATCGGCCGCGTGCACGGCGCCGACGAGGTCCACCCGGGGCGCGCCCGCCTTCACGTAGTGGAGCACCGCCGCCTGCAGGCCGGGCCGCGCCCCCTCCTTCGTGAAGCGCAGGAACGCGTCCTTCGCCGGCGCCTCCGGATCGGGCCGCACCTCCGCGACGTCTGACTTCGCCAGGCGCACCTCGTCCCCGCCGGGCAGGAGGAGCCGCACGCCCGCCTCCGACCGCTCGAGGACGATCCCCGTGAGGCGCGACCCGCCCGTGAGCTCGACCACGTCGGCCCGGGCGCCGCGGGGGAGCTCCGCGAGCGCAAGGACTCCGAGCATCGCCGCGCCCAGCGCTCGGACGCGGGCACGGGGCGGGAACGTCGTCATGGAGGCCTCTCCGGGATTCTGGGGGCGCCGGGGGCCGTGCCGGGGCCGCCCCCTAGCCACGACGCGACGGCGGGTCCGCGAACGGGGACGGTTCTACACCGGCGCGAAGCGGGCGGTGAAGTGGCGCAGGTGGGGCGGCTGCTCGACGATCCGTAGGCCCCGGAGCTCGTCGCGCCGCGCGAAGACCTCCGTCACGACCTCGAGGACGTAGTCCATGTGGCTCTGCGTGTAGACGCGCCGCGGCACCGCCAGCCGCACGAGCTCGAGGGCGGCCGGGGTGTCGGGGCCGCCGGCCGGGTCGGGCCGGCCGAACATGACGCTGCCGATCTCGCACGACCGGATCCCGCCGTGGACGTACAGCGCGATCGCGAGCGACTGGCCCGGGTACTGCGACGGCGGCACGTGGGGCAGGAACGCCTTCGCGTCGAGGTAGATCGCGTGGCCGCCCGACGGCTTCATCACGGGCACGCCGCGCTGGTCGAGCCGGTCCGCGACGTAGGCGGTCGAGGCGATGCGGTAGCGGAGGTAGTCCTCCTCGAGCACCTCCTCGAGGCCCACGGCGATCGCCTCGAGGTCGCGGCCTGCGAGCCCGCCGTACGTGGGGAAGCCCTCCGTCAGGATCAGGAGGTTCTTCTCCTCCCGCGCGAGCACGTCGTCGTTCGTGCAGAGGAAGCCGCCGATGTTGGCCAGCCCGTCCTTCTTCGCCGACATCGTGCAACCGTCGGCCAGCGAGAACATCTCCTGGGCGATCTCCTTCGGCGTGCGTCCTCCCTGGCCCTGCTCGCGCTCATGGATGAGCCACGCGTTCTCGGCGAAGCGGCAGGCGTCGAGGTAGAGGGGCACCCCCGCCTCGTCGCAGACGGCCCGCACCTGGCGCAGGTTCTCGAGGGAGGCCGGCTGCCCGCCCCCCGAGTTGTTCGTGACGGTCATCATCACGACGGGGACCTTGCCCTTGCCGCGGCCGAGGAGCAGCCGCCGCAGGCCTTCGACGTCCATGTTGCCCTTGAACGGCGCGACCCGCCCGGGCTCGCGCGCCTCGGGGACGGGCACGTCCACGGCCTCGGCACCCGTGATCTCGATGTTCGCCCGCGTCGTGTCGAAGTGCGTGTTGTTCGGGACGATCGACTCGGGCTTGCAGAGCAGGGTGAACAGGATCCGCTCGGCCGCACGCCCCTGGTGCGTCGGGATCACGTGCTTGAAGCCCGTCAGGTCCCGGACCGCGGCCTCGAAGCGCTCCCACGATCGCGCGCCGGCGTAGGACTCGTCGCCGATCATGATGCCGGCCCACTGCGCCGCGCTCATGGCGGACGTGCCGCTGTCCGTCAGCAGGTCGATCATCACGTCCTCCGCGCGGAGGCGGAACAGGTTGCCGTCCGCCGCGAAGATCGCGCGCTCGCGCTCCTCCCACGTCGTCATCTTGATGGGCTCGACGACCTTGATCCGGAACGGTTCGATGATCGTCTTCACGGGGAGGCTCCTGGCGCGAGGGTCCCCGCAGTGTAGGGAGCCCGGCCCTGCCCCGCGCGCGGCGTGCGGACCGGAAGCAAAGTGCGTCCGAGAAACGCCCG
>Ga0163150_10009768_pt1 | contig 10530 bp, 3 predicted proteins | sample OliLakLV19P2IB_FD_148628 | JGI IMG/M metagenome (GOLD analysis project Ga0163150, IMG submission 148628) | Freshwater microbial mat bacterial communities from Lake Vanda, McMurdo Dry Valleys, Antarctica - Oligotrophic Lake LV.19.P2.IB | ecosystem: Environmental > Aquatic > Freshwater > Lake >...
AAGAGGACTGGCGCGTAACCGATGCCCGGCTCGTGCTGGCCGACATCGCCACTCTCCGGCGTCTGACACCCACGGAGCGCGCTGAGCTGCTCCGCGCCGACCGGCTCCAGTCGCAAGTGCGGCAACTCGAAGAAGCCGGCCAATATAAGGAGGCCATTGAGCCAGCCCAGCAAGCCCTTGAAATCCGCAAGCGATTGCTAGGCGAGATGAATCGTCAGGTCGCGACCAGTTTGGACGATCTGGCCAGAATGTACCAAGAATCTGGCGATTACGCGCAGGCCCTGGCGCTCAATACACAAGCGCTTGAGGTCGAAAAGAAGATCTTAGGCGAAGACCATCCGGGCTACGCCACCGCGTTGAGCAATTTGGCAAACAACTACTACTCTACGGGTCAATACGCCAAGGCGGAGCCGCTGTATCAACAGGCACTTGACATCCGGAAGCACGCTCTCGGCGAAACAGACGATAGTTATTTGATTTACCTGAACAATTTGGGCCATCTTTATGTCGCAATGGGAAAACACGAGCTCGCCGAACGCTTGTTTCGGCAAGCTCTCGAGATTCGCGCTCGAACCGTCGGCAAGGAGCACGCGATGTACGCGGCCGCCTTGTTTGGTCTCGCCAGCAGCATGCGCGACCTTCGCCGCAGTGAGCCGTTGCTGCGCGAGGCCGCCGAGATTCTTAAGAATACTCTTGGCAAGGACCATCCGCATTACGCAAGCTGCCTGACGAATCTCGCCGGAGTATACCACTCGCTGGGAGAGTACGAGCAGGCGGCGACCGTGCTGCGCGAGGCGGTCGAGATCTACAAACGCACGCTGGGTGAACAGCACCCGTACTATTCGACGGCGCTCCTTAACTTGGCGAGAAACTACATTGCGCTGGAGGATTATGCGCAAGCAGAGCCACTGCTGCTTCAAGTCGTGGAGACCGACAAGAGCGCGCTTGGGGAACAGCACCCCGACTATGCCAGTAGTTTGAATGGCGTCGGTGTCCTTTACTCGGAGATGCGTCAACACCGATGGGCGATCCCCTGGTTCGAACAGGCACTCGAGCTTCAGGCGGAAGTGCTCGGCAAATCCCACCACGACTACGCATTGAGTTTGCACAATCTTGCCTGGCAGTATCAGGAGCTGGGCGAATTTGCTCGCGCCGAACCCTTGGCGCGCGAGGCCATCGCCATCGTCCGGCAGAATCTCGATGTGGCCGCCAGCGAGCAGTCCGAGAGGCAACAACTCGCTCTGGTAGCCTCGTTGGCATACCGGCTGGCGTCGTACGTGCAACTGTCGCTGCGGGCGGCTGACTTCACTGAATCCGCGGCGCAGGCAATCGTTGACTGGAAGGGAAGCGTGCTCCGCCGCCAGCGGACCATGCGCTTGGCGCGGGACGACGCGGCGCTAGCGCCGTTGTTCGACCAATTCGAGCGCATCTCTGCCGAGTTGGCCGGTATCGCGTTGCAGACTCCCGCCCCCGAGCAGCAAGCAGCCTGGCAAGAGCGCGTCGCCAAACTTACCGAGCAGCGAGAAGAGCTCGATGCCGACCTGTCGGCGCGCAGTTCGGTCTACCGCGAAGGACAACGCCAGGTGATGCTGGCCGAAATCCAAGCGGCGCTCGGCCGAGATGCCGCCTTGATCGACACACTGGAGATCGCCTGGGGCGAAGACAACCCGGCTGAAAAGACCAAGCGAAAAGACCGCAAGTCCGCAACTCCCAAAACCCACCTGGCTGCCTTCGTACTGCGCGATCAACGTCCTGTCGTCGCAGTTGATCTTGGACCGACTGAAGCCATCACCGCCCTGATCGATCGCTGGCGAGCGGGCTTGACGCGACCCGACCCCGTTGCCTCCGAAGAAACGGACGACGTTGCCCGCCAATTGCGAGCTCGCCTTTGGGAACCACTCGAAAAACACCTGCGGGGCGTGCGCACGGTACTTGTGTCCCCCGATGGTCCACTGACGCGCGTGCCCCTGGCCGCCCTGCCAGGCAAAGCCGAGGGCACGGTGCTGTTGCACGATTACGCCCTTGGCGTAGTGCCGGTGCCGCAACTCTTGTCTGAGTTAGCGAGCAAAGCCCGCGACCGAACCGCAGCGGGAGCCGACGGGCCCTCATTGCTGACGATTGGCGACATTGACTACGGTGGTGATCCGGGTAGCGTTCTGTTGGCCGGCCGGCCCGTCGCCGATCTGCCACGAGCGGCGATCGGCAATGTGTCCGCACCCTGGGTTGCTTTGCCCGGTACGAAGCGCGAACTTGCCGCGACGGCGCGGCAGTTCGCCAAGAAATTTCCACGAGGGAAGGTATCGCAAATCTTCGGCGCCGACGCGACGGAACAGCGACTGCGAACCGAATCACCTCGGTTCAGTATCTTGCATGTCGCCACGCACGGCTTTTTTGCTACGCCCGACTCTTCGACTATGCATGACAGCGAGCGAACGCCAGCGCTGGGGGCCTCGGAGCTGGGCGGCCACACGGAGGCCATCGAAGTCTCTCCCGACCTGCAGTCTGGCCTGGTGCTCGCTGGCGCCAATCGTGGCCGCGACGCCGAGGGGGAAGCGACGACCGCCGAAGCCGTGGATCGCATTTCCGATGACGGCATCTTGACTGCGCTAGAAATCGCAGGGCTCGACTTGCGCCGCATGGACCTGGCGGTGCTCTCAGCTTGCGAAACCGGGCTTGGAGCTACCGCCGGCGGCGAAGGCGTTTTGGGTTTGCAGCGTGCCTTTCAGGTCGCCGGCGCGCGCACGACGATCACGAGCCTCTGGAAGGTGGACGACGACGCCACCCGCGCCTTGATGACTGAGTTCTATCAGAATCTATGGCAGCGCAAGCTCGGCAAGCTCGAAGCCTTGCGCCAGGCGCAACTCAAAATGCTCACCAACTATGACATCAAAGAACACACTCTCCGGGGTGCCGTCCGACCGCGCGACGAGGGCCGCCCCGCGCCTGCCCCAGGCGCCACAAAGTCTCGCATCCCGCCATACTATTGGGCCGCGTTCGTCGTGGCGGGAGATTGGCGCTAGGATGGAAGGCCGTCGTTGTTTATGTCGACAGCGCGTGTGCTGCTGCTTCCGGGCGGACGACCGTACCTACGAGCCATCGGACGTCGGCTCAGCGGATTGTGCCATCACGGGGAAGGCTGCCGCATGCACTTTTGCGACGCCGGGCAGGCGGCTCAGGTAATCACAGGCCTCGGCAAATGGCGGCGGCGTCCGCTCGCGCAGTGTGCCGCGCTGCCGCGTCCCCAGCGGCACCAACCGACCGCCATCATACGACCACGGCTCGGTCGCGTCGGGCACGTGCTTCCACGGAATGTTGTCCAAATGCAATCGCCACTGGCGATAGGGTGGGAGAGGTTTGTCGGAGGCGATCAAAGTGAAGGCTTGCAGCCCTGGGCCGTCCGTGAGACCAAAATCCTCGTTGGCCGACCTTGGAAAGTCGATTCGGGATGTGCGTTCGGGCGTGGCGGAATCGTTGGCCGGATCGCAAAGCTGCACCGAGCCGTCGGGGTTAAGCGCCAATAGAAAGCAGTAGGCGGGCCGGCTCAGCGTGATCACGACACCTGCGCCGTCGTTGACTTCGGCGTTGGGGTTGGCCTGGCTGATCTCGCCGACCAGTGGGCCGTTTTGGCCCTTGAATCGCAGCACGTGGAAATCGGCTTCGAGTGACGCGAGCGGATCGCCCAACGCCTGGGCGCTCGCGTTGGCAGCTTGCTGGGGCGTCTGGCGTGTTACAGCCCACGTCCACACGCCGAGCACAACCAGCACCATGGCGGCCGCGACCAATAACGCGAGTTGCATCCGTTTGCCCATTGCGTGGCTCGGCGCCGACGTCGCCGGCGCGCCGACTGCGCGGCGCAATTCGGTGGCCAGGTCGGCGGCGGTCGAATAGCGCTCGGCGACCGGCTTCGCCAGGCACTTGAGGCAGATGCGCTCCAACTCGACGGGGATCTTGTCGTCGATCTGCCGCGGAGGTTTGGGGTCGCGGTGCAATACTTCGTCTAAAATCTGGGCGGTTGTTTTACCGCCAAACGGCAGCCGCCCGGTGAGCAGGCGGTACAAGATCACCCCGAGCGCCCAAATATCCACCCTGCCATCGTGCCGGTGTACGTCACCGCGGACCTGATCGGGGGCCATGTAGGGAGCGCTGCCGGAAATCTCGCCCGCGTGGTCGCGCTGCTCATCCTCGTGCACCGCCAGACCGAAGTCGGCCACGTGAGGCCGGCCGTCAGCGTCGAGCAGGATGTTCGCTGGCTTGAGGTCGCGATGCACCAGTCCCTGTTTGTGGGCATAGTGCACCGCATCAGCCACCTCGGCGATCAGCTCCGCCGCTTGGACCGGTGTCAGTGGCGCGCCTGTCAGGCGGTCGCAAAGCGTACGACCCTCGACCAGCTCCATGACGACGAACACGGTGCCGTCCGGCGCGCGACTGGCATCGTACACGGTCACGATGCTGGGATGCTTAAGCTTGGCGGCCTTGCGCGCTTCGCCGAGAAAGTGAGAGACAGTCTCTTCGGAGTTCAACCGCTCGCGCCTTGGGACCTTGAGCGCCACTCGACGGTCTAGATCTTCGTCGTGTGCCAAATAGACCGTACCGAAGCCGCCGAAACCTAAAGTGCGAATGATGCAAAACCGACCGATGCGCTTGGGCGCCATTTGTGGGGCTGGCTTCAAGTCTGCGGCGTTCAGAGCCGAAACCACGGCAAGATCCAGCGCGGCAACAGACCCTGGCACTATGGCGGGCGCGGCCGTAGCTCCGCTCGATGCACTCAGCAACCCCAGGTCGACCGCCGCTCCATCCATCGCGCTGCCAGGAAGCATATTGGTCGGCGTGTCGGCCTGTACCGGGTCGTAGTGGCTGGTCGGCGCGTCGGCCGCGGTAACGGGCGACTCGCACGGCGCCTGGTCGACTTCGGCCAGCGGTCTGACTCTAGTCGACGACCTGTCTACGTTGTTCATGCTGCCCTCCTGTGAACAGTCATCTGTCGATCTTTAGGCCGGCCAGCGCCTGAGTCAAGAGTTCGCGGAGCCCGTTATCGAGCCACGGGCGGCCGACAAGCGACCGATATCCTTGTTCTAGCACGAGTTCGTCCGACTTGGTGATCGATTGTCCCAGGCGGACCTGCGCCGCGGCGATGCTGGCAAAATAGACCGCCGATGAAATGTCGGTCGGCAGCCCTTCGGCCGAGCGGCGCGTCTGTTGGCGGCTGAACGACTTGGCGGCCTCCAAGATTTCAATCGGCGGCTGCGGATCGGCGAACAGGTCGGCCAACGTCGCTGGCTGCTGATTGGCGAAGCATTCTGCCACTCCTAAGCTTGCGCCGCTGGCGCCGCGAGTCTTCGCAGTCGCGGCCTGACCTACCGGCGCCACGAGCGTCAAATTCACAAGCGGCATTTGCAATTGGTGCGCGAGCAAATCTCGCATGTCTTCAGCAGTCCACTGCGGCTCGACTTGCGAAATTTCGAACAGCGCGGAAACGAACTCTGGCTGAGCGTGGTGAACGCTGGCGTCAAATTGTGGCTCGGTTGACGACGGCTCCGCTTCCACTACAAGTTGCCAATCAGATTCGCCCGCCCGCGACAGCACACGCAGCAGTTCACCCAGCACATCGTCGGGCGTTTCGTCCTCCGTCAGGTAATCGGCGACGACTCTGTCGAACGCCTCCTTGAACTTGCGCTTAGCGGTGACGAGGGCGTTAGCAGACTGCTCGGCGGTGGTAAAACTCAGCCGCTCGACCAGGTCGGCGTATGCCGGGACCGGCTTGCCGATCAGCATCGGCTCCAAAAGCCGTATGCGAAACACTTCCCAAATCCGCTTTTGCCCTTTGGCTTCGCAGTCGGCCTTTAACGCGGCGAGCGTTTCGAACAGGACCTGCCGCACCCAGGATAGTTCGAAGATGTCGGCTTCGACGGCCGGTTCGGCGACGAATTGCTCTAGCTCCTCGGTCAGGCTCACAGGGCGCGTCGGGCGGTACAGCTCGTCGCAAACGTAGTTGTCGAGCGATCGGACCAGGAACCAGCGGAACTTCCCCTTCGACAGGTCTACTTTGGTCAGCAGCCGACCCTCGAGCAGCTTCGCGGCAACGAAGCCTTGCAACAAATCGTCGGCTTGCTCACGCGACATCCGCTTGCGCACGACCAAGTGCTTTCGCAAGGCGGGATAATAACGGCGAAGCAACGTTTCGAGCGCCGGGCCGCGGACAGCTGAGGCACCAGCTTTGGCCCGGTCCAAAAGCGATCTCTCCGTCGTGGAGAAATCGGCGAAACTGGAGCGCGGTTCGTCGCTCATTCGCGCATCCTCCCCAGTACAGAACAGACGTAGCACATGACGCAGCATAACCACGAGCGGCGGGCGACGTAAATCAATCGGTAGGTGCGTAGACCGCAACGTCGGTCAGCGTGGCCCGGTCGCCAAGTCGGGCGGATGGTGGTAGTGCCAACTACGCACGGCTGCGGCCTGTCCCTCCCAAAAACTCGATCCGCGATTTATTAGCAAGCAGCCCAGAGCGATTCGGTGGTTTTCTCTGGCTGAGAAACGTGCTGCGGGCCTACTGAGGGAGGTCGCGCCCAATCAATAGCCGGCAGATTTCTGGATGCGCGCGAACAGCGAACGCCACGGCAGCTCCACAGCGCGCGGATTCGCTAGGCGGCGCGCCGGGTGTACCAATGATGCAAGCCACCGACCAGCGGGATCGAAACGACCGCGCCCTGCTCGGGCGGCTCGAGCGCACGGGGCAGCGGCGCGTTACGATCCAACGACAAGTGGGTGCGTGAGCCGTGGTAATACTCGAAATAGGCAGCCAGGATGCGACGCAGATGTCGCGGGCCCAGCACGATGCAGTGGTTCAGGCATTCGCGGCGCACGGAGCCAATCAGCCGCTCGGCGTAAGGATTCTGCCAGGGGGACTGTTTGGCCGTGACCACTTCCTCGATGCCGAGACTCGCAATCCGACGCCGGAACTCGTGGCCGTAAGTGCCATCGTTGTCCCGCAGCAGGAAGCGCCGCGCCTGATCGTAGGGGAATGCCTCGACCATCTGCTGGCCAGCCCACTCGGCCGTCGGATGCTCGGTCACGTTGAAGTGCACGACGCGACGCCGATGGTGACAGAGAACGATCATCACGTAGAAGATGCGAAACGTAGCCGTGGGGACGGTGAAGAAGTCGACGGCCGTGATTTCCGCGACGTGGTTGTCGAGGAAAGTCCGCCAGTTTTGCGAGGGTGGCTTGGGCGAACGGACGAGGTACTTGGCCACCGTGGCCTCGCAGACGTCGTGGCCCAAGAGGGCCAGTTCTGACTGGATGCGCGGCGCGCCCCATGTCGAATTCTCGCGCGACATGCGGCGAATCAACTCCCGAAGCTCTCGCTCGACGGGGGGCCGACCCGTTCGTTGACCGCGCGATTTCCAGTGCCAGTAGAGCTTAAAGCCCTGCCGATGCCAGCGGATCACCGTCTGAGGCTGCACGATTACTAGCGCGCTGCGCCAAGCGGGCCAGAGCCGAGACAGCCAAACCCAAAGGATGCGATCCAGCGGCCGGATTGTCGGACGTTTGCCCTGAAACTGGTAGCTGGCCAGCTGCTGCCGATAGGCCAAGTTCTCGATCGTGAGTTCCGAGCGGTCCAGAAACCAAGCCCGGACGAACCAGAAGAGAAGCTGCCATCCGTTCATCGCCTGCTCACCGCTGCAAAGCGGTGCATTTTACGGTAGCCTCAACGTCGACATAAGTCCCGGCCCAATAACGAGGACGGAGTTTTTGGGAGGGACAACTCGTCGTAACTTGTTGCCCGCTCGACAGGACGATATTTTCGGTAGGCACACCATGAGTTTGAGTCTAGCGATTTCCCCAGACGGCGAGCTGCGCACGATCAAGGGCGATGATTCGGACGAATTGTCGACGCCGGCAGAGGCAGCACTAAGAGCGGCCTTTGCCGAGTCCACAGCCGCCGGTTTGGCGCAGCTTGCCTCGCCCGAAATGCCAGCTTCAATCGCGCCGGCGCTGAACTTCTGGCGGGAGTTCTCGCGGCAGTTCTTTCAGGCGATTTGCCAGTTGGGCGAAGAGGGCCTGGCCAAGTGGAAGTCGCTTCCCGCACCGGCCGAAGAGCAGCTCGGACAACTGGTCGCCGCTGCGCCACCGATGCTGGGGCTGGAATACCTTAACACCGCGGCGCTCGTACGCCTGTGGAATAAAGTGCGCGAGCACACCGTGGCGCAGGCCAACGCGCATCGCAATGGTCCGGCCGGCTACTTGGCCAGCGTCAATCCATTGTGGCATCTTCTGGGCCGCGTGACGTTTCATTTGGCGGAAAACAAACGTGACGAAGCACGGCCGTTTGCCTTCCTGGCGACCTACACACATCGCCTGTCGGGTCAGACGTCGCTCAAACACCTGCCGCTGTCCGAGGCGCTGAAAACCTATGCAAGCTCCCAAGATGCCGTCAAGCTCACCGCGCTTCTCGAGCCGGTGAAGCGGTCGGCCGCGACGAGCCCGCTCGTGCGCGAGTTGCTCGACAGTAAGGCGATCTTCTCGCCGCAGGCGTGGACGATTCGTCAAGCCTATCGCTTCTTGCAAGAGACACCCCGGATGGAGGAAGCAGGCGTCGTGGTGCGGGTGCCCAATTGGTGGTCGGCGCGACAGCCACCTCGGCCCCAGGTGCAAGTGCAACTCGGTGGACGCCAAGCGAGCGAGATCGGCGCCGACCGCCTGCTCGAGTTCCACGTCGGCATTGCGCTCGATGGCGAGCCGCTCACCGACGAAGAGCGACAACAACTGCTGCTTGGCACAGAAGGGCTGGCGCTGTTGCGCGGCAAATGGGTCGAGGTCAATTCGCAGCGATTGCAGCAGGCCCTCGAACATTGGCAATTGCTCGCGCGGGAGAACGCACAGGGGGTCGATTTCGTACGCGGCATGCGGCTTTTGGCAGGCGCACAACTGAGCGAAACCACCAGCGACGAAGTAAACGCCTGGTCGCGCGTGACGGCCGGCGAGGGGCTGCACCAGCAACTGGATCGACTGCGCCGGCCCGAGACGATCGATACGCTCCAGCCGGGCCGCGACCTGCAAGCCACGCTGCGGCCCTATCAAGTCGATGGCGTGCGTTGGCTGTGGTTCATGACTGCGATGGGCTTGGGCGCCTGCCTGGCCGACGACATGGGCCTGGGAAAAACGATCCAGGTCATCGATCTGTTGTTGCAACGCAAGGGCGCCAGCAAAGCGTCTCGCGGCAGATCGTCGTCTCCCGCTGCGCCGAACTTGCTCATCGTGCCGGCTTCGCTGGTGGGGAACTGGCGGCAGGAGTTGGCGCGGTTCGCACCCCAGCTCCGCGCGTTGTTTCTGCACCGTTCGGAAATCGATGCCGATACACTGGCCAGCCTGGCTCAGCATCCACAGTCCAGCCTGGCGGAGTTCGATTTGATAGTGACCACCTACGGCTTCGCGCGCCGACTCAATTGGTTGCACGACGTGTCGTGGTCGCTCGTCATATTGGACGAGGCGCAGGCGATCAAGAATGCCACGTCGCAACAAGCCCGGAGCGTCAAGAAGTTGCCGGCCCGTGGCCGAATCGTGCTAACGGGCACGCCCGTCGAAAACCATCTGGGCGATCTGTGGTCGCTTTTCGATTTCTGCTGCCCAGGGCTATTGGGATCAGCGGCCGAGTTCAAGCGGTTCGTCAAGCGCTTGAACGCCCAAAAGGACGCGCAGGCATATGGCGCTCTGCGGCGCCTCGTGCGGCCCTATATCTTGCGGCGACTCAAGACCGATCCGGCGATCGCGCCTGATCTCCCCAACAAGACCGAGCTGCGCACTGAGTGCGGGCTCTCGAAAAAGCAGGCGGCTCTGTACGAAAAAGTCGTTGCCATGCTCGCCGACCAACTGGCCAAGAGCGAGGGGATTCAGCGGCGCGGCATCGTGCTCGCCTCGCTGATGCAATTGAAGCAAATTTGCAACCACCCCGCGCAGTACTTACGAACCGACAAGTTCACGCCTGCCGACAGCGCGAAGTTCGAGCGCCTCGAGCTACTTTGCCAACCCATTGTCTCCCGCCAAGAGAAGCTACTGCTGTTCACGCAATTCCAATCGTTGGCCGAACCGCTCGCCGAGTATCTCTCGGGCGTGTTTGGGCAGCGTGGCCTGGTCTTGCATGGCGCCACGCCCGTCAAGAAACGCACCGAGCTGGTGCATCAGTTTCAACACGACGCCAATACGCCGTTCTTCGTAATTTCGCTCAAAGCGGGCGGAAGCGGGCTTAACCTCACAGCCGCCTCGCATGTGGTGCACTTTGACCGTTGGTGGAATCCGGCCGTGGAGAATCAAGCGACTGACCGGGCCTTCCGCATCGGCCAGCAGCGCAACGTCATGGTCCACAAGTTCGTCTGTCGGGGCACGGTCGAAGAACGCATCGACGCTATGATTCAAGCCAAGCAGGCCGTAGCAGACCAGGTATTGGGACAAGCAGGCGAAACCGTGCTCACCGAGATGAAGGACGACGAGTTACTGCGATTCGTGGCGCTCGACATCAACAAGGCTGTAGCCGAC
>Ga0163150_10009770_pt1 | contig 10529 bp, 6 predicted proteins | sample OliLakLV19P2IB_FD_148628 | JGI IMG/M metagenome (GOLD analysis project Ga0163150, IMG submission 148628) | Freshwater microbial mat bacterial communities from Lake Vanda, McMurdo Dry Valleys, Antarctica - Oligotrophic Lake LV.19.P2.IB | ecosystem: Environmental > Aquatic > Freshwater > Lake >...
ACTTACGACATTGCCCCAGCCGGGAAAATGCAGAAGTGCATATACAACGGGTAAAAAAGATACTGCCGCCCAAAGGCCATGTAGGCATAATGTGTGTAACCGACAAACAATTTGGCATGATGGAAATATTTCGTGGGCATGACCCGGTAGATGCACCCGACAGCGTACAACAACTTGAACTTTTCTAACTCCACCCCACCCAACACTTTCAACCTCCCACTTTCCCTCCTTGGAGGGGCCGAAGTAACTTTCAATAAGAACACTCCAAACGGGGTGGGTACAAACGAAAAAATGCCCTCGGTGGGGCATTTTTTCATCGTAAAACTTAGCTCAAATACATTAGAATCAGCAGCTTATACCAATCGTGTTGTTAAAGAGCTAAGCTACATGATAATTTGAAAGCAAATCACAACATGCGAGCCGAAGGCTTGCAGCTAGATCTAGTTGTTAAAGAGCTAAGCTACATGATAATTTGAAAGCAAATCACAACTCGCAGACATGCGTAACAAGCTAAACGGGAGTTGTTAAAGAGCTAAGCTACATGATAATTTGAAAGCAAATCACAACTCGCAGACATGCGTAACAAGCTAAACGGGAGTTGTTAAAGAGCTAAGCTACATGATAATTTGAAAGCAAATCACAACGGATAGTAGTTGTAGCATCGGTAGCATAGTGTTGTTAAAGAGCTAAGCTACATGATAATTTGAAAGCAAATCACAACGGCTAAGGTATTATTCACCGCAATCGTCGCGTTGTTAAAGAGCTAAGCTACATGATAATTTGAAAGCAAATCACAACATTTCGGCTTGTGGGTAGCACTTACAATTTGTTGTTAAAGAGCTAAGCTACATGATAATTTGAAAGCAAATCACAACACCAGACACTACGTTTCTGGAACTTCCTCAGTTGTTAAAGAGCTAAGCTACATGATAATTTGAAAGCAAATCACAACTATTGTGCTGCGGTTCGGGCTGGACGTTCAGTTGTTAAAGAGCTAAGCTACATGATAATTTGAAAGCAAATCACAACAGCTGGAAAAGAGTGAGGCCAAAAGGTCTGGTTGTTAAAGAGCTAAGCTACATGATAATTTGAAAGCAAATCACAACCTGTTGATCAGCCGGTATTCCTTCTTTTTGTTGTTAAAGAGCTAAGCTACATGATAATTTGAAAGCAAATCACAACTTATCGGAATAAATTCCTATGTCTTCCAATGTTGTTAAAGAGCTAAGCTACATGATAATTTGAAAGCAAATCACAACAGCAATATCGGAATTTAGCTTTGCCTGAAAGTTGTTAAAGAGCTAAGCTACATGATAATTTGAAAGCAAATCACAACAACTGATGAATGTTTTAATAAATCAATTTGTTGTTAAAGAGCTAAGCTACATGATAATTTGAAAGCAAATCACAACCTACAAGTCCAAAGTATGTTCTGGATAAAAGTTGTTAAAGAGCTAAGCTACATGATAATTTGAAAGCAAATCACAACTGGGAGGCCAAAGCCGACAAGCTACTCAATGTTGTTAAAGAGCTAAGCTACATGATAATTTGAAAGCAAATCACAACTGTTCATTTGTTTTTCAATTTTACTTTTGTGTTGTTAAAGAGCTAAGCTACATGATAATTTGAAAGCAAATCACAACCTTGTAATCCCGCTGATTTCCGAAGTTGCTGTTGTTAAAGAGCTAAGCTACATGATAATTTGAAAGCAAATCACAACAGGCTATTGAGGATCAGCAGAAGAAAAATAGTTGTTAAAGAGCTAAGCTACATGATAATTTGAAAGCAAATCACAACCGATTTATATTCGTGTCGTTATAAGCGACAGTTGTTAAAGAGCTAAGCTACATGATAATTTGAAAGCAAATCACAACCAATACCTGTTCTTTTATTTGGCCGAGTTTGTTGTTAAAGAGCTAAGCTACATGATAATTTGAAAGCAAATCACAACATCCTTACTGCATTGAATCCGAAATAAGAAGTTGTTAAAGAGCTAAGCTACATGATAATTTGAAAGCAAATCACAACAGCATCCTTTGGCAACTCAATAGCATACTGTTGTTAAAGAGCTAAGCTACATGATAATTTGAAAGCAAATCACAACCGATAGCCTGGGCAAAATGGGTACCGGTGGGTTGTTAAAGAGCTAAGCTACATGATAATTTGAAAGCAAATCACAACTGCGTACCCGCTGCCCGACAATATGTTTTAGTTGTTAAAGAGCTAAGCTACATGATAATTTGAAAGCAAATCACAACTTTTAAGCCTTTCAGTTGCTAAATGATAAGTTGTTAAAGAGCTAAGCTACATGATAATTTGAAAGCAAATCACAACTTCGCTGTCGATCTCCTGATCGTACTTTGAGTTGTTAAAGAGCTAAGCTACATGATAATTTGAAAGCAAATCACAACCTTTACAAAATACTACTACACTTGGCATAGTTGTTAAAGAGCTAAGCTACATGATAATTTGAAAGCAAATCACAACTATATGTTTCATACTGCTTTTATAATTTAAGTTGTTAAAGAGCTAAGCTACATGATAATTTGAAAGCAAATCACAACCTATCAAGATAAGCAAGCATAAGGCTTGTTGTTGTTAAAGAGCTAAGCTACATGATAATTTGAAAGCAAATCACAACAATGTAATGGTCTATTACCTGAGTAATGGAGTTGTTAAAGAGCTAAGCTACATGATAATTTGAAAGCAAATCACAACGTATGCTATGCCCGAGTATGAGGTAGATAGTTGTTAAAGAGCTAAGCTACATGATAATTTGAAAGCAAATCACAACCACTTTACAAAATCACTCCTATTTCAAAGTGTTGTTAAAGAGCTAAGCTACATGATAATTTGAAAGCAAATCACAACACATCTTCGGCAACAGCAAGATCTTGAGTGGTTGTTAAAGAGCTAAGCTACATGATAATTTGAAAGCAAATCACAACCTCTGGCTGCTTTTTCCTGCAAATCCAATAGTTGTTAAAGAGCTAAGCTACATGATAATTTGAAAGCAAATCACAACTAATATCCATTCATAATCAATCCATAAATAGTTGTTAAAGAGCTAAGCTACATGATAATTTGAAAGCAAATCACAACAGTAGGTTTGATAACGACATCACATCTTAGGTTGTTAAAGAGCTAAGCTACATGATAATTTGAAAGCAAATCACAACCAGAAGTAACTGCTATAACTCCCGAAGGAGGTTGTTAAAGAGCTAAGCTACATGATAATTTGAAAGCAAATCACAACTGGCGGCTTGTTGCAGAGTGCTGTTTATTTGTTGTTAAAGAGCTAAGCTACATGATAATTTGAAAGCAAATCACAACCAGGAATCGCCGTATAAAAAAACTTTCAACGTTGTTAAAGAGCTAAGCTACATGATAATTTGAAAGCAAATCACAACATTCATAACAGTGCGGTGTATTTTATTTTCGTTGTTAAAGAGCTAAGCTACATGATAATTTGAAAGCAAATCACAACACGTTATAGGTATGGTCGCTAATGATAATGGTTGTTAAAGAGCTAAGCTACATGATAATTTGAAAGCAAATCACAACAGCCGCTAAGTTGTCTATGTTTCTTACTTCGTTGTTAAAGAGCTAAGCTACATGATAATTTGAAAGCAAATCACAACAATTCCACCATCCACATTTGCACATACATTGTTGTTAAAGAGCTAAGCTACATGATAATTTGAAAGCAAATCACAACTTGCAAGTTGCAATCTCTTTATAACTGGCGGTTGTTAAAGAGCTAAGCTACATGATAATTTGAAAGCAAATCACAACTGCTGCAAACTTTTCAAAGGAGTGGAAAATGTTGTTAAAGAGCTAAGCTACATGATAATTTGAAAGCAAATCACAACATTGAATAGAAAATCCATCTTGTTTAACAGGTTGTTAAAGAGCTAAGCTACATGATAATTTGAAAGCAAATCACAACAGCCGGATTGTTTTTCTACCAGCCATTGTTGTTGTTAAAGAGCTAAGCTACATGATAATTTGAAAGCAAATCACAACGGCGGAGCAGAAATATATAGTGCCGGTAATGTTGTTAAAGAGCTAAGCTACATGATAATTTGAAAGCAAATCACAACTCATAATTTTCGGCTTTGAAACTCTTAATAGTTGTTAAAGAGCTAAGCTACATGATAATTTGAAAGCAAATCACAACTGCAGTACTGTTGGCAATACATAACCGGAGGTTGTTAAAGAGCTAAGCTACATGATAATTTGAAAGCAAATCACAACAAGAAAATGGTTTGTTTCTTTAATGAATTTGTTGTTAAAGAGCTAAGCTACATGATAATTTGAAAGCAAATCACAACAATTGTATCTGCGATACAGATGAGTCAATGGTTGTTAAAGAGCTAAGCTACATGATAATTTGAAAGCAAATCACAACCTACGCCGCCGGTATTTACCGGCTTGCTGCGTTGTTAAAGAGCTAAGCTACATGATAATTTGAAAGCAAATCACAACATAGCAACCGGGCAATGTCATTACAAATAAGTTGTTAAAGAGCTAAGCTACATGATAATTTGAAAGCAAATCACAACTAAATTCTGCTTTGCTATCGTTTTCACATAGTTGTTAAAGAGCTAAGCTACATGATAATTTGAAAGCAAATCACAACCCGTCTTCATTCACATTACTTACAGGTGTAGTTGTTAAAGAGCTAAGCTACATGATAATTTGAAAGCAAATCACAACTGATAACAAACGGGTTTATTCAATGGTATGGTTGTTAAAGAGCTAAGCTACATGATAATTTGAAAGCAAATCACAACCCAGCAGCCCTTTCAATGCCTCTGCCAGTTGTTGTTAAAGAGCTAAGCTACATGATAATTTGAAAGCAAATCACAACTTGCGTAATAGCTGCCGTTTATATAATCAAGTTGTTAAAGAGCTAAGCTACATGATAATTTGAAAGCAAATCACAACTTCTGCAGATGTTACCAATATCATTGCGCCGTTGTTAAAGAGCTAAGCTACATGATAATTTGAAAGCAAATCACAACGCCTAAATCGTAGGCCGCTAAAATCCCAATGTTGTTAAAGAGCTAAGCTACATGATAATTTGAAAGCAAATCACAACGGCTTCAATATGCGTATTCAAAAAAAGGCGGTTGTTAAAGAGCTAAGCTACATGATAATTTGAAAGCAAATCACAACGTAAATGATGCTACAAGCTTGCTATTTGTGTTGTTAAAGAGCTAAGCTACATGATAATTTGAAAGCAAATCACAACCCACACCAGGTGCGGCCATTTTTTACTAAAATGCTTCTGAATCTTTTCAACCGGCTGATCTTTCCATTGCTTCCGCAGGGCAGATAGCATGGCTCTGTCATCCTGTATTATTTTTGCGGCACGAAAAGAAGAAAGGAAAAACTGCGGAGCTATCTCATCCACAGCAGCATGGTACCACATTTTTGTTTTGTGAGAAAGAAAAAAAACCGATCTACCAGGCATTCATTGCGCCTGTTGTGGAGGTCGGCATCCCGGCCAATATTCCGGCTTATCGGGATAAGGGTGGCTGTCGCAGGTTCTTCAGCAAATAGTAGCTTATACGCAATTTGTGAGCCTCGTAGCTGCATGTGTGGGCTAAAAATACACATTTAGTGTAATATTTTCATCAGATTGGCAGTTATGTTAAATACTTTCATTTTTTTGTAGCTTGCTTCAGTTCAAGTTGAAGCTTTCGTATTTTAGAAACAAAATCCAAACTATCCTTCACCCGTTCAACATCTTCCCTTATTTGTTGTAAATAATTGTCAAAATGTCCTTTCTGAATTTCTTCTTCCGAAAACATTGGCTTTGGCTTACACCGTGTAGTTGACATTACAACAATGATGATTAATAGTAGTAGTTTCATGTCAGTTGTTTTATAAATTGAAAATTTGTTTTACACCGGCGAAAAATTACACCCAATTATTTAGGCTTTAATACCCAATTGATAAAAGAATGTTCTAATTTTTTAACCTTAATATTTAACTGATTTATAATTTTCTCAAGTTGAGCATTTTTAGAATACTCATTCATTAACAAGCCCTCAGCCATTTCTATATCCTTTTTTTTATAATACACATTATCATGCCCATTCACACAATAAAAGATACTGTGGCTTGCACGAAGCTGTTTATTATAATCTTCCGGCATCCATTGTACACACCCACAGGAGCAGCATGACCACTCTACCATACCAATACTTGAGTTGTTAAAGAGCTAAGCTACATGATAATTTGAAAGTTTATCTGCCGAAGCTTTGCGAAGGCAGACAAATCACAACAGCCTTGCAGACCTGGATGGTGCTACGCAGTTGTTAAAGAGCTAAGCTACATGATAATTTGAAAGTTTATCTGCCGAAGCTTTGCGAAGGCAGACAAATCACAACAGCCTTGCAGACCTGGATGGTGCTACGGAGGTTGTTAAAGAGCTAAGCTACATGATAATTTGAAAGTTTATCTGCCGAAGCTTTGCGAAGGCAGACAAATCACAACTACCAAGGGCTTCATACCACACACTACCCTGTTATTGTTTGATATAATTTTTTTATCTGAAGTTGTTTCATTTCCACAACTGCATAGTATAAGCAATAAAAAAACAGCCCATAAATTGGTATAGATTTTTTTTTCATGATGGCACAAAAATTAAATAATTGTTACTGTAATGGTAAATGTTATTTCTCCCTGTTCTTTCCCACTTATTTTTTTTCCAATAAGGGTGGTAGTTTCGGTTACGGAAGCTGCGGTGCTTTGCGTAATGGTAATTCGTTGTGCACCTCCGGGATCTACAATCACCACATCATCGCCACCACCGCATAATGCATCATCATCATCCCATATTTCTATTTTAATAAGAAAGTCTTTTGAAAATTTTTTGAAAAAATTATCATGTTTCCATCCCGGCCTGATGTCATTACCTTCCAATACTTCAAAACTTTTACTGGAATTTAAAATGGTAATTTTTCCTTTAAAGTCCATCTTGCCATTGCAGGCATCTTTGGATATTGCTTTTAACCTGTCTATCCTTACACTTACCTTTACATTTTGAGCTTTTGTTTTTACATAAGGGGTAAAAGAAGTAACTGATAACAGCAGTGCAAAGCACCCGATTATTGCGATATTTTTTTTCATATTATTTATCTTTTAGGAATTACAATAGCGGTACCATTAGGTTGCCTTACGGCGATGTAGCCATTTTCTACCTCAAATATTCCCTGTCCGCACACATCCACCGTTTTTTCATCTACAAATTTTTGTTGTCCGGGATAAATAGCGGCATTGTTATCATCACAATCTTCGCCTAGCGAAATAATTACGCCGTTTATTATTTGGAAGCAACCTGATGCGTTGTAACCATCTCTGTCATTATCAAACAGGCCGGCAGTAGCTTCATTGCAATCTTCATCATGTCCTTCAGGGTCACAAATTTCATCATTTCCCGGAAATTTTACGGCATCATTATCATCACAATCATCGCCACCACATGCTATGTTAACATGGCCATCTCCATCTGCATCTTTCTGTGGCCTTGTGAGAATATACCGCATGGAATGGGTATATCTTGCATCAACACAAGGATTGGCATTTTCCTGGGCAGTGTACTGGTTATATAAATCCCAGGATAGAAGTACCACTTTGCGTAAAGCTTCGTTTCCATATTCTTTATAGCTAAAAGGCATTAAAAATATTTTGCGCCCCTGAACCCTTCTGCCCAGGAAGATATTATAGGCAGGATTGTAGAAGGTAATTCCATTTTCGGCACTGTTATAAATCATCCAGTTGGTTGATAAATCAGTGTTATCGGTTGTGAGATTAATTTTTTCTGTTCCGCTGCCTGCGGTTCTTTTTACACTCAAATATTTTTTTGTACCGGTAGTGCTAATTTTAAAACCTGCTGCACCGGCAGTTTCAATTTGCCATACATCAACAATATCTCTTGAGAGTTGGTTCTTTATGATATTACTTCTCGAAAAATCTTTATCAGAAATAAGACAGCTTTGTTCAATTTCATTAAAAAAAATACTTGCCACCTGATCCTGCAATGGAGGCAGGCCATTTTTATATTCTCCAATGCGTAAATAAGTGCGATAGTTACCCGGTAAAAACATGGGGCCAACAATAGCATTTTGTGATTGGTATGCTGCAATAAAATCACCTGCGCTGCTTAAGTTTTTAAGCACAGCTGGTAGCAGTTTGTTATTACCGGGTAATTTATTTTTCAAGCTTATTTTCTTTTCTATCTCTTTAACTTTTGCCTGCAGTTGTACAGTATAAGGCGTTTTAAGTATCAAATGCGGGTATGATTTTGTGGCTGGCGTATTAGTCTTTTGACCACTTGCCGTAAGTACACACAAAAAAAATAAAATGAAGATAGATAGCAACCGGAGTTTGAATATTTGCATATATACAGTTTTAATTATTTTTATCAACAAGATATTTTACGTAATAATAAAGTAGAAAATATTTTAGTCAGTTCTTTTGTATTTTTCTTTCATCATTTCAAAATATATAAACCCTGCTTTTTGATACCAGTCTTTTAAACCGAATTGTGCCTCACACATGTTAATATCTTTCAGGCCAATATCTAAAGATTCCATCATCTCTAAATATTTTTTGTCGTAGGTTTTTTTAAATTTCTCATACGATTTTTTTATACCTATTTTTTCGGTTTGCCATATTAGGCCCATTGCCCCGTGTATGCCGGATACATCATCGCCAAAAGCAATTGCAGATTCTACATAGGTTTTTGTGTTTATGCGCAGGCAGGCCATTCTTGCCAGGGTTTTGCGTACATGATTTAGCCGGGTTACTGCTTTTTCATAACAGGCACTGCATCCCTCTTCTTCATCGCAACCAGTGGGCATCATGGCACTGGCATCGGTAGTTAAATCGGGTACACACTCATTATCATCCAATGCTTTTGCTGCGTCGTATAAATCTTTGGCAGATTGTACGGCTTTTAAAAGATCTCCAAAATTCTCCGCCAGTTCTCCAAGTTGATCGCCTGCTTGTTCTACTTCATCCCAGTGTTCTCCAATTCCACTTATTTCTGCTTCGCTCATTTGTGCGGTGCCCGATATTTCTCCATCACTTTGCGCATTTGTTACTGTTATTAAACTGCAGCATAAAATAATTATAAGTACTTTTTTAAACAATTTTTTCATTTTTTTTCTTTTTGAGTTTAAAAAATAATACGGCTGCAAGTACTGCAAGCCCTGCAATAATGAGGTACAATAAATTATCTTTAAAAAAATTGCTACCCGTTTTAAAAGAGGTTCCTTTTTTAAATGCAGAAGGTATTTCCATTTTTGCTTCATCACCTACCCAAACCATAATGGTGTAAACAGCGGGTTTGTTTTTTATAACGACTCTTATGCCGAAATCATTTTCTGTTTTAAAGTTTTCGTGCCAATAACCCTTTGCATCTGTTGTGCCCTTACGTTCTGCTTTTCTCCAGCTCATTTTATGCAGGGTAACCTGTAACGGCTCATTATCAGTACTATCTTTTGTTTGCAAGCCCACATACACCGGCGAATAAATACTGGCATCTTTTACAAAATAAAAAAGTGTGTCTTCCAGTTGTGTTACTTTGGTAATACTTATGCGGCCTTTTGCCTTCGGTTCGCTGGGTACATTAAATTTGTGCAGTATTAATTTTTCTGCCTTAAATTTTTTATCCAATGTAAATGGCTGTGTCTGTGCTACTATTGAGCAAAGCAGGAAACAGATTAGAGGTAGTATTTTTTTCTTATTCATAAAATTTAGTTACTAAAACTATTCAGTACAATAAACAGCTAAAATGCCCTTATTGCACGTACTCTTTTTTCGGACTCTTTATTATTAAAGTGCTGGAGGCCTGTTTGAAAATTTTGAAACCAGACGCCGTTTTCATATGCGGCGAAAGAATTATATTCTGTGGCGCTCCAATAGCCTTTTTCGGAAAAACCTCCAATTATTTTTTTTTGCAAATACAATAAATTTAACTCGTATTCAGATGGCAGGTACCCGTCACCATAAGTAACTCCATCAATAAATATTACCGAGTACTCATTGCAAAGCCTTGCGGCATAGTTATCAAAATTCCAATATCCCTGGGTGGCAATAATAATTGTGGTATTTGATTTACCTGCTCCTATCCCATTAGCCCGGGCAAGGGTGTGAATTGAGGATCCCCATGCTTTTGCAGTAACACCGCTTTGATCTGCAGTGGATGCTATTAAACCATGTTCCCCGTTATCATAAACATAAAACACAATACCCCCTCCATAGTTTTCTCCAATATAATGCGCTGTAGCATCACGTACTTTTTCGTTATTATATTCAAATGTACCAGAGGAGTTATTATTAAGTTTTAATAGTGAAGCAGGTGAAGTACTGTTTTTAATTTGTGCCGATTGTATTTGTGCAGGAAAAAAATACCTGCCTGCCTGGCTTACATTTATATATGACTGGTTATTTGATGCAGTAGTTAAGACAACTACATTTTGTGCCGCTATTGTTGTAAAAAATATTATACA
>Ga0163150_10009772_pt1 | contig 10526 bp, 10 predicted proteins | sample OliLakLV19P2IB_FD_148628 | JGI IMG/M metagenome (GOLD analysis project Ga0163150, IMG submission 148628) | Freshwater microbial mat bacterial communities from Lake Vanda, McMurdo Dry Valleys, Antarctica - Oligotrophic Lake LV.19.P2.IB | ecosystem: Environmental > Aquatic > Freshwater > Lake >...
TGGGGAAGGTGCGGTAGGGGTTCTTTTGAAGATGGTTGTTCTTTCTTTTGCTTTGGTGCAAAAGAAATCTTTGCAGGGATGAATTGTTACAAAGAATTACGGCTATCCTATAACCCCGGAGATTTGTGGTTGTTGCTTCTTGCCTTGATTCGCCTTGCAACATCATAAAGCCTCCGGCTTTGCGAGCCACAGGCTCGCAGTTGTGAACCAGACAAGCGACACGCTTGCCGGAACGGGGGTGAGTGAAATTATTTTTGCAAGAGCCGTAATCAAGCGTTGATCGCCCGTAGTCAACGCTGCATAGCCCGTAATCAAGCGTTGATCGCCCTTAGTCAACGCTGCATTTCCCGTAATCAAGCGTTGATCGCCCGTAGTCAACGCTGCATTTCCCGTAATCAAGCGTTGATCGCCCTTAGTCAACGCTGCATTTCCCGTAATCAAGCGTTGATCGCCCTTAGTCAACGCTGCATTTCCCGTAATCAAGCGTTGATCGCCCGTAGTCAACGCTGCATAGCCCGTAATCAAGCGTTGATCGCCCGTAGTCAACGCTGCATTTCCCGTAATCAAGCGTTGATCGCCCGTAGTCAACGCTGCATTTCCCGCAATCAAGCGTTGATCGCCCGTAGTCAACGCTGCATAGCCCGTAATCAAGCGTTGATCGCCCGTAGTCAACGCTTACAAAGAGATGGATGAGGCGGGGTTTGGATGGGAAATAAAAAGAGGTATCTTGGGGAAGTTAATACGAAACCGGAAAGCAGGCTGAGTTTCGTGTTAACTCCCGAAATGGGGTGGATACACGAAGTAGAAAAGGTTTTTAACTTCGTGTATTAACAAGTTATCCGCAACCCTATGGCGACAGTGCTAATTTTAAACAACCTGCATAAAACGAACAGATGATGACCAAGAATTCAGTATTTATATCTCACTCAAGTGTTGACAAACCTCTTGTTGACAAATTGGTAAAGGACATTACAGCAATTGGCGTGACAGTTTGGTATGACAAGTTTGATATTGCATTAGGCGATAGTATTCCAGGAAAAATAAATGAAGGACTTGCGAACGCAAAATATTTCATCATAGTTTTATCAGATGCTTCAGTTAAATCAAACTGGGTTCAGGAAGAACTAAATTTTGCGTTAATGAAACAAATCAACCTAAATGGAACTTTTATTATCCCAATCAAAATAAATCAATGCGAAGTTCCGCCATTACTAAGTCACAGAAAATATCTAAACATTAAAGACAACTATCAAACTTCAATTCAAGAATTGCTTGACCTTCTTAAAAGGGATTTAGAAGTTGCGAAAACATTTAAAGACAAAGAACTTTATCCATGGACAGACACAGAAATATCCGACACAAACTATCTGTATTTGCACTCCACTCGGTTTGACAAATTTTTCAAAATGTATTGCGATTTTAATTGGACAGCAAACAAGACAATTGACTACATCGTAGAAACTTTAAATTTACCTTGGCATAAAGAGGTTGCAGAATTTGGAATGAAATGGAGTTTCAGTTATGGTTTGGTTTTTAATGAGCAAAGCATTGGCCTCAGTTCAACGCTTTTGCAAAGTGGAATTTCTAATGGTGAAACAATTAAAATTAGCATTAGTGGAACCTATGAAGACCTTGCTGAGAAAGAACTTAAAAGCATGTGGGACGGAACTAAAATGTACGAAATGGGGGGTGCAATAATGCATGAACGAGCATTAAAAGAAAAGATTAGCAAAAGGGGAATATTGAAAAATGAAAGATTAAAACAAATAGCGGATAGTTGCTTCTCTCACCTAAATGTAACCCCCTAATTTCAAAACTATGAATGAGAATCTCTATGAACAAAGTGTTTGCGAACTTTGGGCAGGCGAACTCCGAACGGACAGCAGGGCAGCGGATAACAGCACCTACCCAAAAGGCGGGGTTTCGTGTTCCAAAGACACATTTGTGCAAGCCGAAAGTTCAGTTCTCCGAATGAAGTTTAGTGGCAAAATTCCCGCCCTTCGGGTAGCTGCAAAACGTTAGCGGTAATGCCAGCAGACCGCACAACAAGACACGGACGAAATAACAAAACAACATAAATCAAATTAAAATGGACATAGACAGCAACATCATTAATTGCCCCGAGTGCGGTAAGGAAATTAACGTAAGTGATATTTTGTATCACCAAGTTCAAGACAAACTTTCTAAAGACTTTGAAGCTAAAAATGCTCAAAAGGACAAAGATTTACAGACGAAGTTGAAAGACTTACAGACTGAGAAAGAGCAATTAGCAAAGGACAAAGAAGCAATTCAGCAAAAGGTTGACAGCGAAGTAAAAACTAAATTGACTGCTGAAAAAACAAAACTTGAAAAGTCAATCCGCAACGACTTGAAAGAAGAAACCTCTGAACAAATTCAATCCTTGACAAAAGAGCTTGAATTGAAGTCAGGACAAGTAAAAGAACTTAATAAGACTAAAGCAGAAGTAGAAAAACTCAAAAGAGAAAAGGATGAGTTACGTGACACAGTTGTTTTAGAAAAGGAAAAGGAATTTTCAGAAAAACTAAAAGACGAGAAAATTAAAATTAAAAAGCAAGTTGATGAAGCATCAACTATGAAAATAAAAGAACTTGAAAAACAACTTGAAGTTCAAAAGGAACTTGCTGAAGAAATGAAACGGAAAGCAGAGCAAGGCTCAATGCAATTACAAGGCGAAGTTCAAGAGTTAGCGATTGAAGAAATTTTGGTGAGCCTTTTCCCGTTTGACCTAATTTCAGAAGTTGGTAAAGGCGTTAAAGGAGCAGACGTAATTCAAACCGTTAGAAATAAAATAGGCACGGACTGCGGGACTATATTATATGAAAGTAAGAGGACAAAATCCTTTAGCAACGACTGGATTACAAAACTAAAAACTGATGCTGTAGTAACGAAAGCAGACATCTGTATAATAGTAACAGAGGCACTTCCAGACGGCATTGACAGAATTGGACAAAAAGATGGTGTTTGGATTTGCTCATTCAATGACTTCAAAGGTTTGGTATTAGTTCTTCGTGAAAGTCTAATCAAAATAAATGACGCATACTCTTCCCAAACCAACAAGGGGGAGAAAATGCAAATGCTATACGACTACTTGACAAGCACGGAATTTAGACTTCAAGTTGGGGCAATCATCGAAGGCTTTACTGATTTGCAAAACGGATATATTCAAGAAAAAAGAGCGATGGAAAGGATTTGGAAACAAAGGGAAAAACAACTTGAAAAAGTTTTACTCAACACTAACCATTTTATTGGCTCTATTAAAGGTATAGCAGGCAGTTCAATACCAGACTTAAAACAAATAGGTTCCGCTGACAACATTTTAGAATTAGAATAGTATGAGCAAAGTTGACGAACAAAGCGTTTCTGAATTTATAGCAGACCAACTGCAAATAAATTTTAAAGGGACAAAATACAGGCTTGACGGTTGGGGCGAAGTTGACAACTGGACACAACTTGACAACGGAGTATTTGTATTTTTAGAAGTTGAAACGAGCCAAAAACATCCTAACACAAATGTTTTAAAACTTTGGCCATATCTTGACGACAATAAAGCAATTCGCATTTTTCTAATTCAAACATATTTCCCAACAAGTCCAGGCTTGACAAGCAATAGAGGACGACTTGGAGAGTGGACAGCAAATAAATTGAAAACTATTTTGGGCAAACGCTTCGACTATCAAAAACTTGTAATTGACGGAAAAAATGACAAGGAAGAATTAAAAGAAATCAAAACTAAAATCAGTGAATTTAGACAGAGGAAATAAGGCACATACCGCTAACAGCACCTACAAAAAATTGGCGGTTCAGTGGTTAAATGAAGCTTTGTGCTTCGTATCAAGTTTTGTGGTGGCAGACAGTTAGTGCTTCGAAATCGCCAACTTCTTGTAGCTGCAAACCGTCAGGTTGTGAAAAAACGTCCATTTTTCAAATTTGCTTAAAAAAACACTCCGATAAATAGCTATAGCACCCCAAAAAACGATTTATAGCGAGGCAAAAATTTAGGCAGCTATCTTTTGTGGAATAAAAAAGATGCGTGTAATGCTGTTTAAATAAGTCACTTTTTGCAAAAGCCGAACAATCCCTTTGTAATTGGGTGTCCAGTTGTTGATTTTGGCTATCAAATCTTCGATACCCAAAATAGTGATGCAGCGCCTGATGTTGTAAACCGTCATTATTAATGCCATTTCTCCGTTTACTTTTTTCAATCCTTTGAGGTTGGTGTGGTTGTATCCCCACTTGCGTTTGATGGTTCCAAAGATGTGTTCGTTCCACTCTTGCCGCTTGCGGTACAGCTCCTGATTGTTTTTGTAGCGTATGTTGTTTTCTTCTACTGCCTGTGCATATTGGCTGCGTTCTATTTCTCTGCGCCCATCGGCACGGCCTGTACATAAATGTTTTACCGGACAGGTTTTGCATTTAGGTGTGCGGTATTTTTTAAATTGATAGCTGTCTCTTTCTCTGGTTTTCTTGTGCCATGTTCCTGTAGTGCGTAGCGTTTCGCCTTGCGGGCAGGTATAGGTATCGTTATCATCATTGTAAATAAATTTATCAACTAAGTATTCAGTTGTTGTGCCGTGTTCGTTGCTGTTTACTATTTCGGGCGATGCACAAATAGTTGTAATGCCATTGTCTTTGCAGCGTTGCAGTTCGCCTCCGTTGTGGTAGCCCTTGTCGTTTAAGGTGGTTAGTGTTGCTACTTCTAAGTTTGTTTTTGCTTCCATAGCAATGGCACTCAATGCGTTTCTATCGTTGCGATTGATGGTGTGTGTGGCTACTACCAATTTGTGTTTTTCGTCAACTGCTGCTTGCATATTGTAACTTACTTCTACCACCTGTCCTTGCACCAGCAATGCGCGTGCATCAGCATCGGTGGTGCTTACCTGTGGTTCGCCACTTATGTTTAGTTGCTCTTGCAGCAGTTCGTATTTAAGTTTGTTTTGTTTAAGGCGTGCTAACTTTTCTTTTACCTGACCTACTTTTATTGTGCTTTCAGATGCATCGTTGGTTTCTAATTGGGTTAAGTATTCGTTTGTTTTTTCTTCAATGTATTTTAAATGACGTTCTATTTTCTTTGGACTGTAATTGTTTTTCTTGCTGTTATGTGCTCTAAACTTGGTGCCATCTATGGCTACGGTTGTGCCCGATACCAAGTCCATATCTTTCAAAAATAATACAAACAATTTAAACGTGTTGCGCAGTGCCTGGGGATTATCTTTTCTGAAATCGGCAATGCTGTGGTAGTTGGGCACCAGTTTGCATAACAACCAATGCAATTCTATATTGCGCATACACTCGCGCTCTAACCTACGGCTGCTGCGTATACCATTGAGGTAGCCATAAAAGTATAATTTCAAAAACACTTTTGAGTTGTAACTCGGGCGACCTTCTTTGTTCAATATGTTTATCACAAAACCCAATTGAGTTAAATCTAATTTTTCTACAAATGCTTCTACAACCCGCACGTTATTGTCTGCTGCTATCAGCCCTTCCAGTGATGTAAATTCAATTTGCGTTCTGTCTGCTAATGGTATGTGTTCCATCGTTTGTTATTTGCACACAAAAATAAGTGATAGTTATTTTTCTATTTTTACTTTTTCAAAAATATACTAACAAATGGGTGTGAGTTTTTTCACACTCTGACGTTATGCCCAATGCTATGACGACAGTGAACAAATATATTAACTTTGACAAATAAACATAAAAACCCAAGAAAATGAAAAAATCAACTACAATTAAAAAAGGACTTCTGATTGGACTTCTAACCTTTTGTTTTACATCAGGTTTTTCGCAAACAGCAACTACCACTGTCAATACAACTACGACTGTAATGCCTAATCCAAAACTATTGTTAGGAATAACCTATGATTGTCGATCAAGCCTATCCCTAAACGGTTATGGTCTTGCAGGGTATCATAATACAGACGGAACATTTAGATCAGGTATTGATTCTATTTTTAATGATTTTCCTATGTCCACCCTCAGGTATCCTGCCAACGGAATAATGCAAGGATTTGAATGGAAAAAATCCGTTGGAAATATTGCAACACGTCAACCTCAACAAATTTTCGCTCAAAGTTTAAATCCTGCGCAAGTAATGGAATTTGGCTTTGATGAATTTATGGCAATGTCAGCTGCAAGAGGTACCGACCCAAAAGATGTGCAGATAATGATACCCATTTATGATAGTGCTGATGTTACTTTAACTCCGGTACAAATAACCGCGTCATTACCCAATGTTCTTCAATCAAATGCAGATTGGGTAGAATATGCAAATTCGCCAAATGATGGCTCCAATCCGGGAGGAGGCATTGATTGGGCAGCTGTGAGGGCTGCAAATGGACATCCAACTCCTTATGGTATCAAAATTTGGAATATGGGAAATGAACCTTATACACCAAACGAATATGGAACGGGTGGCGTAAATAGTTATATCAATAATATAGTTCCTATTATTGATGCAATGAGAGCAATTGATCCAAGCATTAAAATAACCGTAACAGTGACTGGTAGGGCCACTTCTATGTGGACAAATACGGTATTAAACTCTACATTATTACAAGGAAAAATATATGGTGTAAATGCACATTATTTTATGACGGAAGAAGTTCTTTCTGGTGGAATTCCCTATGGTGTAGATACTATAGAAACAAGTTTGTCTGGTTTGGCTACTGCTGCCTCTACTAAGGGTTATAAACTTATTGTAGGAGATTATGCACACGCTATACTAGGCACAAATCCATCGCCAACTGTTCAAGATTTAGCAATGCAATGGCAAGGTGCAAATTTAAACACTGACTTCTTATTAACGATGAGTCAAATAAATAATATAGAGCGTTCTGATTTTTGGGTCTATGGCTTAGTTACAAATGCATGGCATCCTATACGTCAAAATTCAAACGGCACGTTTACTTTAATGCCAGCAGCCGCAATTTATAAGACGCTATCCCCATTGTTTTTAGACAATTCTATTGCAGTCGTAAATACTTCTCCAGTTGCGAGCGATGGTAACCCTTATTCATTAAGAAGTGGTGCATTTGCATCAACCGATCTTTCACAATTGAACGTTATCGCTGTAAATCGAGATAAAATCAATGCAATTCCGCTTCAAGTAAATGGAGTTTCCGGATACACTTTGACCAGTTCAAAGATATTAACAGGAACATCTCTTACAGCAGAAGTAATTGACGAAAATCCTATTACTGCTGATGGTAATGGAAATTATATAATGCCTGCAATGAGCATTTTGATTTTAGAATATAGCAACATCTCAACAGGTGTAACCAACTTATCTGCAAATAGTAATCAATACTTAATTTATCCAAATCCTTTTTCCACAGAGACCTCTTTGCATACAGACCATATATTAAAAAATGCAACTCTTACAGTTTACAATTGTTTTGGGCAGACAGTAAAACAAATAAAAAATATTGCTGGACAGACAGTTACCTTCCATCGTGACAATTTACCAAGTGGTTTTTATTTCATTCATTTGACACAAGACAATAAAGAAATTATTAGAGAAAAAATAATCATATCTGACTAACTCGAAAGAAAGAAGCACTGGGCATAACAGCACCTAAAAAAAATGGCGGGGGAAGTGCGAATACAAACAGTTGTGCAACTAATAAAGTTTAGTGCTTAACAGACAGTTTAGTGTTCCAAAACCGCCACTTCTTTTAGCTGCAAAACGTTAGCGGCAACCATACAAAACCGACAGAATGAATGAAATTGACAATATCCTAAAAAGGTATAACTGGCCAACAAAGGAAACAGTAGATAAGTTAGATTTTGGAGACATTGAAAATCGAATTGGGTTCGAATTGCCTGACGACTATAAAGAATTTCTTCGAAAATATTCCTTTTACGAAACTCAAATTGGAGAAGAATCATTCAAATTGTGGGACTTTGACAAATTATTAGAGCGGAATACTGGTTACGAAATAATTGACAATCTTAAAATGACAATTGGAATAGGAGACAACGGTGGTGGAGAATTTATCGGACTTGAAAAACTTGTTGACGGCAAAATAAGGACAATCTTAACACCGTTTATTGACCTCGACATAGAATATCATATAGAGATTGGTAATTCATTTACGGACTTTCTAACGAGAATGGACAACGGGGAAAAATGGTTCAAAGAAATCGACACGAAATGAAAATGGCAGCCGCTAACAGCACCTACAATAAATTGGCGGTTCAGTGCTCCGCAGACACATTTGTGGTTAATCAAACATTGGTTCTCCGCATCAACATTTGTGGTAAAAATCGCCAACTTCTTGTAGCTGCAAACCGTTACAGGCAATGCTAAGTACGACCTTTATAACAAAGCAAACATGACAGAAAAAGAATGGGTAAAATCAATAATTAGCGACATTGAAAAACAACTACGTAAAACTGACGACACTATTCGTGTTGTTGATGGACATCGACTTTCATACGCTAATGAAATTCTGACATACGATCAAAACAACAAACCTGAACAACAATATTCTGCTGGTTACGAAACCGACATTTTGGTTTATGAACAACTTGACGAGACGACATGGAAACCAAGAGTTGTTATAGAAACTAAACTAGGCAGTGTGACAACTCATGACGCAATTACTTATAGCCAAAAAGCGCAGACGCATAAATATGTTCATCCTTTTTTACGTTACGGTATTTTAATCGGCAACAGAGAAGAATACCCACTTCCTGGAAGACTTTTTCGACATGGACAAAATTTTGATTTTATGCTTTCGTGGAAATCTTTTCAAGCAGACAAAGGCGAGTTGAAAAAAATCATTGAAATATTAATTGACGAAATAAAAGCGAGCAAGACTCTTGACGAAATATTGTTCAACTCTCGCTCTAAAGAAAGAGAAAAATTCACTTCACTTCACCGACCTTTACGCCTCGACAAATGACGACAATTGAACTAAACAATAGAAGCACAGCCTGTAACAGCACCTACCCAAAAGGCGGGGTTTCGTGCTCCGCAGACACATTTGTGCAAGCCGAAAGTTCAGTTCTCCGAATGAAGTTCAGTGGTAAAAATCCCGCCCTTCGGGTAGCTGCAAAACGTTATAGGGCATTTTAAAAGACCGACAAGCATAATGAAACATACTTTAATTTTAGCCATATTTACAATTCTAATTGGAGGTTGTTCGACAACTAAACATAGTCGATATCTAATGCCGTATCTTGACACAAGATTGGAATCTAAAAACTTTGTTGACTCATTAAAACAAAACGGAATTGATACAATATTGCTTTATCATAAAAAACACGGTTTCACCAGAGAGTATTTTTTGCTTTGGCTTGACAAATCTGAACTTCAGATAAGGATTATCGGTTCGACCGGAATTTTAGAAATTGCAGATTGGCACGGTAACGGATTTTATAGAGACAAAAGAATATTTGATTTCTATCTAAGACATAAAAATTCTATTGACAGTGACAAGTTAGAAGAAGATAATATCAAAATTGTAGGAAATGACACATTTAGAGTGTCAGTTTCTCACTACCCATATGTTGACATAAATATTACTATCGGAGGAGAAACAAAAACCTATCATTTGCCAAATGGAATAAACAGCAGATTAGACAATACGGCTTTTCACTTTGCCCGACTTATAGAAAGCACCATATATAACTTAGGACAGTCTGTTCATTGGAGAGAAGCTGAAAAGAAATACAAGTATTATCCAAAGAATTATAACCCGACAAAAAAGAAGTGGCAAGATTGGCAACTTGAAAAAATCAGAAATGGAGTAATTTGGGACGATTATTATCATTGACAAAAGAGAAGAAAAACGCCCTATAACAAAACCTAAGCAAAAGGCTCGCATTTGTACAAGTTTTTTGCCTACAAGTTGTCCCTTCGGGAATTTTGTTTATTTTTATGTAGGCAAAAGGCAACATTTGTGCAATTAATAAACATTTGTAAGTTTAGAAAGTTTTGAGTTTCAAAGGTCGCCCTTCGCTTAGCTCCAAAACGTTATAGGGCATTTTAAAGACGACACACAATGACAATATTAGGACGACCAGAAGGAATTTTTGACCTTAATGACAGCGACAAATGTGTTGGTTCATATTTGACAAAAGCAGATGTAAAAGAAATTCTAAAAGTTAGCGACAATGACCTTTCAGCAATAAATTTTATAATTATTGACGGCAACGAAGTTGTTGATGAGAGACAAATTCAAAAATTGTGGTATGATAATAAAATTCCCAATGCCATTCCTGTCGGCAAATCAAGTCTTGACGAACTTCTTTTGATAGCAATAATAAAACAGACTTTTCCGAAAATCGAAATTGAAAGACAGATTAGCGTAAAACGCTTTTCTATGGACTTGAAATTAACCCTTGAAGGTAAATCCCCTGTTTTTATTGAATTTGATGGCCCTTCACATTTTGCAATTTCAAGATATGGACCTCCGAAAAACGAACCATTTAGAAAAAAGAAAATTGTGGAAGACGCAACAGGTATTGAAGTTATCAATTGGGCATATTGGATACAACGT
>Ga0163150_10009776_pt1 | contig 10524 bp, 8 predicted proteins | sample OliLakLV19P2IB_FD_148628 | JGI IMG/M metagenome (GOLD analysis project Ga0163150, IMG submission 148628) | Freshwater microbial mat bacterial communities from Lake Vanda, McMurdo Dry Valleys, Antarctica - Oligotrophic Lake LV.19.P2.IB | ecosystem: Environmental > Aquatic > Freshwater > Lake >...
GATGCGGTGTCCGAATGGGAAGACGAAAACGGCGAATCGCACGATGTCATCCTCACGCTCCCGGAAGTCTGGCGCACGGACAAGGATCATTTGGGGCAACTCAAAATCACCGGCTTTGTCGATGGCGATCAACAGCTGATCCCGCTGTCGCAGATCGCGACCATCGATGAAAATCTTGGCGCCAGCAAGGTCGAACACCGCAATCTCCAGCGGGTCATCGCGGTCAGTGCCAACGTCGAAGGTCGCGACTCCGGTGGCGCCAATGCCGAGTTCACGGCGGCCATGGCGAAACTGAAGCTGCCGGACTCTGTGAGCACCGAGGACTCCGGGGAGGGCCAGCAGATTCAGGAGACGGCGACGAACGCCCTGCAGGCGTTGTTGCTCGCGGTCATTTTCATCTACCTGATTTTGGCCAGTCAGTTCAACAGTGTGCTCCAGCCCTTCGCGATTATGGCCTCGCTGCCACTGTCGCTGATCGGCCTCATCCTGGGGTTGCTGGCCTTCGGGTCGACGCTCAACATCATGTCGATGATCGGGCTCATCATGCTCATGGGGCTGGTGACGAAGAATGCAATTTTGCTCGTGGAGATGACGAATCAACTGCGGGCGGCCGGTCATGAACGCCTGGAAGCCCTGGAGATCGCGGGCCGGACGCGGCTCAGACCGATCCTCATGACGACCTTCTCGACGCTCGCCGGGATGGCGCCGCTGGCGTTCGTGTTGGGGTCCGCCTCGGAATTCCGGGCGCCGCTCGCACAGGCGGTCATGGGGGGCGTCGCGACCTCGACCTTGCTCACGCTATTTGTCGTACCGGTCGCATATATCTTCTGGGACAACGCGGGGGCCTTCTTCCGCAAGCTCTTCCGGGTGCCGTCGGCGGAAGACATCGCAGTCGCCGGCCAGTACGGCGGCGGCCCCTTGTTGGAGAGTCCGGCGGAGTAGGACACAGCTCGGGGGGGAAATCTGGATGGGCGACAAAAAGTTATGGAGAACAGTCTGGAGGGGCACCATCACGTGAGGGAGCAGAATCTGGAGGGGGGACTTTAGTCCCCCGGACCCTCTACTTCAGTCGACGGGAGCGCGGACTTTAGTCCGGGCCTCGTGGTAGCAATTTGCGATCGTACGCTTCCTCTCGGGACTAAAGTCCCGGATCCCATCGGCTAAAGCCAAGGGTCCGGGGGACTAAAGTCCCCCCTCCAGATTTTCTTTTTACGAAGGTATGTCCACCCTCCAGATTTTCTTTTTACGAAAGTATGCCCCCCTCCAGATTTTCTTTTTGCGAATGTATGTCCACCCTCCAGTTTTGCTCTCCTAAGCTTTCCAGCTGGAATGTTCGGATAATTGATTGGGTGCTGCTTGGGAACGCCTCGAAGATCACGACGTCCTATCATCCAGATGGACCCCAGACTGGCATCCCCGGCGTTGCGCCTGGAGGAGGTGACGTCCATCGCGAGCTCGGAGCCCACCGCGGATCGCGCGCTGGTGGATCGCGCCCGCGGGGGAGACCTGACAGCCTTCGATGGGCTGGTCCATCGCTATGCCGGTGCGTTGCGCAATATGGTGATCCACCACGGGGTCCGGGGCGAAGAAGTCGATGATGTCCTCCAGGAGGTCTTCCTGCGAGCGTGGCGTGGCTTACCAAAATTCAAAGGCGATTCATCCTTCACGACCTGGCTCTATCGCATCGCGTTCACGGTCACCGTCGACCGGGAGCGGCGTCGCAAGCGGCGTCCGATGATCCAGGAGGCGATCGATCCGGCCCAGGAGCAACGCACCGGCGGCACCTACCGGGATTCCCGCAGGACCCCCGAGGAGTACTCGCTGGGGGAGGAGCAGGTCCGGCTGGTCCGCAAGGCGCTGGTGGAGGTCGAGCCGCTGTTTAGGCAGATCCTGATCCTGCGGGAGATGGAAAACCTGTCCTACCAGGAGATCGCTGACTCGTTGGGGATCGCTGAGGGGACTGTCAAGAGTCGTCTGGCCCGGGCGCGGGCGCAGTTAAAGACGATTTTGGAAACAAAATTCGGCTGGTAGCGTCTGATCTGGTGCGGGACGGACTCCCGCGGTCCGAGGAAGAAAGCGGGACGGACTCCCGCGGTCTGGGGAAGAAAGCGGGACGGACTCCCGCGGTCTGGGGAAAGAGGAGAGACATGTACGACGACTACGACATTTCGGAGCCGGTGGGACGCGATATCGATGCGTCGCCGGTGAGCCGTATCCCGCGACTGGCGGGGGATGAGGTCGATGAGGAGCGCCTCATCGCACGTCTCCATGCCGCGATCGCGAAGGAAACAGGACGCTTCGGCCTCCCCTGGTGGCAGACCGGCTGGGCGAAAGGTGCGATGGTCACCGCCGGGCTGTTGATGGCAACCTTGTTCGGGCTCAACATCGGACAACGCCTGCCAGGCACCCCCGATGATCGCTTTGTCGGTCCGGAAGCGACCATCCTCGCCGACTGGGATCGCGCCTACAACGATGACCCCGACAATCCTGTGTGGGAGATGTCGCTGGACATCACCGCCGATCTCATCGGGCAACATACCCGCGAGGTCGAGGCCCGTCAGCTCTTCACCTACGATTCCACGTATCCTGCCGCGACCCGGGACACGTCACCCGAGATCAAAGGCTAACGTCAGCCCAACGCAGTACAACGTCCGAACGACATGATGGCCTTCCCGTTCCCGATTCGAATCCGCCTCCTGCCCACGTTGTGTGCCTTCTTGCTCCTTTGGGGGAGTACTCACCTGGCACCTGCGTTTGCCCAGGGGAATCGGGCGAGTCGCGGAGCGCTCAGCGAGGCCGCGCAGGAACTCGCCAACGCGCTGGAACGTCAGAACCGGATCCGTTGGCAGGGTGAGCGCGTCGTGAAAGAATTCGGTCCTGAGGGGGAAGAGGGGACCACCTGGACAATTCGCGATGGCCTCGATCCGGACCTCAATGAAGAGCAGGATCGCTTCTTCACGACTCGTCCCCCCGAGCAAGGCGAAGGCATCACCCGATTTCGCGCCCAAATCCCCGCCGAATCCACCCTGACGCTTCCTCGTGCTCCCTGGATGGCAGGCCTGCTGGGCGGGATGCCGGGGTCGCGTCGGATGCCGCAGAACATCAAGCTCGATGATGCGCTGAGTAACTTCGACATCAGCGTCAAGGGACCAGCCGCGATTCCGGGGACTGTGCTGAAGGGGAAGTGCTATACCGTCAAGCCGCGCGCCTATACGGGCGGCTATGTGGATATCTACGTCGATGGTGTCACGGGGTTGCCGGCGGGGGTGACGCGGTACGGGTACACCGACAAGGGTGGATACGGGAAGCGCATCTCCTCGACCTACACCTCGCTCACAGCCCTGACCAAGAAAGATCTCTTCTGGTTCGCGCCGGGAGCCGCGAATCCTCGGGCGACCAAACCGGCGATGGCGGGACCGTTAATGTCGCAGCAGCAACCGCGGCCTCCGGAGTTGCCGGAGGAGGAGCGCCGGATTGTCGATAACATCTTTCCCCGGGGGTTCGAACAGAGTCCTCAATGGCGGGAGAGTCTGCCGCCGGGCTACCAGTTTGTCGGGCTCCATCCGCTCCAGATCCGCCCGTATCCGATTGTGAGCGCGACGTTCTCCGATGGCCTGAATCCGGTCACTTTCTTCGTCACCCGCTTCCCCGGCAAGCTGTTGACCGATGAGAACAAGATGCGTCTGAAAGACCGGATCACGAAAGGTCCACGGGCGGTGCCTGGGGCCTGCCAGATTCACTATGTCGATAACTGGATGCTCGTGGCCGCCGGTGAACATGAGGATCGGGTGCTCGATGGCACGCTGATCAGCCTGCAGCGGATGCTCCGGCAGCGGATCCGGGGCAAGATCGGGCAGCGCCTACGCCAACATGTCGGTCCGGGGGGCGGGGGACCGGGTGGCGATGGTCCTGATGGAGGTGGACAGGGGCCAGGTGGACCTCCGGGCGGACCTCCGGAGAAAGGGTCCGAGCGGAGTCCGCGATTCGGCTCAAGGAGTGCGGTTTCGGGGCAGTGAGTGGGATTCGCAGTGGTCTGAAGGCGGAAAGACTGTAATAACGACAGCCCCGGATTGGAACGATCCGGGGCTGGTGCCTTTCGGCACGCAAGACCTACTGCGGTCGGGGTTTCCCCCTACAGTACGGATGCCAAGTAGCCCAATATGCATAAGCGATTTGGGGTTTCCCGGGCTGTGTTAGGATTTTCGGACGCAGGAGCATGTCCTGCCAGCGCCCCCGGCGCCGCGGTCGATTGACCGGACAGATACTTCGCTGGTAGATCGCGGACCAGACATGCCCCACAGAGTCTCTTACCCTGACCGGATGAGGTACCTCCTCCATGGCCCTTGAGCCAACGCAACTGCTGAGCAAGCTCTTTCAGTGGGTCTTCCGTTCGAAGCAACAACTGTTCGATGCGGACACTGTCGCCGAGCTGATGAATGTCGATCCCGGCGAGGCTGGCCGGGCGCTGAAGTCCCTCGCCAAGGAGGGGAAGCTCGATGCCCATGGTGAGTCCTTCTCGCTCCACGGCGCAAAAATCGAGGCGGGATCCTTGCCCAAGGCAGCGCCCCCAGCGCCGGTGCCGATGAAGCACGAGCCCGCGGGCGAAGGCAAGGCGAATCGCCGGCCCAGTGGTCAGCCCAGCAAGCAGCCGGTCGCCGCTGTGGCCTATGAAGAAGAAGAGGAAGAGATTGTCGAGGCGCCTCCTGCGGCACGTCCGGGCAAGCCCGCCAAGTCGGCTCCCGCTCCGGTCGCCGCCGCGGCTCCGGCCCCAGCGAAATCATCCGCACCGGTAGCACCTGCCAAAGCCGTGGACTATCCGACCCTCGATGTCCCCGCCTATACCTGGGTCATCGACGTCGCCGATGCGCTGGTCGACTATGTCCAGGAACGCAATCGTCCCGAAGTGACCGTCGCGGCCCTCGCGGATTTCGCCGGTCCCGACTTCGCGGATGTCTATCCCGATGAGCAGAACCTTGAGGCGCGGATCTTCCAGCTGCTCGAATTCTTCACGTCACGCGGCATCCTGTCGCACGGCGCGACTCCCGGCACCTACAACGCACATGCGGTGCTGGTCGAGCGCGAACAATCAGTGGCGCACAAGCTCGATCGCATGGATGTGAAGCGTGCGACCAAGCGCGAGTACACCATCGAGTGCGCGGTGCCGTACACCGGCCTCAAGGGACTCGCGGTCATGCTTTATGACGGCAAGTCGTGGCTCAGCGATGAGCTGCACTTCCCGACCCCGGAAGGGATCCCGTACATCGAGGTCCATCACATCCACCGGGTCGCGCAGGGTGGCAACGAGTCGCTGGAGAATCTCTGCCTGCTCAATCCCTATCACCATAAGTGGTGTCACTTCGCGACCGAGGATGCGATCGCAGCCATGGAAGCGAAGCTGAAGGGATTGGCTCAGGAGAAGCTCGAAGGCCTCCTTGCGGCGCACCTGGGGTCATCGAAGAAGTCCGCCGGCGCGGCGAAGCCAGCCGGATCGACTAAAAAAGTAGCCGCCAAAGCAACCGCCAAACCAGCGTCGAAAGCGGCCGCGAAACCGGCCGCCAAGAAGCCCGCACCCAAGGTGACCGCCAAGGTCGAGCCGGTCCCGGCGAAGAAGGCGGCTGCCAAGAAAACGGCCGCGAAAAAGACGGCCGCGAAGCCTGCCGCACGGCCGGCGGCAAAGAAGTCCGCCGTCAAATCGCGGTAGGAAGCCCCGCTCCTAGAGGAAGAGTGAAGAGAACCGTCGAGGCGACTCGGCGGTTTTTTCTCGATCTCCAATTCCGATCCTAGCCCCAAGCGTGAGCGCGGGGTTTCCGGTGATGGTCCACAATCGGCAACATTTCCAGAAACCCCGCGCTCACGCTTGGGGCTAAGATCAGAATTGTGGGTTTCGTGAAAGCTGCCCGATGTACCCTTTCGCCATGCCGCTGATCACCGAACTCGCAACATTGACGCTTCCGGCGCGACGGATCGTGTCGCTGGTGCCATCGCTGACAGAATCGGTCGCGGAACTGGGCGCGGCGGATCGATTGGCGGGCGTCACGGACTGGTGCTGGTATCCCGAAGAGATCGTCGCGCCGTTGCCGAAAGTGGGAGGGACCAAGACTCCCAATCTCGATCGGATTCGCGCACTCAATCCCGATGTCATTCTGGTGAATGAAGAAGAGAATCGACGAGCGGATGTCGAGGCTCTCGCCGCCGACTTCAATTGTCTGGTCACGTTTCCCAAGGCGGCGCACGACAATGCCCGACTCGTGGCGCTCCTCGGCGAACTGGTCGCATGCGAAGGGCAAGCAGCGCAAGTGCAGACGCGCATCGAAGCATTAGAGGCGGATTTGCGAGCGCGAGTCGCGGGACGTCCGCGCAGGAGCATCGCGTACCTGATCTGGCGCAAGCCCTACATGACCATCAACCGCGACACCTATGTCCATTCGGTGCTGGAACTGCTCGGTTGCACGAATCCCTGGGCCGATCATGAGGATCGGTATCCGAGTCTAACTGTCGATGATGTGCAGTCCGCGGATCCCGATCTCGTCTGTTTGTCCAGTGAGCCGTTCCCCTTTGATGAGAAACACATCGCCGAATTTGCGCAGGAGTTCCCGATGCTCGCGGCGGTCCAACAGAGTCGCGTGTATGTCGATGACGGGACGTTCTATTGCTGGTACGGCACGCGCTGGGTCCGCGCGTTGGAATCCTTCATCGCGAGTCCGTGGTACGCGTGAGATCGAATGACGGAATGTCCCTCATTTTTTTTCCCACATTCCCACATCCCCACGTCCCCACACCTCCTGAAGCCGCCGAGCTTGTCTCGGCGTCGCACACGTTTGCAGAACGCCGAGACAAGCTCGGCGGCTTCAGGGGCGTATGAGGATGGTGTGTGTGTTGGAGTCGTTCATCGCGAGTCCGTGGTACGCGTGAGCTCGAAAAACCGAATGCCTCTCCTTTTTTTCCACATCCCCACACCCACGTCCCCACACCCCTGAAGCCGCCGAGCTGGTCTCGGCGTCGCACACGTTTGCAGAACGCCGAGACAAGCTCGGCGGCTTCAGGGGCGTATGCGGATGGCGTGAGGGATATCTGCGACGATCAAAAATAAAAGAAACCCCCCGTCTGACCCGAGAGTCTGACGGGGGGCCGCTATCCATCCGTCTGTACGTTTGGGACTGCCTATCCGAACGTGACCGATGGACGCGTGCGATACGGCCTGGCGGAGTTGCGGAAGGCGACGCCTGCAAGTCGCGGATCCATCCGCCGGACCTAGTGGTCTGCGCCTGCTAGACCGAAGGAGGAGAGTCGGCCCCATGACGGAAAATGTCAAGCGGCATCATGTAGTGCATCGTGATTGTGATCCGCATAGTCGGTCGAGGCATCGGCATTCTTGACATGTACATGTCAAATAGTTGGGCATGAACCCTGATGAATAGGCTCTTATGTAGTCCGCGTACTGGTAAGCAACTTTTTCCCGGTGACTGATTCTGGCTGGCTCAGTATAGCTTCATATTGCATCACGAGTTCCACTTAATCGAACACCCGATCGCGTGGGTTTCCGGCGCCGCGACGGGCTTCCCGGCCAATACTGCTTCGATCGCATCCGCCAGCCAGGTCTGGGTGACTCGCTCCGGCTCCTTCCAGTTGTCATCAATCGCTCCGGTGTACGCCAACTTGCGTTCCTGATCAAACAGGAAGATGTGGGGGGTCTTTTCGGCGCCATAGCTTTCAGCCACGACCTGATCGTCATCGCGTAGGTAGGGGAAATTGAAACTGCGCTGCTGCGCCCGGGCCACCATGTGCTCGAAACTGTCCTCAGGATGGTTTTGCGTTTCATTCGCGTTGATGGCGATCAGGACAAACCCTTGTTCGCCATATTCTGCCTGCAACGCGATCATCCGATCTTCATAGGCCTGCACATAGGGGCAGTGATTGCAGGAGAACACCACCGCGACCGCCAGCCGATCCGCGAAAGTGGCGAGGGAATACGTCTTGCCATCGGTAGCGGGGAGCAGAAAGTCGGGAGCGGTGGATCCAGTGGAGAGAGGCATGTGGGGGCTCCGATACAGGCAGCGCGGTCGACAAGACCCTGATTTTAGCCTATAGAATTCGCGGACAGCCAGACCCCATCGGTACCCCCGTGGACCGCAGAATAGCCGCATGAATAGGCCCTATGCGGGGTATAGTCCACGCACAAGGGGGCGCAAACCGCCGTATGTCCTGGCAGCCGGTCGAACCAGTGTGGCGACAGCTCTTTATCCCGGATCCTCCGGGACGCGCTGATTTGTCATCCGCCACTGCGCTCCTGGAACCGCTGGAGGACAGCGTCCGGGCGAGCACGTCGACCCTCGATGATCCGCTGATCTGCTACTGCTTCGGGATTCCCAAAAGCACGATCCGCAAAGCAGCGCTCGCTCACGAATTGCAGACGGCCGCCGAGGTCACTCAGGCGACCAAGGCTGGTGGTGGCTGCGGCTCCTGTCATCCCGATCTGGAAGATGTGCTCGGCGAGCTGTGGGCCGAAGTGCAGGCCAAGGGCTACGTGGTGATGTGCCACGAGCTGGGGGTCACCCCGGGCGGAGAAGATCACGCCGATGCCGATGAAGCGACCGCTGCGGCGTTCGATGCGCTGCCTTCGCTGGCCCGGGTCGCGAAAATCACCGATGTGCTCAACAAGGAAGTCCGTCCGTTTTTGCAGGGCGATGGCGGCGACCTGTCGCTGATCGACATCGATGGGAATCGCGTGATCGTGAATCTCGTGGGATCGTGCTCATCGTGCTCGGCCTCGGCGCTGACCCTGCGTGGACTCGTCGAAGAGCGTTTGCGACAATACGTCAGCCCCCGTCTCGAGGTCATCGCGGTATGACAGCGCCAACTTCGCCTGGTGATGCCCACTGTCCTGGCACCATCTATTTCGACCACAACGCGACTACGCCGGCTGCGCCCGAAGTCATCGAGGCGATGCTCCCGTATTTGGGTGCGGTGTATGGCAACCCCTCCAGCGGACATCGTATGGGCGCGATTGCGGCGCGGGCGGTCCATGAGGCGCGGGAAGCGGTCGCGCATCTGTTGGGGGCGACGCCGGAAGAAATCTGTTTCACCTCCGGCGGGACCGAGAGCAATACGCTGGCGATTCATGGAGCGCTGGGCTGCTGCGACCGTACGCATCTGATCACCTCCACCATCGAGCATCCGGCGGTCCTCGCCACGATGCGGCATCTGCAATCGGTCGGGTATGACCTCACAGAACTGCCGGTGAATGCTGATGGCGTGATCGATCCGGCCGCCTTGCGCGCGGCGATTCGTCCCAACGAGACCGCGCTGGTGTCGATCATGTGGGCGAACAATGAAACCGGCGTGATCCAGCCGATGGCCGAGATCGCGGCGATCTGCGCAGCGGCCGGCGTGCCGCTGCATACCGATGGGGTCCAGGCGGTGGGGAAGCTGCCGATCGACCTCAATGCGCAGCCCGGAATCACGTTCCTGAGCCTCGCGGGTCACAAGCTGCACGGCCCGAAGGGGATCGGAGCGTTGTACATGCGCTCAGGGTCCGCGCTGGAGCCGTGTGTACGGGGTGGGCATCAGGAGCAGGGAGTCCGCGCCGGTACCGAGAATGTCCCGGGGATTGTGGGACTCGGAGTCGCGTGTCGACTGGCGGAAAAGTGTCTCGTGGAAAAAACCGCGCTGATCGCCGCGCTGAGGGATCGCTTTGAGACGGTCATCGTCGAGCGGATCCCCGATGTCGTGATCAATAGCGCGCATGCCGAGCGTACGCCCAACACCGCCAACCTGTCCTTCGCTGGCATCGCGGGATCGACCGCGCTTTTGCTGCTGGATCAGGAGGGCATCGCCTGTTCCGCCGGGAGCGCGTGCAGCACGGGGCAATCGACCCCCTCGCATGTCCTGCGCGCGATGGGCCTCGATGACGCCACCGCTCGCGGGTCGCTGCGCATTTCCTTCTCGCGCTACACGACCTCCGATGAGGTCGACACGCTGATCGAGGCGCTGGAACGGGTGATCCCCAAGGTGAGAGCGATGGCCGGCTACACCAATCCCGCCGCCATCCGGGCGTATCAGGAGCAGCTCGCGGAGTAAAGAAACCCCTCGGTGAGGGGATAAAGGCCGCACGGATGACGTTGACTTGTAGCGCAGGCGCCTCGCCTGCAACAAGCATCGTGGTGTTGCAGGCGGGGCGCCTGCGCTACAGGGTTATTCGAAATTGACGCAACAGCTGTGATCGAGTTGCCAAGCCTCGCAATAAAGGCATCTATGGGTGACGTTGATTTGTAGCGCAGGCGCCTCGCCTGCAACAAGCATCATGGTGTTGCAGGCGGGGCGCCTGCGCTACAGGATTATTCGAAATTGACGCAACAGCTGTGATCGAGTTGCCAAGCCTCGCGGCCCCTCGGTAAGAGAATAACGACGCACGTATGACGTCGATTTGTAGCGCAGGCGCCGCGCCTGCAACATGAAGAGGTCACAAGCATCGTGGTGTTGCAGGCGGGGCGCCTGCGCTACAGGGTTAGTCGAAATTGGCGCAAC
>Ga0163150_10009778_pt1 | contig 10522 bp, 11 predicted proteins | sample OliLakLV19P2IB_FD_148628 | JGI IMG/M metagenome (GOLD analysis project Ga0163150, IMG submission 148628) | Freshwater microbial mat bacterial communities from Lake Vanda, McMurdo Dry Valleys, Antarctica - Oligotrophic Lake LV.19.P2.IB | ecosystem: Environmental > Aquatic > Freshwater > Lake >...
GTCAATCAGTGTCGCCCCTGTTACTACAAAGTCCATTATTGTCCTCTTTCTACCCCTCATCCCCTGCCCTTCTCCCACAAGGGGCGAAGGGTGTAAAGTCCCTCTCCCTTGTATGGGAGAGGGATTTAGGGTGAGGGTTTGATTTAGTTGCGAAACAATTCCGCCGCCGAACGCACCTTGCCCGATGCCAGTTTTGGCGGAGTCATATAGGCACGCTTGGAGTGCGTCAGCCCTGAGCCGAGCGTGGCTTCGGCAAATTTGAGCGCAACCTTCGCCGGATTCAGGAACGGCACACCGAGTTCCGCGCCCGCCGCTTCCGCGATCTCCAGAAAACCCATCGACATACAGCCGACGATCAGCGTATCGGCGCGGTCTTGCTCGATGGCTTTGCGACCCTGCTCGATAGTCGCTTCAATGGTGCGTTCGCGGTCATGGTGCAGTTCGAGGACGGGAATGCCCACCGAGCGCACACTGGCCAATTTTTCGCTGACGCCGATGTTGCGAATCTGACGTTCAGTCGGGGCAATCGTGCTGTCAGTGATGGTGATGATCGAAAAGCGATGGCCAAGTGAAGCCGCCATCAGTGCTGTCGCTTCACCGGGGCCGATGATCGGAATCGTGAGCAGTTCACGCAGCGCGTCGATGCCGGGATCGCCGTAGCAGCCGAGAATGATCGCGTCCCAACCTTCTTCTTCAAGTTCCGCCGCACGTCGCGCCGCCGACGGAATCGATAGGTATTCTTCGTACATGCTCTCAATCGAGGCCGGCCCTTCGGCCACGTCGTCGATGCCGACCTGTGTACTTGGCGCGGCGTAGCCCTTGAGCATATCACCGCGCCGCTTAAGTTCGACTTTACCTTCGGGGGTACGCCCCATCGGGCCGGGGACGAGATACAGGATTTTCATGGTCGTCTCCTTATTTGGCGGTCAGCAGTCAGAACATCTCGTAGGGGCGGGTCTGAGACCCGCCCTATGCAGCCTAGGGGCAGGTCTCAGACCTGCCCCTACACAAGGTTTTCTACTCGATTTTCGCCAATGCCCGCTCAACGGATTTCGTCGCGCCCTCGAACTCCCACGTCACGCGGTTGATACCGCGCACGAGATGCGTTTGAATGATATGGCGCTCGTGGCCGCTGGCCGCCTGCAACTGCATCGCCGGAGCGATGTCCGGCAGCGGCGGAATCTTGACGGCTGGTTCAGTACGGAAGCGCCCTTCCCGCGTGAAGTTAATCAAAATCAGGCTGCGACCAAGCTCTAAGATCGCGTCGTTGTAAGCGCGCACCGCCGGATCAGATACCGTTTTGGCCATGAGTTCGTTTGAATGCGAGTACAGGCGGTTGAGCGCGTCATCCAGTGCGGACAGCGCATCGAACGCGGGCGAGAAATCCACCTCGTCACCAGCGGCCTGCGAATATTTCGTCAGTGTTTCATGGAACTCCGCCGCCAGTCTGCGGAAGTCGAACGGGTGAATAGGATTATTCAGCGTTCGCTGCAAGGTCGCCACATAGACGCGCAAATCGCGCATCAGATTGTCTTTGTCCGCGATTTCAAGCTGATCGTTCTCGGTATGCCACGCGATATTCGCGCCGCAGCCGCCGACGGGGTAGTAATCTTTCTCCGCCAGCATGTCTTTGGGCATGGTCGAAAGCAGCATGAAAAAGCCCGAAATGCCGATGTTATTGAACGAATAATCACCGGCCTGATGCGGACGTTCGCCATGCGATTCGAGGCCCGTCACATCCTTGATGGCCTGTTTGCAGAAATCTTCGGCTTCGGTCATCCACGACACGTCGTAGTATTCCGTCGCCCAACGGCATCCCGGCGAGTCGATGTCCACCTGTGCGATACAGTTGCGCGCCAGATCGAGACCGAAGTTATCGGCGTACCACGTCGAACCTGCATAACGTCCGGTGGAATGTCCCGGCCACCACGCCACTTTGAGCGTCCGCGCAAGCTGGCCTTTGTGATCGTTGAACACCCGCGCCAGTTCCAGCAGTGTGCCATCACCGACAGCGTTATCGCCAATGCCCACGTCCCACGAGTCATAATGCCCGTGAACCAGCACAAAGCGATCCGGTTCTTCCGTGCCTTCGATGGTCGCTTCGATGACCGGGCATTTCATCCAGCCCTCGTTCATCTCGGTGAACAGCGTGACTTCGACTTCGCCCGCTTCAAGCTGTTTGAGCAGCGCTTCGCCATCGGGCCGGCTGATAGAAATCACCGCGCTGCGCGGCTGGCGCTGGTAGTTGTCAAGGTCAGGCGCGCCCCAGATCGTCGTGCAGATGCCCCAGTGAATATCCACGCCGGGATTGATGTAAATCTGCGCGAGAGCGCCTTTCTGCTCCAACAGGCGCACAGGCGGCGGGCCGCCGTAGCCGTCGATGATGACAATTTTGCCCGTCACATCTGCGTCCGATGCGGGAGTCACATCGAACAGGTCAACGCTGCGCGGTGAATACAGGCTCGGTATGCCAACCAGCTTGCCGGTGATGCCTTGCGGGCCGGTGCTGATCGAGAAGGCCGGGCTTTTGGCGCGGATGGTTTTGCCGCCGACCTTGAGCGATGACTTCACGGGTACGCTCAAGAACAAATCCGGCTCGTAAACCTTGAACGGTACGCCCAAGGCCTTGAGACGGCCAGCCATGTATTCGGCGGATACGCGCTCATCCTCGCTGCCGGATTCGCGTACCAGTGTCGTGAAGCGCTCGATCAACGCCCAAGGCTCATTAATCGCCAGCGCACTCAGCAGCGATTCCTCTAGCGATGCTTCGGTTGGCTTGTATAACGTTTGCATAAGCGACTCCTTGTAAGAGACAAAACCGCGAAATTTTCTGTAGGGGCGAACCTATGTGTTCGCCCTGCACTAGGGCAGACACGCAGGTCTGCCCCTACGAAACTCTATTTCACAATGCCGTTGGTGTAGGGCTGGCGTGTCTTAAAGCCAAGCGATGCGGATATTTGATCGGCGGCTTCTAACGCCAGCGGGATATAACGCGCCACGCACTCGTCAGAAAAACGATGCGACGGCCCGGCTATCGACAGCGCGGCGATCACCCTGCCGCGATAGTCGTGTATCGGTGCGGCAATCGAATGCGCGCCCGTATCGAGTTCATCAACGACCACCGCGTAACCGTCGACGCAAATCTGCGCGAGTCGCTGTGTGAGCGTCTCGCGTTCCGGCGAAGCAGCGCCGGCCAGCAGCGACTCACGCTCCGCGTCCGGCATGAATGCCAGCAGCACTTTCGGTATACCACCGAAATACATCGGGACGCGGCGGCCCACCTGCGCGAACAGTCGAATCGAGCGCGGCGATTCGCGCACGGCGATGCACAGGGCATCAGTGCCGCTCACCACGCCGAGAAAGATCGTCTCGTGGGTTTCAGCGACTAGCCAATCGAGCGCCGGATCGCTGGCTTTGAGCAAGCTCGATTGGTCGTGGATGTGCTGGCCAAACGCCAGAAAACGCAAACCGAGACGATAGCGCCCGGCCTCGTCGCGTTCGACCAAGTGATTTTTTTCGAGTGTGAATAGCAGGCGGAAAACTTTGTTCTTGACCAGCCCTGACGACTGCGTGAGTTCAGCCAGCGTCAGTCCGTCACTGCTGGTTTCGAGCAGTCCGAGGAGTTGGATAGCATCTTCGAGAACGGCAACCGTGTAGTCGGTCAAATGTGTTGCCTTGAAGGTGTTATAGCAGATATAACGGTGTTATACGGATTTAGATGGAATTATAGAAAGCCCTTCGCGCCTTGTCAAAAATTGGTCGTAGTAGGGAGTGTAGGTCTCAGAGCGTGTTGAATAAGTCATACTGCTGCCTGACACCCTCACCCTAAATCCCTCTCCCATAAAGGGCGAGGGACTTCCAGAGGCCGCTTTTCCCCTTCGCCCCTTGTGGGAGAAGGGGCAGGGGATGAGGGGATATAGGCCCGAACATGAGTTTTTCAACACCCTCTAGGTGGAGGTTGCTAACGCTTCATAATGCCTAAGTGCTGGGCCGCTTCATAATCGATAAGCAGCTTGTCCTTTTCATCCGGTTCGATGTCTTCGCTGGCGATCTGTGCGAGAGCTTCTGAGTCAAACATAGCTTCGGCGGCGTCCATATCCAGCGTCGCTAACTGGTCAAAAATGCGGGCGTCGAATTGTGGAAGGGGTTCAAGCAGAACAGCCTCAAGCGCCCGTGCGCTGGCCGCCATCTGGTCAATGAGTCCTGCGGGCTGTGGGCGAAAGCTTTCAGCCAAGTTATCGGGGTCGTAGCCCGGATAGGCTTCCCACAACATTTGCAGCGCATCCCAAACGCGCTCCGGTTTTTCTTTGCTGCTGGCAGCCCGCCCCGCCATGATGCGAATCACCTTATAGTCACGCTCGGCGGCTTCGTTCTCAATCTCAGCGCGGATTTCGCTCTCGTATTCGTCCAACCGAAAAAAGCGCGGCGCTTGCTTGGATTGGCGAATCCGCTCCAGCCACATTAACGCGGCTTTCCATTCATTGCTGTCGGCGGCGCTGTGAAAGTTGAGAATGGCGTCGTGTAGTTCAAAGGGGGCGGTGGTCATCGCCTCGACGTTGCCGATGTCTACCTGAACACGTTCGCGGCGCGCCAATTCTTGTTCGACGGCATCCATGATAAGTTCGATATTGTCGAGGAACGTGCGCCCCGAATCGAGATGAGCGGCGTTATAGCCAATCAGCGCACGAAGGTCGTCGGGCAGGTCGTCACCGTGCGGGACGGCTGCGCCTTTGATACAGATCGGCGCGATCAGCTTGTTTTCTTCCAACGCCAGCCGAATCTCTACCCGCACATAATCGTCGGCGGGGTCGAAGGTCTTTTCGCGCAGTAGTTCCAGCCAGCGCGGCCCGATGATGGCGATTAGCACATCACATTCGCGCACACGCTCACGGATATAATCGGCAAATGGGGTAAATGGCGGGATGTTGTCAAAGTCCATGAAGACATTGGGACGCCCGTAGCGCTGCATAAACCAATCGCGGATACGCTCAACAAAATCAGAGTTATCGATGCGGCGATAGCTGACGAAGATTTTGCGTTCGGGCTGTGGGCTGTGCATGGTGCGCTACCCTGCTGCGGTCAGGCAATGAACTGCTTAGTCCCGATATTGTAGCAACAAAGCGCCAAACCGGAAATCAACCTCTATGAGCGCAGCGACAGCCGCTTAAACGTTTATATCATCCAAGCCCCACAACGGACGGCGCACATGGCGATAATTGAAGCGCGCCGGATTGACCGCCGTCAACCCCGGCGTATCGACTTCGATGATGCGTCCGGCGATAGGCTGATAGGCAGCACGAAAGGCCACCGCCGCCTTAACCACGATAATGCGCTTCAACTGCGGCTGAACACCTAAACTGAGCAGTTGATTGAGGCTGAACGGCGGCTCACGCAGCGAGGTCAACACGATCACATTGGCTGACTCCGGCGTGTCGTGAGGCATTTCCAGAACCGCCGTCAAACCTTGATCGCGGTAGCGTTCGCCGCCGTGTCGCGTCTCGGTTTCGATGTATTTACCATCGTGCAGCACTTTGACCCGTCCGGTCACGCTGACAGGTTCGCCGTGAAGATTATCGCGCTTGCCACCGATATTGAGCGTCACTGTCGCACCAATGCCGGCCTGAGTACAGGCTGTCACCGCTTCGGGGTCGGACATGACAACCAGCCAACCGTCGGCGTTCTGGCGCAGCAGTTCGACTAAGATGAACGTCGCATCGCCCGCCGAGCCGCCGCCGATGTTGTCGCCCGTTTCAACCAGCACAACGGGCATTTGCTCGGATTCGAGCGCCATTCGCACCCCATCGGCAGCATCCGGCAGTTTGAACGCCATCTGTTCGCGGGCATCCCACACCATCGCCGCGAGACGTTCGGTTTCGCGCTGTGCGAGCGCTTCATCGCCATCTACGACAACGACCACCGACGGCCCCATTTCTTCTACGTCGGCGTACTGGAAGCCCGCCGCCACGTTCGCCGCTAAGATACCCGGCTGCTGTTCGACTTCCCGCGCCGCTTCCATAATGCTGCTCATCGGTTCGGCGCTGGTGTTGTGATGGATGATGTTGAGCAGCAGCGGCGGCTTGACGATGACCTGTACGGGGCGCACTTCGCCCTTGATGACACGGCTCAAAATTTCCGCCGCGTGTGAGCCACATCGAGGCTGGTCGATATGCGGGTTCGTCTTGTAGATCACCAGCGCGTTTGAGTGGTCGATCATCTGCTGCGAGATGTTGGCGTGATAATCGTGCGTGACCACCAGCGGCATATCCGGGCCGAGCGTCTCGCGCACACGGCGCACAATCTCGCCATCCGCATCGGGATAATTTTCCGACACCATTGCACCGTGCAGCGCCAGCAGCATTCCGTCGAGCGGCGGCCCGTTCTTGAGGCTGTCGAGCAATTCGCTAACCAGCGTCTCGAAGGCGTATGCCGTCACTGTGCCCGCCGGAATCGCGCCGGCCATCAGCGTCGGGTAGAGCGTAAAGCTAAACTGTTCCGCGCCAGTGATGAAGCCGCTCATCTCATGCCGCGCCGCGCCCCAACGAGCGATGATCTCTTGCCCGCGCTGAACGCGAAACAGCGATAGATCAGTCGGTGTCGGGCTGAACGTGTTCGACTCGTGCATAATACCGCCAACAGCGATTACGGGTTGTGCTGCCATAATGATGTTATCCTCTCGCCTGTGTTCGGCTGGCGACATCATAAATAGCTGCCGACAGCCCCCGATGTTTGATAGCGAAGCGCTGTGTCGCCAATACATACAGCCATGCAAAAACTCTAAAGATGCCATAGCCGATCAAGACACCCGATGCATTCAACAGCGCATCGTTGATGTCGATGATGCGATACGGGTATCTCAGCAGCAAAGAAATGATAAGCTGACCCGCCTCGATTCCAAGGCCAACCGCCACAGCCAGCCACAGGATACTCCTGCCTGTGACTTGGGTCACGAAGTTCACGCCAAAACCAAAAGGCACCGTGAGCAGCACGTTCTGAAAGATTTGCATCAAGACGATGTTCGGCAGTTCAGATAGATTAAATTTGAACGAGATCAGGTTTATCGAGCGCGTAAACTGTGCCGGAGTCATGCCATCGCTGTAGGTTGCGTCGATGCGGATGGGAAAGAAGGTCACATCCAGCGCAAACAGCAGGTATACCCCAAAAACCGCCAAGCACAGCAGATAGGATAGGCTGCACTGTCTGCGCCAAACAATGACTAGCACCACCAGCAGAACACCTAGCGCCAGCGGCCACATGGCCGTTTCTGAGCCACCAACTTCAACGCTCATAGAATCTTCTCGCTTGATTGCACGTATCGCCAGAAGCTACGCGAAGCCGCCATCTGGCTACCGAAAAACCACGCCCACTGAAGGGGCAAACACAAGGAATTCGCCTGTTTTGGTGCGCCTTTAGTGCGCGTGTCTTTACCTCTAGCCGCAGGGCTTTAGCCTGCGGCGATGCTAAACGATTGGCTAGCAATCAAGATAGCTTCTCTCCTTGAAAAGAATCGCAATGCTAACACAAACGCCAACCCTAACGTTTTTACTGAAACCTGACCACTGTCAACTGACACCTACTTGACATTCAGCCGCACATCTCGCATATTTAACCATATGATTAAGCAACAGCACGAAACACTCGATACGATCTTTTCCGCGCTCTCCGACCCGACGCGCCGCGCTATTCTCGAACGTCTGGCGAATGGTAATGCGTCCGTAACGGAAGTGGCCGCGCCGTTCGCCATGTCGCTGCCAGCCATCTCCAAGCACCTGCGGATACTCGAAAGCGCCGGCCTCATCGCCCGCGAAAAAGAGGGGCGCGTTCATCACCTGCGCCTCGCCGCCTCACCGATGAAAGACGCCGCCGAATGGCTGGCGAACTATCGCCAACTGTGGGAAGAACAGTTCGACTCGTTGGCCCGCTATCTCGAAACGACAGCCGACGATGACGCGGCAGAGGAGTAACCAGATGTTCAACCCTATCGCTAACACCGATGCCTCACTGACCGTCAAGCACACATTCGCCGCCACGCGCAAACGGGTTTTCCGCGCATGGACAGAGCCGCAGGCATGGGAGCAGTGGTTTCGGCCAATGGGCATGACGTTGGTCGTTGACGAGTTAGAACTGCGCGTGGGCAGCGGCTTCCATTTCACGCTGACCGAACCGGACGGCGCGCAGAGCTTTGTCAGCGGCACATACCGCGAAATCATCGTGCCGGAAAAGCTGGTGTTTACGTGGATCTCGCCCACCACCAACGAAGAAGAAACGCTGGTCACGATAACGTTTGCCGAGCGCGGCGCAGACAGCACCGAAATCACTCTTCAGCATGAACGGTTGGCCGATGCCGCGATGGTGACATTGTTCTCCGGCGGTTGGACTTCGTGCATCGACATCCTCAACACCTTACTCGCCCAAACCAACTGAAAACCGAGCAACCACTTGACGAACATCGCTTTTTGCCCTAATATTTAACCGAATGGTTAAATATACAAGGAGTGGCTTTCATGTTTCGCAAATCTATGGTCAGCGTAGTGTTGTTGGTGATGAGCATTGTCGCGGTTTCTTCGTCCGTTTACTCGCAGAGCGACATCAACCCGAACGAGCCGATGCCCTTCTATCTGCTCACCATTCGAGGCACGTTGGCATCGGCAACGCGGCAAGATGCACAAGCCATGCACAACGAAACAGCCGGAGCGCCGGAAAGCATGGCGGCGGCCCGGTCAATGGGCGACCTGAGCCATATGGTATACGTCCCGCTTGCCCCTGCTGAGACTGGCGCAGGCGAAGTTCTGTTCATGGATCAGTGGAACAGCATCGAAGGCTTGAACCAATTCTTTGCCAACCCCGACGTTCAAGAACAAGCCGGCCAGCTTTTCAGCGAACGTAATGCGGTGGTCTGGACACCCGCCGAGGGCTTTTACTCGTATCACCTATCTACCCCTTATGGCAGCGATGACCGCGTTATTGCGATGGTAAGCGGCACAGTTCACTCACGCGAAGAAGCCATGGCCGTGCATAACGCCATCGTCGGCAGCCAGATCAACGTCGCGCATATGGCCGGTGATTTGTCTCACGAAGCGTATTTCCAGCTGTCGCCTCCCGGAGAGCCAGAGTCGTTGGAGTTCCTCGCGGTGGATGTGTGGAATAACGCCGAAGGCATGGCCGCCTACTACGGCGATCCAAACTTCCAGAGCGGCGTCTTGCAATTGTTTACGTCTGCGCCAACGGTTTCTGCGTGGAATCAGACCACCGGCGAATGGGTCGAGTGGTAACTGACCGCCACTTTTTTTCGCTCAATACTTCACCATTTGGTTAAACATAGCGATAGATAGGGAGAAGATCATGCCTGACATTCTAATTGAAGTGACGGTGCAGCAGTCGCCGGACAAGGTTTACAAGGCGCTCACCGAGCAGGACGGCATCGCGTCGTGGTGGACGACGGGCGCGAAAGTGCAGCCGCAGGTGGGCACGATCTCCGAGTTTCCGTTCTACGACGGACAAATCTTGATGAAGATGGAAGTCGCGGAACTTGAGCCGCAGCATGTTGAGTGGAAGGCGCTGTCCGGTGTGCCGGATTGGCCGGGTACGCGGGTCACATGGGATTTATCGCCCGCCGAACAGGGAACGCGAGTGCAGTTCGGCCACCGCGACTTCGCCTCGACAGACGGATCGCTGCCCTTTTCGACCTACAATTGGGCGTGGTATATGGTCAGCCTGAAAGAATACGTCGAAACCGGCACAGGCCGCCCGCACACAGGCGCGGCCAACACCTAGCCTGCGCGGTTGGGTCTGTTTCGTAAAACGCTGTTGTAAAAACGGGCGACCCATGGGTCGCCCCTATCTGTTTAGGATGCGGTTTGCGCCGGGCCATATTGTTCCATCAACGCATAGGCTTCTTCAAATGAGCGCGCAACGAAGATTTTTCCGGCCAGCCTGCCGGGGAGTATGCTGCGGATAATATCGACCAGCGAACGAATGAACATACTCGGCCCGACAACAGCCATGATGCCCCAATTCTGCGGGAAACGCTGCATGGCACTACGCGCATGAACAATCGCCGAACCGATAGGCACGGGCCCGCTTTCCCGGAGGTCAATGAGAATGTGAACCGTATGCGAAACAGATATCATCATCGGCGGCACTACACCCACGCTGTCGTAAAAGTCGTCCCATGTCCAGTTGCCGATGTAAGTCTCGCGGATGATGGTGTGTTCGTCGTTATCCCACTTGATCTCAATCGTCTTACTTGCCATCACGCTCACCTGTTACTTTGTTACCTGCTATTCCAGCATAGTTTTGGTCACAGGTGCGTTAAGACTGTGATCCGCATAACGCTGCCTGCTTAAGAACCCGTTAAATCCCCGCGACTTGTGTTGTCATAATTCCAACAACCGTTACAATTACCTTTGTCTATCAAGATTGAGAGCGTTATGGCAACCACTTCCCCCAATCTGCCTGAAGCGCATCCACAAGCTGCACCGCCGACAAGCTGGTTCAACACCCGGCGAGGTCGCGTCTTTATCGA
>Ga0163150_10009779_pt1 | contig 10521 bp, 9 predicted proteins | sample OliLakLV19P2IB_FD_148628 | JGI IMG/M metagenome (GOLD analysis project Ga0163150, IMG submission 148628) | Freshwater microbial mat bacterial communities from Lake Vanda, McMurdo Dry Valleys, Antarctica - Oligotrophic Lake LV.19.P2.IB | ecosystem: Environmental > Aquatic > Freshwater > Lake >...
ATTTATGGCCGACTGCCCAAACTACCAACAGCCCGACGGATCATACGGCGCCAGTCGCAGCAATTGGACCTACCACACAGCCTTGGCGATTTCACAAGCCGCCAAACTGATGCGTTGGACGTGCAAGTTTGAAACGGCCGGCAAGCGCGACGCCGTACTGGAAACTGAGGCGGAGCCGTCGATTACCACATTGGTTGCCGAGTGGGAGTGGGATACGGAGGACGTGTTTGGCAAGGGTAAGGAGCTGGACAAGCTGAAGGTGACATGCCGAGATCATCCTGGCGCTGCTGCCTTCCTCCTCACCTACTGCCCCGAATCCCGTTACCCAGGCTTTTGGAACGTGTCGCCGAAGATTGGTGCCCGTCCACTGCGCGCCGAAGCAATGCCCGGCAACTCTATCTGCATACGATTATCTACTCCGACCATGGCCGGGTTCGGCAGTTCGAGCGTTTGCGCACCGCTTTAGTGGAAGAAGGGCGGATTGACTTGTGGTGCGACGAGAAATTCGAGTGAAATAGCCAATGAAAATCCTGATTCGCCAGCGACCAGGAGAGCCGTGGGCCATGGTCGAGTCGGTCAGCTACACCACCGAAGCCGAGGTGCAGCGTCTGTTGGACCTAGCAGCGTGGGAACCGCAGGAGACCGTATAGGATGACGGCAATCTATTTCACCGATGACGATGCGGGGTATCTACGCTGGCTGGGCGACCATCCGAGCGGCTATGTTGTCAACACCTGGCGCTTGCCATCGCCGAATTACATGGTTCTGCACCGGGCCAACTGCCGCAGTATCTCCGAATACACTGCCCATAGCGCGCCGGGCGCATTCACCGAACGGCAGTATTCAAAAGCCTGCGCCGAAACGGTCAGCGACCTGAGGCGGTGGGTCCGGGCCAACGGCCAGCCCGATGGCTCGTTTACTTCCGAAGCTTGTCCGCGTTGCCGGCCGACAAGTCAGAGTGACCACTGACATGCCCCAACAGCCCGCCGCTGTCCAACCCTTTGGCGACTTAAGCACGGCCCAAATCCTCGTCATTGGCCACGACCCTACCCTACAGGTCAGTGACGCACGAGCAGAGTACGCCTTCTTCCTAGAGTTGCTGGCGCGCAAACCGCAAACCACGGCGCAAGTGTGCAAAAAGAACTTCGCCCGCCGATTATGCCAGTATCTGGATTGGCTTGCAGGCCGTGAGGTTCCCCTGAGCAAGATCTATGTCACTAACCTCTGCAACGACTTCCTGGTCCGTCAGGGGCCGGGCGTCATCCTGATCCCCGAAGACAAGGCGCGGGCCGGCGTGCTGGCCATCGACGACCTGGTGGCTATTGGGCACTTCAAAGTTATCTTGCCCATGGCCGAGCAGACCTTCTATTGGCTCTGCCAGCTCGGGTTTGTCGATCAGCCCGATGCGCGGGTAGGGGCCTTCTTGCCGGGCGCGCTGCCTCGCGTCAGTTCTGCCCGCCAAGGCAAGTATGTGAAAACCAACGGGACGCCGTTCGTGGACGTTTGCGGCCAACAATTCACCCATCTTGGCGTGCCCATCATCCCAATTCTCCATCTGAAGAGTTGGCGGTCAACCCTCAGCGGCCGTTGGGCGCCGTACAATGCGGGCATGGCCCTCGCGCTTAGAAACGTCCAGCGCCTGCTGGCCGACACACCCACCTGACAATGCCGCTCGTCACCCTCTTCGAGCATCAGCGTGCCACGTACCACGATCTTGGCCTCGCGCCCGACCACCCTGGCCTGGATCACATCGAGCGTCTGAACGCCTCCCACCGTGTGGAAATGCTGCGCGTGGGCCGGCACCACTTGGGGGCAACCCAGTTTGTAGGTGTCTGGCGCGCCGGTGACCTGATCGTCCAGGTCTTGCCCAAGATTGACTATGGCCTCGCGCAGGAACTGGAGCCGGCCCGGAATACCCTCGCCTCGCGCCAGTCTGTTCGCTCCGCCACCCACAATCTGCTGCGAATGTTGGCCTACGCCGGCGAATTCCCAATCGTTGAGCAGGAACTGGCGCCGCTGGAAACCACCCCGCACGACTGGCTGGAATTGCTTACGCGGTTGTTTGCGGCTGGTCTCCATCGGCAGCTCCAATTCGGCCTCGAGCGCCAATATGTGGGCCAGGAAGCGGATTTGCCGTTCATTCGTGGGCGCTGGCTGATCCAGCAACAACTGGCCCGCCGGCCCTACATCCGCCACCGCTTTGACGTCGCCTACGATGAGTTTCGCGAAGACACGTTGCTGAACCAAGTCTTCCGCCACACCGCCAGACGGCTGCTGGCACGCACCCGCCAGCCGGGCACTCGTCAATTGCTGACCGATATTGGCGACTGGCTGAGTGACGCCACACCGCTGCCCCAAGTCAGCCGGCAGCACCTCGACCGGGTGGCCTTCACCCGCCTCAACCAGCGCTTTCGCCCGGCCTTCAATCTGGCGCGGTTGTTCCTCGAGAACCATGCCTTTGAGCTCTCCACCGGGCGGCAGGAGTTGGCCGCCTTCACCTTTGAAATGCCACGTCTATTCGAGGCGTTCATTGGTCGACTGCTGGCTGAACATCGCGCCCGGGTCCTTCCGGCCGATTGGCCTGCTGTGCGGGTCAGGCTGCAGGCCGAGGGGCGCCGGCTATACCTGGCGCAACGCGTGGGAGACCCGCCGCAGCCGGTGTTTGCGCTGGAGCCGGATGTTTTGGTCGAGACGCGCGATGGCCTCCCGCTGATGATTCTGGACACCAAGTACAAGCGGCTCGATCCTGCGCAGCGCCGGTTGGGCGTGGATCAAGGCGACATTTATCAGATGTTGGCCTATGCCCAGCGCCTGAACTGTCCGCGGCTGGTGTTGCTCTATCCGCAGACCGCCGGCCACCTCGCTGCTCCAGCGGTGTTTGAGTTTCCTGGCAGCTCGGTGCGGCTTGTCGTTGGTGCGGTAGACTTGCACCGGCCGTTGGACCGGCTGGACCCACTCTTGCTCGAGATCACCGCTGTAGTGCGGCACGCCTTTGCGCTACCGTCGGTGTCGATTGTGCCTGGATAGCGCGCTCGAAAGGAATTCGAATGCCTCACCGTCCCGAGCATGAACCACTCTACAAGGCCGCGCGCGACTTCGCCGATCGCTGCCTGGCAGGCAACCAATCGCTCCTGTGGCCAGACCGCACTGCTTGGACCGCCGCCAACGTGGCCGAGGTCAAGCGCCGCCATGTTGACACGCCACTGGAAGCCGAAGGCTCGTTTGATGAAATCCTGATGCAGCAGATGGCCGGCGCCTCGGCCGAGCAATGGGCCGTCATCTGCGATACTTACTACGTCTATTACCTGCCGGCCGCGAACATAAAGCCATCCACCAAGCGGCAGAAGATTGAGCAACTTCTCGTCCATGCGGGTCTGCCAGCGCCTGCCGCTGACGTGTGGGCCGCGCAGTCACCGGGTTTCACCCGCATTGGCCAGCGCTATAACCTCAAACGCCACCAGTTTCGATTGCTCCTCATGCTCGCCGGGCGCTTGAAACAAACGGGCGAGGCGCGTGAGATCGTGTCCAATGCCGCCAGACTGCAAGAGGCACTCGATGCACTCTTGGACTCAATCCCCGAGCCGGCCTATCGGGCCCGCGACATGCGCCATGCCTTGCTCTACCTTCTGTTCCCGAATAACTACGAGCCGATCATTGACACCAGCGCCAAGACCCGCATTCTCGAGACGTTCGGCGTGCGGGTTGGGCCGACGCTGCCGGCGGACCTGGACCAGGCGTTGCGCGCCATTCGTGCAGCACTGGCGCCCCAATACGACTCGAGCGGCCAACTTTTCCGCTTTTATGATGAGCCTCTCAAGCAGCAGTGGCAGGCGGGGAGAGCCTGGGTTGCGGGGAGACCCCCGACGGATCGACAAGCACCTGGCCAAACGCAACTGCCACCGGCGGATACCGCTGAGCCCAGCGATGTGGCCCGTGTACTTATCCCACTCACCTATACGCGCAACGTCATACTTTATGGTCCTCCTGGCACTGGCAAGACGTACATCGCCGGCGAGGTTGCCCAAGCCCTAGTGCGTTCCCAGCTTCTGCAAGCTCCCCCCGAGACGGCCCGACTCCAGGCTATTGCGGCCGAACTGCCCTTCTATGAATTGGTCGCCTTGGCTCTGTATCAAGCCGGGGCGCAGCGTACCTACCCTGTGGCCGAGATCATGCAAATGCCCCTTGTTCAGGCACGCCTGCAGGTCTCACCAGTGGCTCACCCGCGCGAATCGGTTTGGAACAACCTGCAATCGCACACCGCGCCCGATAGCGCCACCGTACGGGTGACACGCCGCGCAGAGCCATTTCTATTCGACAAGGACACTGAAAGCCGCTGGCATCTCACGGCTGAAGGACGCACCTACGTCGACAAGGAGTTAGGCGAGGCGCTGGCGACTTTGCAGCAGGGCGGAGCGGCGCCGACGACGAGTGCGGAGTACATCGTCTGGACCACGTTCCACCAATCCTACGCCTATGAAGATTTCGTAGAGGGTATCCGCCCGCAGGCCAACGAAAATGGCGAGCTGACCTATCCTGTCGTGCCCGGCGTGCTGCGCGAGATCAGCCGCCGCGCCGGCGCGCAGCCGAATCAGAAGTTCGTGTTGGTGATTGACGAGATCAATCGCGGCAACATTGCCAAGATCTTCGGCGAACTGATCACCCTGCTGGAGGATGACAAGCGCGGTCGCCTCAGCATGCGTCTGCCCTACTCTGGCCAATCATTCACGGTGCCGCCCAATCTATACGTAATAGGCACCATGAACACCGCCGACCGCAGTATTGCCCTGCTCGATGTCGCATTGCGCCGCCGCTTCGCCTTTGTCGAGTTGACGCCCGAGCCGGATCTGCTGACCGGCGCTGTAGTCAGCGGCCCTGATACCGTGGTCGAGCTGGCGGCCCTGTTGCGGGGCCTCAATGCTGGCATTCGCCAGCACCTGGGCCACGACTATGAGATTGGCCATAGCTACTTGCTCCGGGTTAGTGCCGCCGCGCCCGAGGCGCGGCTGCCGCTGCTCGAATTTGTTTGGAACAACCAGATCATTCCGCTGCTGCATGAATACTTCTATAGCCAGCCCGAAAAGCTGCAGCAGGTGTTGGAGCCGTTCGTCCTTGCCGACAGCGATGAGCCGCAGCCTGCCCTGAGTGCCAACCCGGACTTGGGGCGAGCAGAGGGCGACGAGCTCATTGCCGCGTTGGCTCGGTTAGCGGCGGGTTGAGGAATTGTGAGCATTTGCGCACCAAACACGATGGGGCGACCTGACAAAGAGCCGGTTCAAGCGATACTCGGTTGACGATGCCATCCCTGGAAGCAATGCTGGAGCAGTGCCGCTGGGCGCTGCGCGACGAAGTCAAGGCCATCCGCGAAGGCGGTGGGCAGCGCACGTATCTTTCGGATGGGCGTTACATTGGCCAGCGACCCGGTCACTGGGTCTACTCTTTTACGGCCGACAGCGAGCTGCGGTTGGCCGATGATACGCGCGCGGACCTCGAGTATCGCGGTCAGAAGCACCCCGCCATCATCCTGTCGACCCACGGTTTTGACGTCGTGCTCGCCTTGGAATCTGACCTGGGCCAGGCGCTCGCCACGGCCGTGCTGTACACCGCACCCTGGTACTTGCTCGAAGAGCTGCAGCAACGCCTGGTGGAGCTGGATGGCCGCCCAGCGGCACAGCAGAGCGTCGTCACTGCGCTGATCGGCGACGCGAGGCGGGGCGGCTTGCTCGATGAGCCGGGTACGCGAGCGCTTCTGAAGCAGGCGACGGGTCACCTTGGTGGCCGCCTTACAGTCAACGATCACCAAATCCGCGCGATTGCGCATATTCGGGCGAACCCGGTTTCCTTCATCTGGGGCCCACCGGGCACCGGCAAGACGCGGACCCTGGGCCTGGCTGCCGCTGCGCTGTTGGCTGATGGCCAATCGGTCTTGTTGGTGGCCCATAGCAACGTCGCCGTGGATGTGGCCATGCTCCAAGTGTCCAGAAACATGGAGCACACTGAGCTCTATGACCAGGGACGGCTACTGCGCTTCGGTGTTCCCTATCTTGATGAGCTTGGGGAACTTCCGTTGCTACAGCTGCGAGGTGTGCTGCAGCGACTCTACCCGGCTGAGGTCGCCAGCCTCGAGCGGTTGGAAAAAGAACGCCGCGAACTGGTGCGCTTGTCGCGCAAGGAGCAGTTGGGGCGGGCCGAGGGCGACCGGCTGACGCGTGATCTGGACCGGGTGCGGACTCAGATTGATGAGCTCCGCGCCCAACTGAAGCTGCACGAAAGCGGCCTGTTACGCGATGCGAGCTTGATCGGCTGCACGCTGTCTAAGGCCACGATCGCAGCGGAGGTGCATGGGCGCCGCTTCGACACCGTATTGCTGGATGAAGCCAGCATGGCCTATATCCCCCACGGCCTCATGGCCGCCGGGTTGGCTAGCCGGGCGATCGCGGTTTTCGGGGACTTCCGCCAACTTGCGCCTATCTCGCAGGGCGACACGCCGCACACCCACCGCTGGCTGGAGCGCGATCTGTTCGACTTCGCCGGCATCATCGAGCGTGTAAATTCCGAACAGCCTGACGCCTGGATGGTGCTGTTAGCCGAGCAATACCGCATGCACCCGGCCATCGCCCGCATCCCAAACCGACTGTTCTATGGTGGCCGCTTGAAGGATGCACCCGGGCTGGCCCAGGCTACTCAGCCCATCGTGGACTTATGGCCGGGTCCGGGCTCGTCGCTGCTGGCCTTCGACACGGCCGCCGTTCCGGCCCGGTCTTTTGCTGAGACTGAATCGCACAGCCGATTCAACCTGCTTAACGCGCTCATTGCCGCCGAAGTAGCCTATGCCGCCCAGAAGCACGGTCGGCCAGTCGGTGTAATCACGCCCTACAACGCGCAAGCGCGGCTCATCAATCGCCTCGTCCGCGCCCTGCCGCCATCGGACAGTCGCGGCGCAAGCGTGGCCACCGTGCATCGCTTCCAGGGGTCGGAGAGCGACCAGATCCTGTTCGACCTGGTCGACACGGCCCCCATGAAGCCGGGGAGACCGTTTGCGAATGACGCTGATGGCGCCGCCCGGCTGGTAAATGTTGCCGTTAGCCGGGCCAAGGGCAAGTTCATCCTTTTGGGCGACCTTGGTTTTGTCCGGCGCAGCTACCCGGACCGTGCGCCACTGCAGGCGCTGGTCGAGGCGGTCACACGGGATGGAATTCGGCAGGCCCCAACGTGGCCGAGCCCAGGCCATGGCCTCCTGGGCGCCGAGGTGCCGGGGATCACGTACTTCAACGCCGAAGCGCCCGTGCGGGCCCAAATTGAGCACGACCTCGAGCAGACCCAGCAGGAAGCGGCTGTGCTTTGGTCGTCCGACGTCAAGCCGCCCTTTGCCCCGCACGCGCTCATGAACAGCGGGAACAACACGCGGTTCTTCATCTCTGGCTCTGGCATGCCGCGCTTTCAGATTGGGCTCCGCAATGCCCGCCTGTGGGAAGGCCGTGCGGTTTCAGGCGTGAGCGCGCTGGGTCTGGATCGCAAGACGCTGTGGCTGTTCCTCGACCCGGACGCTCCGGCGTCTCGAGCCGTGCGCCTGGATCTTCCCGGGCCAGCCATGCTGCTCTATGCCGTCTTGCGCCTCATTCCTGATGACGAACTGCGGCTGGCCACGCCTGAGGCGGCGCTGGCGGCCGGCAAGAGCCCGGTGGGCATGCCCTGTCCGTTGTGCGCCAACCCACTATGGCTGGCCGAGGGTAAGTACGGCGCGCATCTTGCTTGCACGGCCATGACCTGTGGCTATACCAAGCGCGTCACCCCGGCCGATGCCACGAACCTGGCGAGGCTGATAGGGCTTACCTGCCCTCGCTGTGCGGGCCAGGCCGTCGGCCGTGGCTCCGCAGCTGGCGGCGTTTTCATTGGTTGTGCCAACTACCCCACCTGCCGGTGGACGCGTTCTCTGGACGAGCTCGTCTAGTCGGAAGAAGGTCATAACGGCTCCCTCCGGCCGACATACGCATACGTCACCTCGGTTCGCTGCGGATTGTGACCCAACCACATCGCCAACTCGCGCCGCGCTTCGTGCTCGCTTGCCCCCATCAAATCCATCTTCGCCTGCATGAACTCGGACGCGGCCGTGCCCCGGAAGCCATGGACGCCGCGGCGCTGGATGCCCAGGCGGTCGGCGGTGGCTCGGACCGCATCTTCCAGCCCGTTCTTCCAGGTACGTTCGTTGCCGGGTTCCAGATAGACAAAGCGCCGGGAGCGGTCGATCTCAACCAACGCCTCCGGGTGCAGCACCTGGATGCGTCGGGTCCGGCCGCCCTTGCCCAAAAGCTCCACCCGGCGCTCCTCAGGGAACACCTTGTCACCGCGCAGGTGAAACACCTCGTCAATCCGCGCGCCGGTCGAGCCGATGAAGGCCAGTGCCTGGCCATATTCGGCGTCGCGCCGGCCGATGCAGTCTGAGATGGCCTCGGCTTCGTCGGCCGGGTAGGCGCCGCGGTGGACCTTGGTCGGGTCCACCGCCCACTCGGCGGGCACAAGGGCTGCCTTGATCCAGCCCCGGACATATAGGGCTTCTTCGAGCTTGCGCAGACAAGCGAGGTGGGTGCGGACCGTCGACGGCGCGCAGGTCGCCGCCTTCTCGGCCAGGTACTCGGTGACCAATTCAGGGTCAAGCTCATCGAAGCGCCGGAGCGCCGGGTAGTGCTCCGCGACCCAATGGGTCAGCGTGATGGCCCGGTCGAACACCGTATTCAGGTAGCCGTCGCTGTACACACCGGGGACCGCCTGGCCCGGCCGGCGGCCGTGTTCACGCTTGGCCGCGTGCTTGGAGTGGCCGCGCTCGTCCACAGCCTCCAGCGCGTACCGGATTTGCCCGCGCCAACTCTTTTGCCCCATCGTTCCTCACGTTTTCGTCCGGGCGCAGCCCGGTCGTCGGTCTCGGAGGCGACCGCCCCAGTTACCTTTCCGATCCGCTGCGCTTTTTTAGCCGCGCCTGGGGCGCGGTTGTCAGTTGAGGTTTCGCCGCCAGCCAGATGGCTGACGCAATCGGCGCTCGGTGAAGCTGAGTTCCTCTTGGTCGTACGCCTCCCCGCCGCGAGGACGCCAGGTGTCGGCGGGGGGCATCGAAGGCCGGCCCAGTGTCTGGGCCTGGCTAGATCTCAGTCGTGAGTGCTGCGGGTGTTCAAGCAGCGCGACTGTGATCACCACCGTGTGTGGTACGCAAAGCAAGCGAGCGGGAGCGCGGCTTGAGCCAAGGCAGAAGCCGGCATACGGGGGAGCTTCGCCAAGAGGCGAGCGAGAAGCTCTATTTGTAGCGTGAGAGCGGGGTGGGGCGGTCCGAGAACGATCCGAAACCTGTCCGAAGCCGGCTTGTGGCAGCGGATGCGCCAATGTGGGTGAGTTTCACCCGGAGGGCGCGTGTGTCAGAACGGTGTGATACTTTCGAGGTTCCCACCGAGCCGGGCTGTGGTTGCGGTTCGCGCTGGTCAGAGGCGGATGTCGGCCGGTCGGCGCTGCCAGTTGCGCACCGCAACCAACCACGTAAACTGTTCGCGGAAGGAGAAACCACCGATGGCGACCTTGCATGTCCGCCGCGTTCCCGAAGACCTGCACGAGCGGCTGCGGCGCCTGGCGCAGCGCCGGGGCCGGTCGCTGAGCGCCGAAGTGATCACACGCTTGTATCAGGCGGTGGAGGCCGAAGAAAACTGCCAGCGCCAAGGGCCGCTGTTGGCCGACATCCGCCGGCGTCGGTTTAGCCTGGCGACCGGCGCCCCCGATAGCTCGGAACTGCTGCGCGAAGGCCGCCAGCGCTGACGGCGGCAGTCGCGTAGGTGGTTGACGCCAACGTCGCCCCTAAACTCTGCCTGACGGAGGCGCTCTCGCATCGCGCCGAACCCTCGGCGCGCACCTGGCGTCGGGCTGGCGGGCTAACCGCTTGCGTTTCCCAGATAGTCTGGGCCTACAGCGCCAACTGGGCGTCAGACAGGGTATAATCTGGATACGAGCAAACACTGAACTAGATGTGTGTTTGCTCACCCAGGAAATGGTATGCCCCGCCTGCTTGACCCTGCCTCATCACTGCCGAGCGAATTGAGCCTGGCCCTCCTGGCCGAGGCCGCCGCTCGTGACACCGTCACCGCCCGGCGGGCGGCGCTGCTCGCCAGCTTGTGGCGGGCGGGGCGCTGCGCGCACCGAGGCCATCGTCGGGCGCGGCTGCTTCGGCCGTGCCCGGCTGGCCGCGTTTCGGCGCGACATGCGGGCCTTGAAAGCTGTCCTCACGGCGGCCGACTTTAAGCTTAAGTTCAGTCGTCGGCCCGCGCACGGTGGCTATTACATCGAGGGACGCCCAGACCTGGACCCGGAGCTGGCCCGGTTGATCCGTTCGGCCCTGAGCGATTTGGACCCCCGCCAGCTCGCGATAGCCAGCCGGCTATCACCCGCCCAACGCGTATGGCAAGCCGGCCAGCTCTCCGACCAACTCCGGCGCATGGCTATTCGCCGCCTCGTGCTTGAACAGCCCGGACTAAGCCCCCGTGAGGCGCA